>WLWD01002467.1_pt1 | contig 35173 bp, 14 predicted proteins | sample 6712731 | NCBI WGS metagenome assembly WLWD01 (sample SAMN12718690, study PRJNA576275) | sponge metagenome | isolation source: marine sponge | host: Mycale hentscheli | place: New Zealand: South Island, Marlborough, Capsize Point | collected 2014-11-01 | reverse complement strand
TGTGTAGGGCTTAACTGTGACAAAGAGCATATTAACTTACTACCGCCACTAACTCGAATAGAAATAGAGCTCCCATAAGTTTTTGAGTTTTAACTGCACCCGAGTGTCTCGCTAGCTCTGCTTGCTCGCCAATAATCATTTTGAAAGTATAGCAATATTACTAGCAAGTACTCTGCCACACAGTTGTAGCGCCTGATATACTAACTTGTTCAAGTTAGGAGTGCAGCAGCGTAAGGTAGTTTTATTCATCGTTTTCCTCTCCTGCTCTCTACTTTTACCTCAACCATCTCGGCCCTGTTTTTCCTACTTTCCTTTCAACTCATGGATTACCTTCTCCTCCTCAGTCAATTTTTATTTCTTCATTGAAATAGTTACATCAGTCAGCTTTTTCTCACCTGCTCCTTTTTTTACTGAGTCATGCATTCTTGTGCTCCTTTGCCTCTCTCAAACCCATTAGACTTAGCTACAACCTCACTTATACCCACTATAGTTGCTACTACCTCGCTTAAACACATTATGGTTAGATACAGTAGATGAAGACTCTATCCCAACTCAGTTGAGCGACCCAATATAAACTTTTAGGAAACAATTATTCTAAGCTTTTTTTAAAAGGTAAGCATTGGTAATGTTTAATCTCCTTCCTGCACTCCTGATACTTGCTGCAGCACAAGAAGTTGCTGTCTTAGTGAAGTTCTCCTCATTTTCCTTAGAAAAGATTTAGAAATTCTATTTTCAACTTGTAGGTGGTTTTAGTAAACATCACAGTAAAAAAATTGCGGACAAACAGGCTGAAAACTAGAACAATTTGCAATTGAAAGTGTTGAGTGTGGTTACCTCGTTATGCAGTTTGCTGTGATGTATCTTGAGATGTGTTAGTACATTAGAAATACAATAATGGTGCTATACAATGAAGTTCTGCAGCAGGCAGCATATTGTAGTACACTATTCCAAGTTTCTCCGGTCATAAAAAAACCAAGTTCCAGTTATGCAAATCAGTTCTGCCATTGTTGTGTGCCATTGTTGTGCATAAGCTAAAACAAAATAAATTGCCTCAAACCAGTTTTCACTGACCACAAGCACAATGTGCTCGTGTGCATTATTAGCATACATTAATATAAGACATTTCGCAGTGCACGTAATATAATCATAATACAGTATCATTTTGAAATAGTCATTATAAATTCTGGAGTACTGAACAAGATAATGATTCGAATCATATTTATTATAATGTATTTTATTTCATTTTTTTCCTCAACAAGAGATGAGAAACAAGAGATGAGAAAATTTAAGGAGAAGGAGAAACAAAGCATCGCTTGTCTAACTGAAATAAAATCTTACCAATATATTATAATGGTATCTGAGAACACTAAACTTATTCTAATAACCTTAAAGTTAAAGCTATATTGTAATAAAAAGTTGCCGCAGATTTATCTTGTTTAAGCAGTAATATATTATATTATATAATATTTGTAAATTTAGAATTATTCTATAAATCAGCAAGGCTTACTGAAAGTACTACAATTGTGGCACATAACAGTTACTACAGACAACTCTCCTCATACCTGTTTTGCTAACATTGTCTCCATTAGATTTCATTTTGACTGCATTTCCTGGACCTATCAGCAAGCATTGTTCATAATTTTATGTACTTGCTAAACATAGATGTGTGACAAATATTTACACTTCACATCTGTGAGATGAATATTATAAATTGAAAATTATTTTCGATTTAAATTTTGTTAATGTCATTACAATGAACGAATCACTTGTCACCGTAATATTTTAATAGTAAATTCACTCTGACCTGCTACAGAGGATCCATACACTTCTCGCATACCATCTCCACTGGTAGTTTCTGGCAATTCTATGATTCATAATTTCATACTATAATCTATTGCTACACACAATAATAATATAAGAATGTTTTGATGACCCTAGGCTACAGGTTATTAAGAAAAACTTTAAAAATCAACTATTTGCTCGTGTGCATTATTATTATTGTCTAACTGAAATAAAATCTTACCAATATATAATGGTATCTGAGTACACTAAACTTATTCTAATAACCATAAAGTTAAAGCTATATTGTACTAAAAAGTTGCCAGCACTGCAATTGTGGCACATAACAGTTACTACAGACAACTCTCCTCATACCTGTTTTGCTAACATTGTCTCCATTAGATTCCATTTTGACTGCATTTCCTGGACCTATTAGAACAAGCATTGTTCATAATTTTATGTACTTGGCAAATATAGATGTGTGACGAATATTTACACTTCACATCTGTGAGATGAATATTATAAAATGAAAATTATTTTCGATTTGAATTTTGTTAATGTCATTACAATGAACGAATCACTTGTCACCGTAATATTTTAATAGTAAATTTACTCTGTCCTGCTACAGAGGATCCATGCGCTTCTCGCATAGCATCTCCACTGGTAGTTTCTGGCAATTCTAGATTCATTTGTGACAGGTGTTATGTACCGCATGTATGGAAGTCACAAATCAGTGACTATGAGTGTACATTAATAGAATACAGTTCGTGACAGGCTTATTCAAGCTCTATATCATTCCACTAACCATTTGCGTAACGTGCACACAATGTCAGTAGCTTCTACTAAAGAAAGGAGTAAGGTTATTGTGTACTTTTCTGCAGAGAACAGTAATGTTTGAGGATGATAACAGCAATAATAACTATTGTGATAGTTTGACAAATGAAAGTGATCAGGAGTCAAAGCTCACAACAACAATGAATCATTTCAACATTATAGTGACTACAAGTAGCAGTAAAAAATCATGCTCGAGTTTGAGGGGTGCATTCAAGTAAGTACAGGCAGTCCAGGGATTGGGCATGGCTAAAACACTCAAAATAGACTCCCATCAGGCCAGAGTTGTAAAACAGAGCACTTGAGGACCAACACAACAGCTGTGATGAAGGCATAGGTAGACACAGGGGAGTGGAACACGCAGGCCAATGAGTATCACAAGATTATACAATCCACACTAAATTCTTGTCTAGACTCATGCTTAAAACAATCTACTAAAGCTTTACAACATCTTTTAGCCAACAGGAAAAATGATAGAGGCATAGAACTATACTAGTGTCATAAGATGACGTGTTCGGGTATGCTGCCACCAGAGTCCTGTGGCTGTGTTGAGCAATGTAGGTTTTCCATCTATCTATTGCTTCAATAACACATGGACATACAAAACTGAGGAAAGAGAGGCAAAACTTATACATATAAAGTTTTGTGTACATGCTCAGTTCACTAGTTCTAAATGTGCACAACATGTGCATTTGTGAGTGTAAATACAACAAATTAATATAAATTCAAGTCCTTAGTGGCTACTTCCGGAATGTGGTGGTGTCTCACCACATTTCCCTTCTCTCACAGATTGCAGTCACTGCTTATAAGAAGTTTGTCTTGATCAGTGGCATCAAATCCTTACCGGGTGAGAGCGCCTGCCTAAACATAAAAAATTAGACAGATCTGGAGGGCTAAAAAAAGTATTAGAATTATGGGTACTTGGGTTTCAACAATCATCATAACATTTAGATTGTGGTCTATCAATGTCATAGTTTGATCGTCGGGACTGTGTATATACAAGAATATAGAAGACTTGTCACTGTGAAAGGAAGATTGCCTATCTGTTTAATAATGTTGTGGTCGTCAATCATAATAAGAGGGTTTTTAAGAGTAAGCTGTACATGCCTTGACCAAATCAGTCACATTCTCTAATGACTGCTTATAAACAAAGTAGACAAACCAGCCAAAGTTGAGGTGGGGTGTGATTGGGTTGAGAGAAAGAAGTGTGGTATGAGAACAAGACTGAGCTTAATCAGAGGATGCAGCCATGTCGCTATGCACAAAGTTAGAGAGCTGAATAATAGTATAGTCAACAGTGCTCGAATTCAAGTTAGACTCATGTAAATTGGGCTTTTGTGAATCTAGTCAGTCTGTGGGTTCATCTGTTAACACTGAGGAAGATCTTACTACTCTGGAGGGAGTTCTAGATGAGTTCAGTAGATTGTCAATGGAATTGTCAACAGATAAAGTTATCAACACAATTGTGAAACTAACAGACAACAATAATACCACAACAGAAGGCACAATAGGGTCGTTAGTCACAACAATGTCAAACACAATGATATTAGAAATTAAGTGTCTACACAGATGACAACTCAACTCACACCACCGATGAACCCAACTAGGAGCAGAGAGGCAGGCAATAGCAACCAGATGTGAAGTAACAATGGCAGAATAATTAATCTAAAGACTAGTACAGAAGTATAGGAGGGTTTAATTCCTGATAGTAGATTTTAATCTTTCGATAAAGCAGTTCTTCCGTAGTTAGTAGTTCCTTACTCAAAAAACAAAAGTAGCCCTTCTTAGAGGTAGTTAAATCAATTTGTTAAGAGGAAACCAGACCAGACCTTCTTCTAGGCTGCTGGAAAACTTTAAACCAATTATGGGGGACAAACAAAGGAGAGCTCATGGATTAGACACTCGACAAGATGTAGATGTCTGCTTTCAAGTGTTAGAGGTCCACTTTGATGGAGGAATGGTCACGTCACTTCTTCGCAATTCAGGTAGAGACACTGACTGATAGAGAACCACCACTGGCACCAAGTGTGGTAAGCTTGGGTATGCTGCCACCAGAATCCTGTGGTTGTTTTGAGCAAAGTAGGTTTTCAATCTCTACATTGCTTCAATGACAAGTGAACGTACAAAACTGAGATAAGAGCGGCAAAACTGATACATACAAAGATGTGTGCACATGTTCAGTTTACTAATTCTAAATGATGCACAGCATGTGTGTTTGTGTGTGTGTGAATACAACAAATAAATATAATTGTAATCCTTGGTGACTCCGTCTGGAATGTGATGGTGTTTCACCACAACTAGCACTCATCATGTTTCTTACTTCATGCCACGCGCTCCACTGGTGAAATGTTGTCTCCACAAATGAATACTTTTATGCGTGCGCATATTTATAAAAAATTTGCCCGTCAAAAATCGTCTGCTAAGAGTTAAAATGCAGCTATTGAAAATCTATGATTATTGTAATGAGATTTATTTACTAGTACATAGACGTATAAGAACATCTACTGCATCTTTCCAATCTCCTCTCACTAAGATGACAAGAAGGTTTTCATAAGTAGGTAATGGTTGTCTTCGTCTCCATGCTTCCAAAACTCTAAACCTATCAACATACAATCCAAATAAATCTCTCTTCTAGTTATATGTTAATATGTTAATATCCTAACCTTTGCCCTACGGGATCATCCCGGTCAGGACCTTCAATGATGTCTTCCACATCAGACTCCTCCAATTTAAACAAATAATATTTGGTTTTCCAGTCCTTAGAAATTTTTGCTGCAATCTCACGAAGATGTTTTCCTGACGGAAAATCTTTTGTCAAAATGTCAGGGTTAGAATCCAGAATTTTCTTCTTGGCCTTTATAATAACAACAACATAAAATAATAAATAAATGAACATAATGTGTTTTATTCATGTCAAGTAAGTTTTTTACTTATTCATGCAAGTATATTGATTACAGTCAGTTTAAAATAGTTACAAACTTCATTTACGGTGGACCCTTTACTGATTTTCCAGACCGTTTGAGCAGAAATTATGGCTTCTTGTTTCACAACCTTCGTGGCTACTGAGCTTCTGAAGAACTACGATTATAGCCGTTTTGAGATAGAACAAAGTAAGGACATTTCCTTAGGCTGCAGAAAGTAATGGTGAAGCATCAGGGAAGCCTGTATAATCAGGCAGTACAAAGTCCAGTAGGAATGGAAGTCTACCTACTACAGTCTCGTGAAAAAGTGCCAGGAGTGTGAGAGTAGCAAGCAAGGGAAAGTTTGATCCAGTTTATTGGAACATTAAAGTGACTGTCTTCCTATTCTGTGTTGAAACCATTTATTTACCTGTATAAAATTTGGATTTTAATATTCTATAACCCTATTGTATACATTAAAATACTTTATTCACATATATTATGATTGGAAAGAAAAAGAGAATAGATTATTCGTGAAAATTGGTTTTAAAATTCAGTACTACAATATCGAATATCAGATGTGACTAGTAGATAGCTTTGTAAAATAACTTGTATCATCACTTAATAATGATTTTTAATGGTGGGTGTTACACGTTCAATTGAATGAATATTCCATAAAGTTGGTATGGAATCACAAAATTATAGCTCCAAGTAGTTCAGTTTTGCATTATGAAATCCATACATAAAGGGAATGCTTGAGAGTTAGTGAGGTCAATGCAGTTGCACTGAAAGTAGATACATTGCAACTAATGCTTACAAAAAAGGAAAGCTCTAAGCCTGCTGATACAAAGAGATCATCAATCATCTATAAAATACATTTGCATGTAATTTGTACCTCAATGTATCTTGCTTCCACAAGAGATTCAGGAGTAACCACTTCTGATTCCACTTCTTTCATTTCTGAATAGCAACATTACAAGAAAAATACTTAAATTAAGGTACGCGATACTAAAAAATTATTGTATGTGACCTGATTTGAGAAAATTGGTTAAAACGTGGCATCTAATGTTGTTCTTTCTTTTCTTTTTTTCCATCAGTAGGCTACACGGAGCCTTAAAAATTGCTTCTGCTAAATTTAGAATTACAACAATTCATTATTTATGTTTGCTTGATTTCAAGAAAGTGCTGCATAAAAAGTTGTTAAAACGAAGGGGTGTGCCTTGTATTTCGTATACAATTACTGCTTGTCTCCATGAAACTACACAAATAGGTTGCTGGAGGATTGAAAGAAGTTAACTGGGCTTCATTTAGACCTTGTCGAGAAACTTTTTTTCAGAAAGAATTGTGTGAGTATGCGAATTATGTTGTCAAGCAAATAATTAACAAGTTCGATGCGGCTATTATTCACTGCAGGAAGTGAATAACTCAAAGTCAAACTGCTAAATGTTCTCAGCCTCCTAGCTAGACCCTTTACCTAAACTTTACCTATAACTGCTACACGGAGAATGAGTCTGGGGACAATCATGCACCCTGGCCATTCTAGAGCTGAGATTTGGGATACAGTTAGTCAACACTGTTTTACCTAAATGACTGGGCAGTCTACAACGAGTGTACATAACAGAGCCCGCGTACACACATACTATCAAAATATTGGTGATTGCTGCACCTGCGTCTAATACTCTATTACTGTGTTCGAGTGCAGCAGTACAGCATCCTGCAAACTGTGGGCACCATAAAAGTAATTAAATAACCACTACCAAATTCCAGCCAAAATGCATTATTTCCTCCAGACACTTCTTTCTGTACAGTGCTTAGGTGAAGAGTTGGCTGAGCCAGACTAGTTTTATCCTTGGATGCTGAAAAAAATTGTTCGCAACGTTTAGGCTGATTTTCCAAAAATCAGTCACATACAAATTTAAGGCGGAATCTACTTCCAATTTCAATATTTTAAACACAACCTCCATTGCACAAAAAATTTATGTAATAAAAACCTTGAGAATTTTATCATGAGCAGCTTAATCAAAATACAAATTGTAGATATTGTCAAGTTCATTCTAATGATAAGTTAATCATAGAGGAGAAAAATTTTTTTTTAACTGGTATGTACTGTATTACTCCCGGCCTTTTGTAATGGTTTTACTAGTCTTACCATTTGATTTAGTGGTTTGTCCCAGACTGCTTCTGTCACCACCATATTCAACTGGAGGACAAATAGAAAAGATTAATGAAAGCAAAAACACGAATCAAGATTAATAGATATGGAAACGTGTGGTTTTATTTATTCCCATAGACTTCTCTATTGAGTTTTGGAACTGCACTTTCCCGCTGGCTCAGAAGTTTTTAAAGAGAATTTTCTGGACTGCTTCGGCACGAACATTCTAATGGTACAAACCCCGAAAGCATAGCTACTTCCATTCAAAAGTTATTAACGGTTTCTCCGTGCCAACTCAACTTGGACATACTATAGTACCAACCTTCTCAAGAAGCAATTGACATCTTATAAATAACTAAATTATATGCCTCGATTGAACTACTATACACATATTAATTTTGAGCCTGTGACCAATTATCCCTGACACCGTCTAGGCCAAAGTTACTGTAAAATTTGAGAGATTTTGTGTGAATGGTATAATACAATAGGAAGAAATTATCACCACCTCAGTGAAAAAAAAAAGCCTGGATATTGTTATGAATAATGCTGACTGTTATCCTGAGAGATTGAATTCCAAGTTTCTCATTCTTATGGACAAATACTACTATGGATAAAATGTGAAACCTCTGCTGAAGTAGCAAATTCTTGCTCCTTGTAAGTGATTTGCAAAGGCATGGTTAGCAATGAAAGGATCTATTATTCATAAATGTTGTAAAACTAGTCTGGCACAACACCCCCTCCAAGAAAGAATGGGAGGGTCTGTGGTGACTCTAACACATGTGATTCATAATTATGGAATACAATTAAAATTTTGCAAGTTTTCTTTATCATCTTGTCATTAATTCTTGTGAACTCGTGTAAGTGTTGGTGGGAAGACTAGATGGTCATACTTGGCCGGCACCATGATGTATTTTAACATGATTGAAAGAAGTAAAGACACATTGTTAGTGCATGCAAGTTAAAAGCGCAGCATCAGATAAAGATTTTCATCCTCACATTGTTTAAGGAAATGCATTGATTGTGTCTGATGGTTGCATTTTTTGGGATATCATATTGCTGTCCCACCTTGTGGTTGGTTTCTTGGATGAGCTCCGCAAGTTGTAACATAAAGGAAATGACTAAAATAAAATCACTAGCAAAGTAAGCATTTGGTTGGCCAGGTATGGATTATCAAATAGAAGATCTGGTCAAGTCATGGATCCTCACTTATACATAATTTCCAGTCTGGCAAAGTCTTCTATGTGGATACAGTTCATCAACTTCACCACAGCTACTTTAAACCACATCTTATTGATTTCCCATTCTCCACCAGACTACTGAGAGAACATGAGAACTTTATTATCTCAAAGTGTGTAAGGTGAGAATAGCTGTTAATTATATGCATTAGTTAACCAACAATATTCAATCCAAGAATTACACCAGATCCCCCCCCCCCCCCAACTTCCTGTGACTATCAACAAGAGGGTGCTGTGTAAGCAAATTGAGAATGACCTTTCTTAAATTTATAATAGCAAAAGTAGAACAGAATCCTATTGAAACATCCTGTATGTAGGCCTGGGTGTTCATTAAGTGTAACATTACAATGTAGTCCCACATTAGCTTTAGGGTACTCTAGCCAAGCTTACTATACAACCCTACAACAAAGCAACTTACTATATTTCCCTTCAATTGTATCTGCTTGTGTTGTGAGCCCCAATTCCCTCAGGACCTTTAGTACCTCAGGAAATAGAGAAGCTTGGGCTTTAACTTGAGCAGTGATATTATGCACAACTTCCCTTGCTCTCTCTCCTTGCTCCAGCTTTGTATTAATGGCTGTATTGTGTGCTTCATCAGATATCAGCTCTGCTTCAAAAAACCTTTCAGCATATTTAGAAACTTCCACTCCAAATCCTTCCACAAACAAAGACGTGTTGGTTCTCAAAGCTCTGTACTCTGGAGAACCAGCCATCTGGAGAATCTTTAAATGTACAATTATAAAAGATTAAATTAGAACTGCAATGTTATTTCCCTTATCTGGTATTCAGATTACACAGTATGTGAATATTTTAATTTACAATTTGAAGACTATATTATATCTAGCTATAAAATAATATTTTGTTCTCAGTTTGTTTTCACACAGTTTTGTTATTGTCATGTCCTGAGTCTGATGTTTTAGCTGTAAAACCTTATCACAGCTGGCTCTCTATAGAGTATGGCTTTCTTGTTGCATCTGATAAATCTTAGCTTTTAAAAGTCGCCAAGCTGGAAACCACAACCAAACGCATGAATGTCAAAATTATACTTATACGTATTCCCAAGAGTGACCTTTCATCCCCCAATTCTCCTCTTGGCACAAAACTGGGGAAAGAAACAAGAGTACACCAAAACCATATCAGAATAATAGAAACTCAACTGAGTTTTTTTTAGTGAAGTTTGTGTAATGGCTAGGGCTATGGTCTCACAGGTTTTGTGTACCTTGTACTGACTATTGGCATCATAAAAGGATAACATGTATTTTGTGGTTATGGCACAGCTTTGCCTTATCCAAGCATCCTCTGCAACTTATCTGCGTTTATAATCCAGTGTGAATGAGTAAAGGTCCAAGGTTAATGTAGCAGATTGTGACTACAATATGAACATTTTATTGCTTTTTCTGTTCAACAATTGTTATATTTTGTAAAAAAAATTATAATAAGTCTTTACTTAACAAAAGAGGGTGTGGCTTCAATGGCTGTGCAGACACAAATATGATTTCTACATCTCTGATTTATTAGCTAAATTATGCTACTGGAATGGTTGGTCATGGATTATAGTTCTTAGCTGAGATGTGTAACAATTAGCATGAACTGATGACAATGATATTATTGAGAGATTTAAGATTATATGAAGCTATTATTCAACTATTTAGAGTACTTGGGAAGCTTTATTAAATTGTTACAATATTCTTTGTCTTACTTGAAAAATAATTAGTCTGCACTTACCGTTATATATTGAAGGATGTCACTGTAAATCAGAGAATCTTATTGACCTTTGCTTGAAACGACTGTCTCTTGATATTGCTCTATATAGAAATAAAACATACTAATGTCTAGCTCGTACATTTAATAAGCAGTTTTTAATCAAGAATGTAAGATACATAGAGTTGAGTGAAGTGATTAAAGTAGAGATAAGTAGCAGGAAGCACAAAAAGTGTGAAGTGCCACTACATATTAGCTAGCTAGCTAGCTAGCCAGTATATAGCTACAAAATTAATTTTTAGACAAAAATTTAATACATATGGAGTATAAAAAACTGTATACCCGTCGTAGTGAGGGGGCTTTGAGTGACCAGAATTGTATAGAGCCATACCCCACATTCAACTTGTGGATTATCATCAAATGTTCGATCATTTTCAAACCAGCAATTGAAATCTCTGCTATTTAACGGATATACATACTTCATACACTGTATGTGGATGGTCCAGTCTGAATCTAATTGCCAGGTAAACATAGACCTCCTTGTGTACAAAACCTCACTCTCATAATAGCTAACTACATTACATTTTACTTTCCTTATAATACCGAAATACAATTGTTTAAATATATTATAGTACAAAAGACATATTAATGGGTGCACTTGTATGCAGCTCAGCTTAGTGACTGGAATCTTAGCTTGGCGAAAATGATAAAGTGCAGCAGTTTAGCACTTGTTGTTTGATAATCAACAATGTTCAGTGAAGCTTCAGTGCAGTTCATTTATTTTGTTTTGTTTCTATAAGTAGGTGTGGTTTCTTCTGTAATAAATCAGAAAAACTCCTTTGTAGACTTCTTGAACAGTAAATGTATGCATAATAGAAAAGTTAACCATGCAAAGAACACTGACAGATAGTTTCAAACATAAAACTTGTATTCCAGCACTCAGTAAGCTACTCAGCTTTGTTTAAAGAAAAACTATTACGGTCTACAAAAAATTATTTGCAACATGACAATCGGCACCACTACTCACAATAGCGCACGAAAAATTCCGAAATCGTCATTATGAGTAAGTTCATATCAAATTCAACAATTAATCGTCAGTCATCAGAAAGCGTGACAGACAGACGGACAGACAGACAAACTGACAAAACAGATACCAGCAGGCAGGTTAACTAATGTACATAGCAAACCAGACAACATAACGGGATTTGTTCAAGATCTTTTTATCTCATATCAAAACTTACTGGTAAAGCATGCAATAATAAGATCTTGCTTTCCTATAGTATATACACTAAATAAGCATAACATCTGACACAAAATATGAAGAGTCTTTCATGTTCTTATATAATCCTATTAAGCATTGTTGTTGTTGTTGTTTTTTGTTTTTGTTTTTTTGTGTGTAATATCAGTGTTGATATGCTGGCACAAATTCATTGAGAGTTAAGCAATATAAACATAGAAGTAGCTGATCCTACATAAGAAAAAATATTGAGTTTTTTTTTTTTTTTTTGGCGGTATCTATATTGAGGTGCTATTTTTTTATTTGACATAGCTAAAACTTTGTATGAATATAGTTATGATGTCGTACATTAACAAGTCTCGAAGTCTCAGATGCTTCAACTTCTGACTTCCTCAGACATTAATGTTAACTAACAAATGAAAGTTAAAATTTTAAATGAAAGAATGGCAAATAATTGAATTATTTGATATTGTAAGCACCAAGACACAAACCATCCGCACTACTACAGCAATAGCTAGCGGTTACAACAAAATAATTTCTCGGACCAAAAGAATATGTATTTGGCGTATAAAGTAGAAAATGAAGGAAGAACAGGTACCTAATCCTCTGTGAAGGAACTGTTGATTAAAGAAGGAACTGTTGATTAAATTAAGTACCTATACCTGCATTATTATGCTAGAATTATATTTCTATGCTACGGGCACTCATTACACTTATATTTATGCTGGCATTATTACGCTAATTGGTGAAAATACCCTAATTACTGGCCAACAATAGATGGGATTATATTAACACAACCACAGAATTTTCCTAATTACTCATAGCAATGTCCACTCCTATTAGGTTTTAGAAATTCTCAAGCCCCCTCCCCCTCCCACTTACTTCATTAAAAAAAAATGCATTTATATAGCAAGGCCTCTTCCCTGCAAGCTTGATAACTTTGCATGGCCTTACTTAGTCTGCTGTTATGAGACATACATATTTAACCCTCCACTGATCTCTCTATCTTCCCCCAATACCACATGACCCTCTAATTCACAGTTTACAAGTTATAAATAATAGCTACGACCTAATAGCTCAACTCACTTGGCAGCGAAGCGAAAATTTTTGTCCTCTCGGCTCACCCGTAACACCGCTCGTACAAGCTCAGCACCACCACCCAATGAACTAGAATCCAACATCCAATTAATTTTCGCAGCAGAGAGCCTTCACGCGTTCCTCCGTCTGTTTTTTATGCTTGCAGGTTTTACGCGCAAGGGCGTAAAGTATTGGGGGCTAGTGGAAGGCCCAGTAGTTGTTGTTGTGTACTCCCTCGGGGCCTCCCAAAGGGTTGATACTGCAAATTTGTGGCCATAACAGATTATTAGTTGGTTATATTTCTCCTAGATATAATATTGATTGAAAGATCGAGCTTACTCCCTTTAATTGTTTAAATGATTACATGAGATCAACTTAGTAGTCTAGCAATTTATATTAAAAGAACATTGATATAAGTTATACAGAGGCATTCATGCAAATTTGAGAAAGGATGTTTATTTCCAATTATCACTACCAATTATAAAATTGTTGCAATTTATATTACAATTGAGGTGTGGCTATTAAGTAGTTAAAAACAACTCCCATAAAAATCCTGGTTGTAGTAACAGTGTGCTCATGCTCGAAGGTCTCCAGAAGAGAATGTTTTTTTCTCAATTTCTTTGGTGTTTGAACATTGTAGACAGAAAGACTAGCTGGTTTTGACTTCATAAGGATTAAGGGGAAAACAGGTTTGAGGGCGAGTTATAGGCTTAGAATGTGTTATATTATTAAGAATGAAGTATTTGTATCATTTTCATTACATTCAGTATGACTTAAGTCCTCACTAGCCATAATGTCTGTTCCTCAGAAATACAGTGTATTTACTTCATTAGCTAGTACTAATTGTGCAATTTTTTTTAATGTGACCCAACTTAGTGTGTATAGGCAGCATAATAGTAGTTTGGGAGTCTGAGGGATAAAATTACACCTTCTCTAAGTCGTATTTAACATCTCCTGCAAGCTATTATTTAACCCTAAGAAAAGTATTTCAAATGCTAACTTAAATGTATATGACACACACACAGTGTGGTACATAGCTGACAGGAAAATTTTGGTACATGTGGGCGTAGGCCAACAGGAAAGACAAGAGAAGAAGAAGATCAAGAAGAGCACGCATGATCAGAACTGAAGGATGGACAATACTTATTGTCCACCCGAGAACATAAACATGTTTACTGGTTGTCTGTGTATGTCATGAGAACATTGTACTTGTTAATTTATTGTTGTATTGTTGTGTGTGTAGTGTTAAGTGGTGGGTGCTATGCCACACCATCTAGAACTTTCTCATTGTTGTATATCATTGTTCACTGTCATCTATTTAAGCCACGTGCAGTCATTTTTCCTTGTCAGTTACTTGTCCTGAGTCTTTAGATTATAATTTTACGAAAACTATCTAAGACATTTCTACAGGAATAACCTATACTGGTGGCAGCGATACTCCACAAGCTACCCAACGTGTGCATGAGTCTGTGGATTTCACCACAGTACATGAACAATGAAAAATGACAAAGAAAAAGCAACAACAAAAACTAACAACTAAAACGTCAGTCTTAAAGCTGTCCATCCAATGATGAGCATGAGAGTCATGAACTGCTCAAGGGTCACTCTGATGCAATGCATAGACATTCCCAGATCTAAACACAGCCGGAAATATGGCAGGACTTCAGCACTTTTACTAAAGGTAACTGTTTGTTTTGTATCAGATGGATGGGGTGGAAGGGTCAGTGATAAACACCTGACGAAAAATTGCAATATTTTGTCCAACTTAATTCCTGGTGACACAATACTAGCAGATCGAGGCTTCGGTATCAAGGAATCAGTAGGTCTCTATTGTGCCACAGTGACAATGCCAGCTTTCACCAAAGGCAAAAAGCAATTTTCAGGCATTGAGGTGGAGCAAAGTAGGCAGATTGCCAATGTCCGCATACATGTGGAACGTGTGATCGGAGTTATTCGCCAGAAGTATCAAATATTACATGGAACCCAACCAATGGAATTTGTGACTCCATAATTATTAATATAAATGCTTTGAACACATTATTTATTAACAAATTATAGCTATAGCTACAATGAAATGACAACTCCAACAGTCAATTTTACTACAGTCTGGGCAATACCATTTTTTCCACATCAGGAAATTCAACAAGCTGTAGGCATGACAAGTGAAACCATTTAAATTTACAGTCATTTCCATCACACCCAATCACATCTCCTTCTTCAGGTCCTCCACAGTAACAGTAAACTTCTTTGCTCATGGCTTTCTGGAAGAACTGATAAAGTACCTCTTGGTCGTGAAAAAAACTTGCCAAGTAATTCGGGTAGAATACTATTTTCAAAAAATAGCTTTACTTGAGAAACGTTATCTACCCAAAACTCATCATCAAGATAATATCATCTCAATAAGCACATCTTCCTTTGTCCACACTACTAAGTCTGCATACTTTTTTAGGGAGCAAAACATTTGGCATTGAATTTAAAAACATATACCACAATTTGGTGTTAAATTTTAAGGTACATGCATGGACTTACCTGATAAAAATAAGCATGATCTTGTTTTAACTGAAATACACAACTTTCAAGGTCAAAAGCTGCCATCACTGACATCTTCACTGATTGTATCATTTTGCAACTAAGCTGCGAGATGGTAAGCATGGATCAGTTCTACAAGCTGCTTTAAATCTTGAGGCAGTTATTCTCCCTGATCACATACGATTCCACAATCTTGTACAAGATTGGCCTCGTGTTTGCTGTTCAACATGCAATACTTGTTCTTGTGACACCATAATGTTAACTTCAGAAGATGCTTGATGTAGATCATGATAATCCAGTTTTAAATTTTCTGAATTATATAAGCTAGTTAGGATCACAGGCAAATCGTGACTTAAAGATTTTGGAATAAAATGCTCACAGTATCCAGGCCTAACAGAAAAAGTTGCAGGTTTGGTAGAACAAGAAGCTAATGATTCAAAAAAATTATTCAGCTCACTTGAACTGGGCCTCCACTGTTTCTGTCTTTTCGAAGGAGGGCATTGGTGAAGGTGAACGTGAAGAGGAAGGAGAAGGAGTGAGCAGTGGAGATACTGAACGACTCTCACTTCGACATTTCATTTCTTTCTGTGCCCTTTTTCTTTCATATTTTTAATTTTAGAGCATTTGACTTCCTTGACTCCAGATGGAGTGACCCAGTATGCTTTTTTTTGCGTTCACGCATTCGAACACCAGCTTGAATCGCCCATAGCAGAGATCTAACATGTGAACAAGATTCCCCCAAACCAGCCATACAGTTACAATGCCCAAAATTAATTTTTCCATTTTCTTCAGCAAATATCCAAGGAATTAGTGGCTTCTCACGTAGTCTCATCGAATGATTAAAAACTTTAGTTGCATTAAAATTATAGCTAAATATTAACAGTATTTACCTTTGCTATCACAATTCGTTTATTCTGATCCACTGTTTTCACTAAAATTTCTCTCACCCATCCTGACAAAAAGTTCTGGTAGCAGTCCATACTATTGTAATTCAGTAAATCATCTCCAGTATAGGGACTGGGAGAAAACACCAAGTACATGCCAACATGGATACTAGTTATTGAAGGCCAAATGTCTACATCATCCACAAATAACGCCTTGTCAGCTTCGTAGGGATCCATACCAATGGTATTTATTTTCTCTAGTACCTTTCCTTGGAGTCTGCATCTCCAATCTCGGATTGGTACCCCTCTAAAAACTTCACCATTCTTCACGTTTCAATGCTACCTGTACTCCAAGATGGCGGACACATACGCAAGCTCCGCCCATTGCAAGGGGTCTATTATAAATGCATTTTGTACAAAGAAGCCAACATAAGTTAACAAAAAAATCTACTATGCATATAAATTTTAATGAACTGGATTAGAACAAAAAGAAATAATATATGACTGTTTTATAGGCGTAGATTAAGTTCCTGATAAGTATTTTATAATATAGCTGGGTCTTTATCTTGGGCCTTAATGATCATTCAATTGCTTGAACTGTCCCTTCCTATGAAGGTTAATGTGGGCTAGCTTATTCAAACACAAGGACTAAAACTACTATTGTGTCTAATAAGGTTTACTACTGTCAGTATTATGACAATTGTTATTACAGTCCCCTAGCATTCAGTTCTTGCAATATAGCTATATACCACAACATTGCTTACAGACTGTTTATAACATACTGAATAACATACCTTGTATTATCACTGCACTACAATACAGTGAACAATCTATTTATTTTAAAGGTTCAGGAAAATGACTGCATTCATATGTGTGCATTCATAGGTGTGCTTGCATATTTTAGTTTGCAATTTATAACATACTGAATAACATGACCTTGTATTATCACTGCGCTACAATACAGAAACATGTGAACAATCTATTTATTTTAAAGGTTTAAGTAAAATGAAGTTGACTTCATTCATATGTGTGCTTGCATACATGTGTTTAAGAGTTATTAATCTCCTGATTATGTTGTCGAATAGGTAAAGGCAATACTTGCTGTATGACACCTATTGTTGGAGCATCATAGGCTATAAGAACTCTCAATTATAATCTTTTCTAAATTGTATTTGAAAGTAGAAGAATGTCATTTCAATTTTCCAATCTATTTCCCGAAAGTAAAACTGATGCAATTTAAATATTTGATAGTAGCTTTATATAATGCAAACCTGGCAAATAATGATTTGATTTATCTTTTAAAAACGTTAACAGTCCTTCAAAGTGATGTACACATTTACTAGACTATTACATATATACTATAATATTTACTTATATTTTATATAATACATTGAGAAGGTGTTTTGGCAGCATTATGATTGAAGTCTGAAAAAACACTCACTAAATACACTCACAATATAATATAGTATGAACAATCCCTTAATTGCATGACCTAAAAATTTACATTTTACATGTAGTAGAGTTTTGGCTAGACTATGGAAGCGTTAATTAATGAAGATTGTGAAAGTAACATGTGAGTAAGAGACTGCAGCAAACAATGCTATAGAGAGAATGTGTAAGGCTTGGAAGTGTAGAGTTCTTGTCACTTAAAAAAATGTATTATTATTATTATTATTATTATTATTATTATTATTATTATATCAAAGAAATTACTAAAGAACAGCATGTAGTGATAAACATAATATATCTAATAAAAATATATGCATGTGGTATATTGATATTCCAAAGGTTCTTGTATTTTTAGTTAGTTTATTTTTCTTAAATCTAGCTAATGAATAGTAATAGAACAGTTCTTCCTGAATGTATTTTCTGAGGGAAAAGAGTAGCTGCTGCTGCTGTTCCAAATCCAAATTGTGTTGGTTTCAGAATCTATTTCAGAAATTTTTTCCAACTCGAGCAAAGGGGCATGGCTGTAACTTCAAGGGGGGCAGGGCAGTTACATGAGATCACAATTTATAGAGTGTAATGCAGTTATCTGACAAAGTGAAACCAGCGTACATACGTGCGAGGATTATATTAGTCATATTGTCTGTTTGTCTACCCGTCTGTCAAGCTGTGATTTAGGAGATTACTGACATTTACTATTGGTTGAGGTTTGAACTTTCAAGACGACATTTTAAGACCTTTTATAGCATTTACTTTTGAAGATTTTAAGCTTTTGATTTCTGAGACAACATGAAACTATCAGCTCCAGTCATAATCAAGTGAACTAATACTTTTTTGCAGTATGTGGTAGTTTTTCAATTAAAAAAAAACTGTAAGATCTTATGGGATCTTACCTGTTTTGTGAGAATTTGATGGGATTATGCAATACAAGAAGCGCCCATTCAAATCTTAGGTTAAAATTTCATGTAATATAGCAAGATCATGCAAGATTATTAAAGAGTTTATCAAGATTGTTCCTGCTAGTTCTGTCATATAATCTTGTATTAATGATTCAATTGTGATCACATTCACCCACCTCAGCTGAATACTTTATGAATATCATTATGTGGTATACTATACTTATAGTGGTTACAACTGGTGGTTTTGACTCCTACCACATGGTGTTGGCAACATCTGAGTAAAACTATCCCCAGAAACAAAATGCATTGGAAATGTTTCTTAAAATTACAATAGCTGAAATATATGATTATTGTGAATTGTAAATGAATGTTGTATAATGTTTAGTTCAGTGGCTCTGAAATTCCCCCAGAATAATGTCTTGGACATGCCAATTCTGGCAGAGCAGTAAAGTAAAAATCCTGGAGTTTTCTAGGTTTTTCTCCACCCATGACAAATCTTTGTAAGCTCTGTGAATGTGGACATTCTAACAACATAATCACACCACTGCCTATGGGTACGATAGAGTTGTGCTTGAATTTCGTGGTAATAATCCTAATTTCTTTTAATTTTACTTCATCATTTTGTTTTGCAGGCAAAACTACAGCTTCTGAGTTGCTTTTTCAAAGTAAGGCCGCGAGCACTGTATATATTTTTACTTCCAGCAAACCAAGTGTATGTGCTCTTTCACTGGGATCAGTAATCAGTCCATCCAGTGTAGCTGCAAGCCAAGGAATGTCCAGTGATATAAAAAGGTCACCATTATCAACAGTTAAGCCAGGATGTTGCTTCAATTGGTACAATCTGTACTCTTCTTTAGCTCTATTTTCCAATAAATGGCCACGACGAGTGGCTGCGTTCCCTTTTAACTTTTTGTACATCATTATTTCCACTTCTGTAGCCCTGATAGTATTGGTTCTCATCTTTATTATGCCCACAAGTATAGAATCTATCAGTCTCTTTATTCATTCAGTAATCCATACATCACTGTCAGCCTGGCCTGTCGTCTGCTCTTGTATGTGGCTAATTCACTTGTCACTTGTACTTTCATCTTGTAAAAACTTGTTTTCAGTGTCTCCAAATGAATGCTCTGGAGATTGTCGTAAAAATCACTTGGTGAAACTCCACCATCATGTCTTGCATATTCCTTCCTGCCCCTACAGGATTCCTTCTTGATTAACTTTTTTCATTCATCTTTGCTGCTTAATGCTGTCCTTTCTTTTTCTTTCCTTTTTACTACTTGCGTTTTTAGCGGGTTGTTGATATGAATCCTTGAAATCTATGTTGGAGAAAGTGTGTTGTCTGCTTCATGCCACAGGTCACTGCTCTTTGCCCATGTTGTGTTGCAAACCAGCACCATTAATGCAACTGTGCTCCCATAAGCCAGACTGTGAGAGGTTAATGACTTTTCCCCCATCATACTTTGTAAGCACATGCATCCATGACTCTGCCATGTTGTGGTGACATTGTCAATTAGTTGCTCAGCTTTAACAGCTAGCCTGGTCAAAATAACCTGAATGCCATGGTACATTTTTGGGTTAATCTCAGTCATAGTCAGCTCCGCTTGAGGTACTTCCTTTTCTGTGAAATGGACCAATAGTACCTTCCACAAGCGTTTCTGATCTAAAAATAATATAAGCCATCATTTTAATAAAGTACACACAATTCATGCGAATGTTGGAGAGCCGGTATTTGTTAGGAGAATATTGCACAACTTGTTCTAACTGCATATGGTAAATTTTTGCTAAATATAATCATTATATAATAATTCAAACCATAAGCTGCTTTGCCATAAAAAAATACTAAGAAATAAAAAAAATTAAGGAACTGGCGGTTGGGGGAGGGGGGGGGGGGGGGGGGGGGGGGGTTACAATACATAGTAGTACACACTTGAAGTAGAAATCGAACATTACTCATCATAATTGAATACCACACTTGCTTTTCCACAGATAAAAAACAGCTCCACTTACAAACTTTCTTCTCATTTTATTCGTCGGACCACCATTGCCTTTGTATCCAGGGTTCTCACTTACTAACTTCTCTAAAGAGCTTCTATAGTGCACTTACAGACATGATTAGTGCACTCCAACTTTCAGATGCAATGACCCTAACCTGGAATCTGTAGAATAAGCGAGGGATATACGGAGCTAGCCCTATCTGCAATCACTGTGGTTTAACGTACACCATGTACCTTCTCTGTACCAAGAAACCCCTAAACAATTGCATCTGTCTCCATTTTAGATGATAATGCATCCCAATTCTTGAAGCAGCATTGTTTGTCTTTGGGAATATCTTGAGTAGAAGGTGAGTAAAACTTGCTGCATACACCCACATGAAGTAACTTGCCAGTAGCCATTCCTACAATAATGACAACACATGAATTAGCATTGTAGGAATACTTGTGGCTTCTTTTACCCCACTTCCCATCCACTATCACAGTGAATTCAGGGACTCCCTCATGGTAAGAACAAGCCTGCTTAGCCAACCTCTTCTCTATCCTACACCTGCCTCCATCATGTACTACACAGACTTTTCCTTTCACCAGTCACCTATGTCATGTTCAGTGCGGATAAGGTAAACTTGCTCATCACTGGCACTCCCAACACAGACTACAGAAAAATAATTACCATTACTCAGGAAATTAAGGTAAGAAGGAACTTTTTTTATTTGTTTGCTAAAATTATAGGTAAACTGCTATAATAATATATACTGTTTTGCAAGAAGTAAGCTAAAATTAATTATGTTACAATACTATATTTTTATGTAACCTAACTAGGTAGTAGGCCCTACCGGATTATGCTAGCATTTTTTTCTGGAACAATATACATACATGAAATAGCATAGTGGAATAATTCTAGAATAATAAAGTTTTATGAGAATAATAAAGGGAAAATGAGATCCTTATAAAGAAAATCAATAATGCTTTTTCTCTCTTTTTTTCTTATATACCACATGGACATTAACATTAAGAAGGGTGGTTATAATATAGATCTTCATTACTTGCTTAAAGCTAATGGATTTGTGTTGGCCACCTTATCATTGAACTTCCAAAAATGCATTTTTTTTGAAATACTGGAAGAGCTGTCAGCTCAGGCTCAAAGTCAGCAAGTCATCTCTGGAGAATTATGCTAATGGCTTCTCAAACTTTTTTTAACAGTTAAGAAACCTTTTGTTGCAATTACTTTGGGGTTAAACAATAAATTGACTGGACTATATAGCAATAAGAATGACTGATTCTTTTACTCATTCATTTCATATCGTACTAATTTTACCTATATAGACTGCAGTAATTATATTTTGCTTATTCCTAATTGGAGTAATAAGAAAATTTATAGAATAATATGCTATTCTTTTGGAATAACACATTTTTTTGAAATTTTATTTTTATTTTCAAGCATAATCAGGCAGGCCCTACTAGGCAGGCTTGCTCGAGATTTTGCACAAGCACACCACTAGTTTATATATATGTGGGGATGTATGACAATAGGCTATAGGATTGCACAGAGAGAAATTATAGTGCCCTGCTGAGAGCAAGGGTAAGACAATCCTACAGAATGAAGGTACGTTTAAATAAAATATTAATGTTTCTGACAAAACTTTAACTGAAAGCCAGGAAGATGTACGAAAGTTGGGTTTAAATTTTGCACCAGCTCCTACGAAACTCCCCCTTATAGACACTGTAACTGCTGTTGAAGCTGTAACTACGTTTCTTAGTGAGGATAAGGCAAATGATTTAAAGGGTAGAGTTTGTGGTATTTTAAGAAAATCTATGCTACCACAAGATAATCTAAGTAAACAGCAGCGAAAAGCTTTAAATGAATTAAAACATATTCTGATGTTGCCATTCTTCCAGCTGATAAAGGTAGAGCCAGTCCTCATGAATAAGGAAGAATGCCATTCTAAGCTCAGTAATACAATCAGGCACTTACAGACTTGTGAAGAATCCAACTAAGACTCAGGATACTAAAATAGGTCACATTAAAGAACTTAGAAAGGGAAGGTAAAATTCCTACTATGTTGTACAACTAAGAACCACTGGATGTAGACCACCTCTTCTTTATGGTCTTCCTAAAATGCACAAGTTAGGTATCCCACTTAGACTTATAATTTCAGGAAACTATAAGTCTAAGTGGGATTCCTAACTTGTGTATTTTAGGAAGACCATAAAGAACACCATCTTACAATTTGTCAAAGTTCATATCTAAAATGATATCTCCATTGTTTGGTGAGACACTATCATACATAAAGAATTCAACATATTTTATGCAAACAGTTAATAGTGCATGCTGGAGATCTGACCAAATGATGGTGAGTTTTGATGTGTCTTCCCTGTTCACTAATGTTCCAATAGATGAGGTAGCATCTGTGATCAGAGATAAGCTCCAGAATGATGAAAGTCTAGATGAGAGAACATTCGGAGAGTGTGTTTGAAGACTTGACAGCAAAACAGCATTTAAGTGGGGTAAGACACTAAGATCACATCTTATTAAAGTCAAAGATACTATACGTATTACCACAGAGTCATCCATAGTGTACAGTGTGCATAAACTGCAGTTGTGGTGAAGTATACATGGTGAAACAACTAGAAGGCTTGAGCAGTGAGTAAAAGAACATCAGGATGCTTGTAAGAGAGGTGATGAAAAGGTTTCAGCCATTGCTGAACATGCTTGGTAGCAGCATCACCCCATTAAATGGGAAGAGGTAAGAGTTGTAGACAGAGCCAGTAAGAATCGTGAGTTGAAGATCAAGGAAGCTCTACACATACAGATGACACCTGACAACAACAAGTTTAATAGAGACATAGGTTAAGAGCTGCCAGGATGCTGGCTGTCCATGCTGCCTGCAAATCACCCTCCAGGATATAATAAACAGTAAGGTGCCTTCCAGAAATCTTGCCGTTTACTTAGTGTTATAAATCACCACAGAGAGTTCGACCTCAAGTCGAAATGTCGGGTTAAGTTAGAATTAAAAATATTGGCTGTTAAAAGAAGAATAATTTCCTATTATTATAATTATTTCAGCCCTGAATGACTGAATTATTAAATTTCAAGTTTTAAAATTACACTTAAAGTTACTAAAGCACATCTGGGATAACAGGATTAATATTTGAAACAATTGAGAAAATGCATAATTAAATTTTTATAACAAATAAAACTCCCAGTTTCAATTTCATAATGTGTTGCCTAGAACTTTGAGAAGAAGATTCACTGCTTTTTACAATTACAACCATGAATTGAAGAATGCAAATACATAAATGTCAAATTTGAAATTGAGAGGTAAGCATTTCTTGGCATTTTCAAGGGAGAAGAATAGGCCCTGTAAATTTTTCTAGTTTTTCATCTACAATAAGCTAATTGGAATAATTTAATCATTGCTCTATTTTTTATTAAGAGTAGTATTATTATTATGTAAAATTTAATCCTAATTGATTTTTTTTTTATTTTCACAATCACTTATTCTAAAATTATTAGGGAGGGTTTGGGGTTCAGATTGTTTCTCAACAACAAATAGAACTAGCCATGAGGTAGTAGCCTGTTATCTGATAGTATAGAGTTATTAAAAAAAATGTTGTGGAATATAACTTTACTGATTTGTAAGCTGCCTAACCATCTATAGTATGTCCAAGTTTGAGTTGGCTCGACTGCAAGCGTGGTAAATGAGGAATGCAATTAGTACTTAAAGTAAGGCTTGTTTAATGCAGTAGTATCCGAAGAAACTGGGGTCAAACCTAAACAGCCATGTTTTTAGGAGAAAACAATTCCAGAGCGCAGAGTTTGAGGGGCTGTCACGATCCATACACACATGTAATATTTATCCGATTTTGCATTATCCACCACTAATAGTACCTCGCTCATCACTTCGCTCGCTGAATAACAACCCCAATTCACCATGGTATAGTCTCGCCTGCTTCGCTCGCTCGCCAATTATGTACATCAAATACCCAATTTTCAATTGCCCACCCCTAACAGTATCTCGCTGGCTACACTCTCTCGGTATCTAGTGGTGTGCTTGGGCACAAATATCGAGCGAGCTGCCTAGGTAGGTTATATTAAACTACAGTATTGTTGCATAATATCTACTTTAGCTTAGTTGCGGTTGACCATTAATTTTACCTAATATAGTACAGAATTACTCTCTTACCTTAATTTCCTGAATTGTAATAACTTGTAGTATCCAATTTAAACCATTCTGACTACCACAATTACCAGTAACTGGTGAAAAAGCTCGCTCTATAAAAAGAATATTGGCCAGAGTTGTTTTTGTAATTTTAGCTACCAAATACAGAACTACTACTTACTACATCTTCTCCAAAGTAATGGTGGCTTCCCTAGTATTATTGTGTAGCCATTGTTACTACCAAGTAATTGATTGAAGCTGAAGAACTGTGCTAAATGGTGTGACTAAATAAGACAAAATAAGCACACTGATGGTGGTTTGAATGTCATAAAAACCAGAAGCAAGTCTCAAAACAGTTCACAGATCCACATTCAATTGTTTTGTGTTAATAGCAATGTGCAAAGTTTTTCTGGCCATACAATTTTTGCAGCAAACATTTTAAAAGGTGCGGAAATTAAAACTTGTTGGTTGCTGTCTTTTTCAATTTAGAGTATCATTATGAATAGTGTCCCACATTTTGATGATCCTCTATGAGCAATCCTTTTTACATTTTGCTTGTATAATATTCTCATTTATGTGTACATGTGTGTATATTGCAAATATTTTAAGAAGAATCCATCCTGGAGGCTAATAATATAATTGTTTATTTTGGGAATTGAAAAGGAAATTGTCCTACAGGTTTATTAATTTGATACTCTCATTCATATATTAGAGAATTTATGCAAGAAATTTCATGTATTTTTTTTAGAAATAAACAACTATTTGAAATTTAAACTTATAAACACTATCAAGAAATGTCATGTAAAACACAACTATTTGAAATTTACACTTATAAACACTATATACACTATTTGTTATTATGATCTAGCTACAACAATGCATTACAATACATGATAATATAGTTACCTTGTGAAACACAAAAATTAATATAGTAATGTTAGCATAATGTGAATGTTAGGAACGATATTTAATTCATTGGCTAAATTGGCTCAGGTGTCCACAGCTTATCAAAATCATCTTTTGATTTATACGCTTTCAGGAGATCATCCACTTGCAAATGACTATAGTTTGGTTCCTTCGTTTTAGGCATCAATTTCTTCAAGAAATTCAATACATTTTCTTTATTGAATTCTGTTCTGTTATATCCATGCTTTGTAGCACATTGTAATATCAAACATATTACACCTGCTATTCCAGGAGTTGCTGCAGAAGTACCTCGAAAAAATTTCAATAATTTTTTAGTTGCATCTGGGTATGGAACCATGATTTCACCATAAAATAAAATATCTACTTCAGGTGGAGAATAACGAGCTGGAAGTAAGAAACTATCCAATGCACCCACACTAATTACATCATCACGACAGGCTGGGTAACTAATGCCCTCCCAATTTCCCCAATTCCCACCTGCGGCCACTATAATTGTATTTTTGCGACGAATTTTCTCAATATATGTCTCATATTGTACAAGCACACCATCAGCAGTTGGTCGTTTTCTCCCGAACGACATAGACAGAATATGAAATTCTCCCTTCTCAACCTCTTCTAATGCCTTGTACAATGAACTCTTTTTATGGTCATGATGATCAACTAAGTACACTGTCACATTTGCTGCAGGTGCAATACCCCCAGGGTACTTTGTATTTTCATTTACTTGTAGCTTTTTGTTGTAACGAATTGCTTCAAATTTCTGACCTACAGCAATGCCAGCACAAATCAAAGCATGGGGGTTTCCTTCTTCGCTGTATTTATAATCAATCTTGCTTTTCTGTTCCTCATCAATCATGTTTTCTATAGCAAGAGTGGATTTGCTGAATGCAGAATGATTTTTTTGAAAACCTTCATTTCCTTTACGAGCATCATAAGAATCAATAATTGCAATTTTTATTCCAGCTCCATTTATATCTTCTTTATGAAGTAATTCCAGATTTTTAGGGCCAAACTTAGTACAATGTTTATCGTCTTCATTTTCAGCACTTTCAAACAATTTCAGATCAGAAGCATCTAGCTCTGCATCTATTAAACCAAAATTCAGTAAATTAAGATACTGTGCGAACTTATGTGTTTTTTAATCGTATAACTTTCATGTTTCATAACTGACTGCAAGCATAAAATATGAACAAAAAATAAAACAATGAAGCACTAATGTGAACCTTTAGCACTAATCCTAACTAGCTATTACAAAATTGTTTCTCAAACATAAACAATAATTCATTTGCTATTCTAATCTGGTATTAATAGTTTGAGCAATTACAAAATACATGTAAATGCTGTCTGCATAGAGAATGTTCAGGGGGCGTAAATTCCTGAGCTCATTTAGGGGTGTGGCCCGAAGTGAGGACCACAAGGTGAAGGACCAGGAAATCAGGGCCTAATGGTGCCAGGAAAGCAAAGTTACTATTCGCCTCGCGACTACTTTCACTATGTCCCAAAAGCGCGCACTCCCTACGGTGTCTTATAAGGTTTAGGTTATCTGATCACAAAAGAGTACATACGTCTACAGAACATTATAAGGAAAGGGATGATATAGTTTACGTGTGGGTTTAATGTTCGTGAATATGATTTGCGTGACGACCAATAGGTAAGTTGTAAGTGATAATTGTTATTGTAGATTGTTCTCCTGTGGCTGACTTGTTTGGTCCTCCATTGTTGTGGAGCGACCCGAACAGACTGGGGGGGGCGAGGGGTTGGAAGGCTTAGCGTCTTCCATGAAAGGAATTAAGTGAACTGTGGCCCTCTGCAACTTCCTGCCATTGCATAGCACCTCCACGACCCGCGTGATGCCGTCATCCCCGGGAAGGGTTCTTGTGATTCTGGCCAGGGGCCACTGCCTGTAAGACAGAGAGTCCTCCCGAAGAAATACAACGTCTCCTGTCTTGAACTGTCGAGGTCGCTTATTCTAGACATGTCTCTGTTGTAAAGACTGTAAGTATGATGTTAAACAGACCAGAGACACTTACAGGTATACCTAAGCAGAGATGATTGTTTTGCATTTTCTAAAAAACCGTCCTGAATCACAAAGTAACTCAAAATAAGAACTTAAATCATTACTCTGAGTAAGTTCATATAAAATTTTATGATTAGCTAATTGTCAGTAATCAACAGAGCAGGGCAGTAGTCGGCTAGTTTTAATAGGTAAAGCCAGGAAGTGGGTGTGGCATATCCAGATAACAGGAAGTGTGTGTGGTTATAATGCAATGAGATGTGTATATAATTTAAGTTGTAGTTTAAGCAAATAGGAATGAAGTATATTAAAAGTTCATTTGTTTAGGACAAGTCTTCTTTTTAGTTATTGTAACTTTTTAAATGTATTATAAATTAAACTAACAAATGTAGAGTCTTGTAGTATTAAACATTTTTTGCCTAACTGAAGTAAGCAAAGATAGGCTTCTTCTAACAGGTACTTTGAAATGGACATTTTACTCCAGATATTTTGTCTATATTCCCTTTTGGGGAACGAGTATGCAGTAGGTTGGTTAGATTTCTCTGAAAGTCCACTCAGAATGCTACTATCATGACCTGATTACTACACAAGTGCTAATTTTTTAGCTAACGGAACGATCGTGATTGCTCATGATTAACTAATTACAGGCAATGACCTGCACAAAAGTGCACAATCTTGCTCCGTTTGTTAGTTGAAGCTATTGACATTGTGTGCATATTACACAAACGGTTATTAGTGGCTTCAACAAACCCGTCACAAATTCATTACAACCGTACTCTATTAACATACGCACATAGTCACAGATTTGTGACTCCCATATGCGTGATACGTAATGGCCTAACACAAATTCATAACAATTCTTCATTAAGGGTGAAGGATGGGTACATATCAACTGCATAGGGCATAACTGCCAGTTTGCATTAATTGGGCTCAGATGCAACTAGTCAGATCATGAACAAGCTGAAGAAACTTTATTCACTCTTGACCCATCAGGTATTTTTCATTAGTTGCTGCATAAATATATATAACCAGGAAGGCTGCTGCTAATTGGCTTAGTGAGCAGCTGATTACATTGGCGACAAAGCTGTGTAATAGAGTTTAGAAAGTATTTTCACCACATTTTGTTACCTAGCCAGAATTCCAGGATAAAAAATCAGACTTATACTAAATACAGCTCCAAATAAGCTACTGGGCCAAAAACTTTAGAATGGAGTTGTGTTTGATGCTTAAAATTGATACCGGGGAGTCAATATGGGTGCACCCAGTGCAGTATTGGCACCAATATTTTAACAAAAAGGGGCATGTCTCTTAATTTTTCTTCTTTTCATCAGATCTTGTGGTCATTGTCTAAATCGAGCAGATAGACTTGAGCAGTCAAAATGACTTTGCAGGAAGTAAATAGTAAATATTCATGGAAACTTTACACTAATCTGGTCTGTCGTTTAATATTCCAAAGCCATCTCTTGGAAGAAGAAATGTAGCTCAGAGGTCTTTCCAGTATTGTGCGTTTGCAAAGTTTCCATTTGTACACTACTAGGGGTCTGCCAATTTAGTTATTTGGCTAAGAATACATGAAAAGTTTTGAAGAAAATAAATGCTTTGACAGCAAAAGAAAGACAGTTGTAAGTTCTAATTATGTTGATTCAATCTTTTAAGTTTCAGTTTTTGTCATTGTTGTTTGCTGTTTATGTCCAAGTAACTATATACTCTCTACATAATATAATCATCATTTAACAAATTATTTATTTGAAATGAAGCTACTAATATTGTTTATAAAAATCATTTGCTTTGTAATAATAAAATGGCTTGTACTGAATTACTTTTCGAGAGACTACAGTGACACTTTAATTTATTGGAAACTCAGTGCATAGACTAAAAATCTCGGGTTTATACGAATAATAAATTGCTATTGTCTTTTGTATTAATCGAGTTCATTAATTTACACAATGAATAAATGTGGTTATAAATGCTGCACTGATTCGATTTGACTTCCTAATCCATTACTTCACTAATGTTACCTCATTCCTCCCCTAGCCCCCACCCCCTTCCCCACTCCACAGACCATTGTGACCAGTAACCAGTGCATGTAATATCGCCTAATGTAAGAGAGGTTGGAAGCAAAAAGAGGAGTAAGACAGTCCATGTTAACTCTACAAAATGATATGTGGAGAAAGAGTAAAGGAAGTAAATTCTGAACAGTAATTGTTGAGGATGTTGGACCTGAGGAGCCAAATGTAAAGTTACATGGAGAGGTTGGACCTGGTTTCAAGAGTGTAATAGAGGGTGTGATATGTGAGTTTGAGGATGTGTTAGATGGGAGAGTGGGACACTATAAGGATGGAGAAGCTAAGATAGTAGTTAATAAGGATGTACAGCCAAGGTCACACAAACCGCACAGACTCCCTGAGACACTGAAAGACAAGGTTGAGCAGACGGTTAGGAAGTTTGATTGATGAAGCTTGGGTTGAAGAATCAGATTCACTTTGGGGGGCACCTATTGTTCCTATCCACAGGCCAGATGGGTTAATTTGAGTTGTGTTGACTACTGTAGCCTAAAAGTGTAACACCCGAAACACAGTTTCAAATACCTCTTTTAGAAGAGATATTAGCTAAAGTTGGCCAGGCTGTTTATTTGTCAAAATAGGATTTGCGGAAAGGGTGTTACCAGATCCACTTAAAGATCTTACAGCATTTGTTACACCCTGGGACACATTCAGGTTTAAGGTGTTACCATTTAGACTGAAAAATGTCCTTGCAATTTTGCAGAGTATAATGACCAAGGTTTAAGGAATTGTGCAGATTTCAGTGTAGTATATATTGATGATGTGCTGATCTTTTCAAATGCTGAGAAGGAACATGTTGGGCATGTGAAAAATTCTGTTGCGCGCATTGCTTGAATCAGGTCTTATTGTTAAAAACGAAAAGTGTGTGTGGGGCTTACAACATGTATAATACCTGCGACATTTGATTGGAAATAGGCAGTTGTCAGTTCCTGATCACAGGATTATTGCAAAAAATTTTTTACCTACAGTCAAAGACGCTTCTCCTGTATCATGCTCACCCAGGATGTGGGTGTATTGACTGGTTTTCTATATGTACTCGGCAACCGGCTCACCCCATCTGTTAGTCTTTAGGTATGTAGTCCATCAATACAGTTTTTGATTAAATAAAACTTAATTAAATAGCCTTAGGCTAATTACTGAGCCGTCAGTCCTGGATGAGAGAGATATGTACAACCACTCCTAGTTCAATTCCGTCGAGATTGCTTTTGGTGGCATCATCTACCTGGTAGCAGTTGTCTCTCAATTAACATGGGGACAGCAATCACAACAAATAAGAAATGTCAACTGTTTCGGAACTAATTTATGTGTTCTTTGAATTACAAAACTAGGAACATTAACTCACTATTTGTGCTCCTGCACTCCACTAGCTAGTATGTTTAATATTATGGGCAGCAATGGAAAATGTACAAGTTTGAGCTGTACAAAAAAATAATAACACAGTTATGTCAGAGTATTATGTATTTTCTTATTTTAATATTAACACAATCACTTTACTTTGCTCCATCTTTTGTGGAAGTTTGAACATTGGATTCATCTAGTAAATGGTCCAACTAGTACTTAAAGATAATATAGAAAGTAATAAATACATAATTGATAGTGAAGACATGTTTTTATAAGATCCTGAGCTATACTGCTATTAAAAAAGTTTTATTGATGTATTTTATTGTATAGCTTGTCGCAATTATAATTAGCAACAATTACACTAAGTATATTGAACAAAACATTCTATGGTACCTTTTATGTCATTGGTGCTGAACCAAATGTCAAATATAATTTTTTTGTTGAATCTAATCTTATTTTGAATATACAAAACACAACCCCGATCCCAAAAATAATTAAATAAATACAACCGTATGGAGCTTAAGTAGGGTTGTTCAGTTTTCCTTTTTTTTTAGTCCATTAGTTAGATTTTATTAGTTGTTGAAGTTCCCTAATGACTATTAGTTAGTTCTTATTAGTTTTGAGTCATACAATATGAAACTATACTCTTTTTCTGTCCTTTGTGATTTATTCCTAGTCTCTCATCAACAAGTATAAATTACGAGACTAAAAGAAGATTGCATGTGACTGACTGACTACTATCCATTGTGTGGATACAAAACGTATACTTACGATCTGTAGAAAGGCGTTCACTTTCTCTTATATGACTGACTTCACTATGCCCACTGCTTATGTGCGAAGAAATTGCTGGACATGGTGTAGGTGAGTCTGTTGGTAACAAATTAAAGAGTTTAAGTGAATAATGCAATATTCACCATAAAGTATAATAATTTCAGGTTAAAACAAAGACACAGTATACTGAAGTTATTTTAGCCTATCATCTTTTGTAAACCATACACTAGAAAAATAAATGATTTAGAAAGAAGATTGTCTCACTTCATTTAAGCAGATAATTATTCATATCTAAACAGTTATCTTCCAATGAATTTACAGACTCTTAACACTAGATAACTAATTCTTACAGTAAAAAAAAATTATTACAAATTTTAAGACAACTATTTTATGTTTAGTATATATTCACTTGGAAGAGGTCTTTTTGATCTGAATTTAATGATCAGTTTTATTACAAGTTTAAGTCTCTAAAATGTAAATGGATAACATATTTCCAAATCATGTACTTACTTCTAGTTTAAAATGTGCATGCGCTATACATAAAAGGTGAGAATTACAAATTTAACACTGAGGATTAAAGCAAACATTTTGCAAGATTTGCTAATTGAGATTGTCAAGTTTAAAAATTCATCATATGAAGCTGGTTGTAGCTTGCATCTCAGTAGTGTTTATTCGATCTCATGACAGAAGTTGTATATTCCATATGAAACACAAGCAAACAAAGAGTGTAGCTAGTTCCAATAATCTGAACCTCTATGTACTCTTTCAAGTCCATTTGTACTTCCATAATTCTTTCCTATAATACTGGAGTCGATATGTCATGTTCCTAACTACTTATTCAGGCAATGACAATAATTATATTATATGAACATTAAACTTCTCAAGCAATGTTTCTGCATATGTGACCGTCTACAGGAAAACCGGGCACAACGTGGCACCCTTCGAAAATATTTTTTTTGCACTTACAGAGTTGTCGGCGTCCAGATATTGAGCTCTCCAAGTTTTATCATCGTAGCTTAAGTCGTTCCCACTATAATAGACCTAACCGTTCCCTTCTGTCGGCTTGAAACAATACATTTTTAAGAAATCGATTGATCTTTTCTCGATATTTACGCACGCCGCGTTGTGCCCGGTTTTCCTGTAGACGGTCACATATATATATATTATGTGTGTATTTTGATGAAGTGATTACAATACAATAGCACAAGTATGTGTGTTTTTTGTGAATCTCACTTGATTATGAAGGAACAAGTTAATACCGTCATGGATTAATTGTATCTATCAAAGTGGAACAAAAGTTATAAGTAATTAAATTCTTCAAATATTTGAAATCTGCTATTAGTTCTGTACTTAATTTTTTTGATCAATGGATATAGAATAAGTCAGTCAATAAGAAACACTACATTTTTGAATATGTCAAAGACACCATTCTATTAAAGAAAAAGTTAAAACCTAAAAATATAAAATAGTTATGTTACAAAGTAAACAATAACTCAATCTTCATGACATTATTTGAGTAAACTTGTTTAAATTTAATTTACAAATTCCTGACTTCCATTGGTTTATGATAGAGATGTTTAAATGGACACAAAATAATTGAAATTACTTTTAAATATAAAATTCTATAAAAATATGTAATTAAACTCAGGATACTTTAGGCAAGATACCTGCTACTTTGTTAATGAATAGCTATTTTATTACACACACCTAATGACCAGTCCGAACTAATGTCTTTGCTCTTTAACCAACACCACATACACACAAAGAAAGAGCTACACAATTAGAATAATTATTCATCTCCTTTTCCCCGACTTTATTCAGGCTCATGAACCTTCTAATTACCAAACATTACTGTTTTACTCTTGCATACTTACAATAAAACTCTCTTAAATCTTATTGCTATAACTTGATTTGCTTTCACCAAATACTGTTCAATATAGTTGTTAAGATTTCAGCTGGTAAGCTAGATCCTTGGAGGTATTTTAACCTGATCCAGCCTGAGACCTTGAAAACCTGTAGACGGAGGACACACCCCTGGAGAACTGACCTAATAGAGCAGTTTCTCCAGTCACAAATGTGATAATACCTTAGCCTATCCACCAAGCTGAGATCACACCACAGCAGTGATGTGAAAGCTGAAAAAAGTTAGCATGCAATAATACTGACTATAGCATAATTTCTAAATAAATACTTTTTTTTAATTAATAGCTATTTTATTGAACATACCTAATGGCCAGTAAAAATCAATGCTTCTGTTTTGCTTTGCTCCAGCAGTCTCAAACGTGACAGGAAATTTCAAATCATTTTCATTTTTTAGAATGCATTCACATTTTGGAGGATGACCCGAGTCTTTAGTATATTGATTAATTTCACGTTTCATAATTGATAATTGTGAAGGGTCGATAAAAGGGCTTTGGCAATTCAAATAAAGCAGTTTTGATTGAACTTCAAATTCAAAATTGACATGATTAACACGATGTAAATACTGGTCTTCCTTTTTAGTATACTCATTTTCGATTGGACCTGTGTAAATCTTTAAATTTTTACATGCTAGAAATTGTAAGTCCCATTTCTTGCGTGATTCACTGAAACAATTAGAATGTGTATGATTATAATATAAATATAATGTATACTGAATAGGTTTCCACCAATCCCTTAATTTATCAATAATTGCTAAAGAACTAAATTTATTCATTTTCAGTTCTCCAGAAGCCTCCAAAAATTCACCACCTTTTACTATTGAAAATTTGTATGGAGAATTCTCATCAGAAGACTTTGCAAATGTTAGTTGATCAGTTGATGATGCACAGTGTTGAATTTCGACAGTAGCATCAAACGGTTTTGAACTAGTAATTTGATATATCCCACTAACCAAGTGGTATCCATCTGGAAATATGAAGTTTTCACATTGTGTGTAGGCTGCAATAGATACTTTTATATTACCACGACTGTTACTTCTATTACAGTGCAACTTGATTCCATAATTTTCTACTGTCTTTTGGTCTTCATGTAAGTCAACAGTTATGGTTTTAATTGGGTTAAACTTTGATTGTGCAACTAAAGTAAAACAAGAATCATTCATTGTACATTCATGTTATAATTCACATTCTAATTCCAAGAAGCTGCAAAATCATTAGTAGATTAGAAAAATGAAAAATATTTGGGGGGGGGGGGGGGGGGGTAGTAGGGTGGGCCGGCGCTTTCAGGATGGTACAGCAATGCTGCAATAAATA
>WLWD01003173.1_pt1 | contig 35178 bp, 24 predicted proteins | sample 6712731 | NCBI WGS metagenome assembly WLWD01 (sample SAMN12718690, study PRJNA576275) | sponge metagenome | isolation source: marine sponge | host: Mycale hentscheli | place: New Zealand: South Island, Marlborough, Capsize Point | collected 2014-11-01 | reverse complement strand
AGGTCACCGTGAATCTGACGCCGACCAGCAAGGACTTGCCAGACGAGTCAGTCGCAGTGATCTGCCATGTAGTAAAGAAACTACCGACCATCATCGCTCCAGATACGCCTGCTACAGTGCTGGGGCATCTATCCCAACGAGGACGATCACCATTTGCCGACCCCACTCTGGGTGGTGACATTGATGTGCTACTGGGTGTCTCTGACAGTAGTCGATGTCACAGAAGCCCCAGGGAGTATACTAATGATAATGCTGGATATGCCATGCCTACAGTCTTTGGTTGGGTCCTAGGAGGCAGACTGCCAGGTGCACCAACGAATCAAACCGTGCTCTTCGTTCAGCCTGCCAAGAAGAGTCAAGATGAAGCGCTACAACGACTGTGGGAGATGGATCAAGTGCCATCTAGTGAACAGAAGATGTCTAAGGATGAGACGAGGGCTGTAGAACATTTCCAGGACACTCATCAACGAAATCCAGCAGACGGGAGGTTTATCGTCAGACTTCCTAGGAAGGAGCCACCGCCACCACTAGGACATTCCAAATCTACAGCCATCAGACGGTTCCTTCGAAATGAGAAATCCCTCAAGGTCAAGGGACAACTTGAACAATTTGAGAAGGTGATGAAGGAGTACTTCACCTTAGAACATGCTGAAGTGGTACCTAAGAGCCAGTTGGAAAAGCCAGACAATCAACTTTACTACTTCCCTATACACGGAGTGGTGAAGGAGTCATCGACAACGACAAAGTTGAGGGCAGTCTTCGACGCTTCATGTAAGACAGTGTCAGGCTACTCACTAAATGACCAGCTGCTCCCAGGTCCTAACCTCTACCCTCTGCTTACTACTGTGTTGACACGTTTCAGAATACATCAGATCGCTTTAACCTCGGACATCTCCAAAATGTTCAGGGAGATCCTGTTGCACATTGATGAGAGAGACTTCCATCGTTTCATTAATCGCCAAGAATCTGGGCAGCTTGTCAGTGCTCGGATGAAGAGACTAACCTTTGGCGTCACCACGTTGCCATTCCTAGCAACACAGACTCTCCACAAACTTGCAGAGTTGTGTGAGAAGGACTATCCACTTGTAACACAGTCAATACGATCCTCATTCTATGTAGATGATTGCCTCACTGGAGCAGCCACGGTTGCGGAAGCCAAGACACTGGTAGAGCAGTTAACAACAGTGTTCCAGAGCATTAGGATGAAGCTCAGGAAATTCAGATCCAATTCGACGAACCTCCTCCAGACAGTGCCCGAAGAACTCAGGGAAACAGCTGACCTGGGCATCGACGATCCTACAACAGCAGCCCGAGCGTTGGGGATCCACTGGAGAGTCAACCCAGATACCTTACATGTGGCTACGCCTCACCAGACAGAGCAGGCCTACACCACCAAGAGAGCAGTAGTATCTACAGCTGCTCAGATCTATGACGTATTAGGATTGTGGGCGCCTGTGACTGTAGTAGCTCGCATGCTCCTCCAACAGATGTGGAAGGCCAAACTCGAGTGGGATGAACGAGCACCTGAATCTATCACCCTCCAATGGATGACTTGGATGCGTGAACTGACTGAACTCACCAAACATCCCATACCTAGGAGGTTAGTCAACTCGAGCAAGACTTTCAGCCTCCAGCTACACGGATTTTCAGATGCCTCAACTAAGGCCTACGGTGCTGTGGTGTATTTGAGAGCTGTGTATAAAGACTCAACCTCTTCGTGCAACATTGTGGTTGCCAGATCGAGAGTAGCTCCGGTCAAACCAGTGACAGTGCCAAGACTGGAGCTGACAGCAGCTGTGTTGTTGGCGCGGTTGCTAACTTCTGTGACTTCAGACTTGTCTATGCCTATCGAGAACTGTTATGCCTGGACGGACTCGTCTATAGTTCTATCTTGGCTCAGACGTGCCCCAGAGACTTTGAAAACATATGAAGCCAACCGGGTGATGACTATCTTGGGAATTATTTCTCGCGGACAATGGAGACACGTTCGTGGAGAAGACAACCCTGCTGATTTGCCTAGCCGAGGAGCTCTTACCTCAGAACTAATCAATTCTGAACTTTGGTGGCACGGACCGCCATGGCTATTGCTTCCACCAGATGAGTGGCCAGTAACCAAGCTGACATTCAAATTTAACGGCGAGGGACTGAAGCCTTCCCTGTCTGCTTTGGCAACATCCACTACTGCTACGTCAGAGTGGTCGTTGTGGCACAGATTCTCTGACTTCGACAAACTTGTGCGTGTTGTTGCATACGGTCGAAGATTCATTAATAACAGTTGTCGTCAAGCCGAGAGCAAGATGAAGGAGATCAACTTATCTACCGAGGAAATCAGAACTGCCAGATTCGCTATCCTTCGTCAATCACAACGGATGTTTTCCCTGGAGTGCTAGACTGGCTCCAGGACAACAAACCCATACCAAGAGCTCACACATTGAGCAAATTTGACGTCGAACTTGACAGCTATTCTGGTCTAATTGTCATTCGTGGACGTGTCAAAAAAAACCGAGGAACATCAGCAGAGACCACAAATCGTGATGTCACTCAAGTCAAACGTCACAAAACTGCTAGTGTCCACTAGACACCAGACGTATCATCATCCTGGAACCTCAACCATGCTCAGTCTGCTAGCTAACGATTATTACATTCCGAAGCTTAGGAATCATCTTAAGCAGCTGAGCCGAATTTGCGTCACCTGTCAACGAGCATACGCTCAACCAACTTCCCAGAAGATGGGAGCGCTACCGCCAGCCAGGACAACTCCAGCTCCACCGTTTAACAGAGTTGGAGTCGACTTTGCCGGTCCCTTCCTGATAACTCGAGGCAACCCGAGAAAGCCTACTCGGGTGAAAGTTTATGCTGTTGTATTTGTCTGCCTGGTGACAAGGGCAATTCATCTCGAGCTCTGCGGAGACCTGACCACTGAGGCTTTCATTGCCTGTCTTCGTCGATTCTGTGCCAGACGAGGCAGCCCCAGTCATGTGTACTCAGACAACGGTACTAACTTGGTAGGCACCAAGAACGAGATTGAAGAACTCCAACAAACACTCTTCAGCAGAGGGACTCGAGATGCTATTTCCAACTTCTCGACTAAACAGCAGTTGCAGTGGCATCTGTCACCTCCCCGAGCTCCACATTTTGGTGGAATCTGGGAGGCAGGAGTCAAGGCGATGAAGACCCTGCTCCGGAAAAATTTGTCTGCTAAGCCATTGCGCTATGATGAGTTGGAGACCATCCTCGTGGAAGTAGAAGCTGTGCTCAATTCTCGTCCGTCTGAGCCCTTCACCTCGACTGACCCTGACTCTACTGAACTCATTACGCCGGGACACTTCCTCATAGGGCGTCCACTGCTAGCTCCTCCGCCAGTTCGTGTGAATGATGTCAGGAAACCTGATCTCCTGAAACGATGGGCATTCGTCCAGCGAATCATCCAAGACTTATGGATCAAGTGGAGAGCAACTCACTTACAAGCTCTCAATGCCAGAAGCAAGTGGCGAGACTGCCACCGTAATACCCAAGTAGGAGACCTAGTTCTGATAAAGGACGAAGTGCTTACTGTCAGATCATGGCCACTAGAACGAGTCATTCGTACTTATCCTGGAACTGACGGTCGTGTCAGAGTCGTAGACGTCTTCTGTAATGGACACACTTACAAAAGAGCAACCAACAGATTAGTGCTATTGATAGCTGTACCTTCTTTGGCCCCGGGTGGATGTCTGGGACCTGACCCAGAAAGAGTGGTGATCGGTACTCGTAATTAACGTGTCTGTGTAAGCTGAGGTTTAGCCGGCTTGCGCGCGCCCCTCGGACCTTTGCTATAATGTTATTCATTTATCCTCCTCCCCTTTCTTACCCACTGAGTTCTATCTCATCCTGTTTCCTTTTATTTGTAATCACCTATTTCAAAATATGCGCAGTAAATTCAAGTTATACCAAGTGCGGCGGGAGCCTCTGTCGGGCTTGGTAATTAACTCTAGTGTGTATCTGGTCCTTCGAACTCTGTTTGAAGTCCATTGGGATACTTCTTACAATGGTGTCTTCAGTGTTAAAAGAAGTATATACTCGCAATTTCAGTCATCTTATAGAGTGTGGTATATCTAAGCCACCTACTGTACATGCATAACTTTTGAGGACAAGATTGGTTTGGTTCAGTCACTTACCCTCCATCATGCAATTCTAAAAGCTAAAGCTGAAATTGACCAATTTGCAGAAGGATTGACATGTCTCGGTACCAAGAATTATATATGCAAACATCCTCAGCTATTAAAGAAGTTTTTCACGATTCAAGGGAGGCAACCTCTAACGGCAGGTAAACATTAGCTAGACATTTTTTCCATAAGTATTATGTTAAAACTTGTATTTAGAATGTATTAGAAATGTATTTGAAGTGATTCGTTATTCTGAATTGGGATCTAACCAAAGGCATAAAGAAGAAGTTACATATATTTTTTTTGTTGAATACTTGGAAGAATGTGAAGGTTTGTGAAGAGTTGTAAGTAGTATGTCTTAGTGACTAGTTTCACTTTGTTTATAGCATCCAAACACGAAGATGAGAGTCTCGAAGAAGGTAATTCCTCAATAGCCAAGGTTTATCTTAACCATAATGCAAAGTGCTATGTACAGAGCTTAACCAATCTTTATTGTAATTTTCTGAATGCTGTATTTGCAAATTATTCCTTTTGTTTTCCTTCCTTTATTTTTTTAAAATTTTTTTTATAGATTGTAATCCAGTCACCTTGAGTTTAGTGCTCAGTTTTTTCTCTGGGTCTGAGGTGATACCTCCTCAAGGATTTCCGAACAAGCCCACACTAAACTTCAATGCAGACGATCCTTTTCCAACAGCATCAACATGTGCCATTGAATTGACACTACCTACAAAGTACAGTGACGGCTACAGTAATTTTAAGAGAATGATGAACATTGCTTTCACATGCCACGGTGGTTTAGAACATAAAACAGCTCAAACAAACTAACTTTCACTGAATTGATAATTGATGTTTTGATTATTTAATAATATCCATCATTTACTCTGTTCAAAATATCTAATTATATGTGATTGCTTACAAAACGAAATGTATCTATAGCTTATCAATGCCATAATTGTCTGAAGCTGCCAATACATCTACTGATTCACATAACTCCATGAGATCATGATCAGTGAGTGGACAGTTTGTTGGTGGAACTTCAACTCTCTCTGGCTCGTCAGCTGGAAGTGCCCCTTCCCATTCAACTCCATATTAAAGTGCCTCTTCCTAAAAATAATAATTTTTGATGTAATAATAATAAATACAGGTAATTGTAAGAAATAACGATGAAAAACTCCTTTAACACACCTCAGTCAGCTCATCTGGTGGGGGTTGCACAGATAACCCTCTGATCCATAGCTGCATTGGAGTAAAATTCCTTTCAGATGACAGGGGATGATTATTCCAAGCACTTCTGAACAGACTTAAAGCAACATTTATTCTTGACAAAAATACGTGATGCAAGCAAAATAAGTGTATTTCATCATTTGGATCCAGTAAATTCTCATCTTCTAAATGATAAAAAAAGTTTGTAATAAAGTACTGTACATTGTGTAAAGACATCACGCCATAGTCTTTCTATTCTTTGGTTGTGAACGCTTCGTCCAGTTATGACACTGCCACGACCTATACCTCTCTGTGGATGTTGAAGCATGAATGCAGCAACACGTACATTTTCACCTCCTCGATCAGTACGTATTCTACTTGGTAGTCCTGTTGTTCTTACCTGTTCCATAAAAAAATCAAGGACAGTTTCTGCTCTATTATTGTCAGCACATTTCAAATACTCTACGACTATATCCATCGATACACCCATGAATGACAAGTCTCCATCTAACATAAAACAAATGAAAGTAGTAATTAATGGGAATCAGAGTATTTATAGCTTAATTGCACTATATTCACAGTGCTTCACTACACTGTAAAAACAAATTCGTTATTTCTACATGCATTAATAAGTCATTAAATTGTCCTCTAAAATAGCTATATCGACATTATGTGTTATTGATAAGTATTGGGCTAACACACTACATGTGTTTTGATCTAACACACTTTCTTTCAGTGTATTTTGGCAGTGAAGTACCTAGCTACACTTATTGACTAGGAAGATAGCTAGAGCTGAATTTTTTTTATTTCACTATGAGCATTCCACTTAAATTTTTGTGGTTTGACACATGCCTGTCTACCAAAAATAATGGTTAGCTACTTTCATATTACAACTCTCTTTTGATTTAGCGTTGACATTAAAAAAATGGCTTCAATTTTACGGTTTCGTAGAGAGGTAGGAGTGCACTGGGAGTTCTCCCCTCCAGAAAAATAATTATCCTACGCAGAAATTAGATTTTTTTCAAATATTATGGTAGGACAGCTACGACCGTGTTACGACCGAAGTCCAAGACTCTAAGCAGCTTAAGCTATGAGCGCTGGAGCGGTAATTACACCTGGATCTAATTCTCACACCAAAGTGTTGCCGAAAAAAAGGCGTTACTTTTTGGCACGGAACCTCTTCTGGCTAGTTCATATTCTTCTCTTATGAAGACATCGTTTCCATGTACCATTTTCATTGGTCGAGCTATTTTGATGCCTCATCGAAATAGCTAACAGATTACTTGTTATTTTGGAAGAAAATTATTTTGTAATAGCTAGGTATTATTTAATAGCACTGAGGGTTCCCACCTTTGGTGCTTCATTTTATTTTTATTTGGTCTTTTTATTTTTTGTGTGTGTGTCTTGCTTTTGTTTTTGTTTTTTTTCTTGTTTTTTGTTTTCTTCCATAGTGAATCAAAAAATATATCTAGTAAGCGATGGCCATTTATCAAAGGAGTGAGAAATATATCATTCGACAACTAAGACAAGAAAAGCTGGCTGGTTGTGCTTCATATAAGACTAAGATGCTGAGCGGGCCTGGATGGATTTTTTGCTCAAAGTTCATCGCGGGCGCGCGTGCCGAGGGAAGAGAATGCGGAGGCAGGCAGCCCACTCATCAGAGAGCGAGTTTTAGTGGCGGAGCAGCTGCAAGTTTCTCTTTTTTCTAATTCTCTTCTGCAGTTGGTGTTTTGACTCCATACTTCGTGCCCATGTGGTTAAGGTGCGTTTGGAAGGTGGTAGCTAATGTCCTATAATTAGTGGGGTTGCCTCCTTCAAAATTAGAAGTAAGTAGCTAAGCTAGAATCTAACACACAGCAAATAGCTCCTTCTATTCAAATAAAAAGAGTAGCTACACAGAGATAACCTTCCATTATAGATCATTATCCTTTCAAGTCAATCCATACTTACAACTAGTGCCCAAAGAAAGCTATTTGTAATAATTTTTGCGAGTGATATCATAGATTACTAAAGTTCATCTCTTATCAATACCATGTGTATGTACCGAAGTATTTCTTGATTGAAGATGAACCCTTAGGATACTAGTATCTTGCAGAACTCTGACCAACTTGAACTAACTTGCTACAGCCCTGGTAAATGACAGCTAAAAGACCTTGTGCTGCTACTGCATTCATAATTTTGAATTGTATTAGCTGCAGGCATATTTAACTACAGTAAAACCTCACTAATCCGAAATGTATGGGACCAAGGGGTGTTCGGATTACTGAAATGTTCGGATTGGCAAAATCATGAATATCGTCAAAATATAAACGTCTATAACTTTTTTTTACCTTATACATAATTGTATGACATTACATATGGAATCACAATTTTTAAAAAGTATATAAAAGGAATTAGAATTGAAAGTACTTCAATTTTTTGACATAAAACAATATTTTGTGAGTCAGAATGAAATGTATAGTTAATCTAACTTTTACTACAGGGCCTGCAAAAATAGAGTTTCATTAAGGACACTAGATAAACTAGCTAGTTTGAGCTAACAAGCTAGCCACTGTATATTGGTCCAGCTAACTAGATCAAAGTAAGCAATTAAATTAATGTAGTGCTTGCCTGTTATAGGAAATCCTTCTTCTCTTTTCTGTTTAAACCATGAGAAAAGGGCCATTTCAAGCTGATCATCATTTCCTATTTTCTTAGTTTTCACAGGACGACGGCAACCCATCTGCGTTTATGCTCGCGTAGTTTGCTGCCCTTCTTTTATATCAGCGATGGTAGGTACACCAACTCCGTATTCCTCGGAAAGTTGCCAGTGAGTATGGGAGCCAAGTTTTTCGAAAATCTGCTGCTTTTCATCAAGAGAAAGGGTTTTGTGGGCCCTTTTCTTGGACATTTTGTTAACAGAGAAACTACAAGGAATCGGTAAAAGCCGTTTGGCGGGAGTTTCCAGAAGTAGCTGCATTTTTTACACGCGCGCTTAGACACTATTACGTCATAATGACGGTCTGTCTAAATTGTTCGGATTAACGAGGTTTCAGATTAACGAGATTTGGTTAGCGAGGGTCTACTGTACTGTAATGTGTGGTTAAGCATAATATAAAGCACAATGACACTTTGAGGATGATGGTAGCAGCATGTCTATCAAACAACTGCAATTTTCCAAGTTACCGACATCAATGTCACCCAAGCTGCAATGATATGTTTACGCTAAATCTTAACCAGACATTTTCACTTGTGGCCAAAATTGCAACCGGATAAGTTTTAATTGTATGCGTACATTGTGTGATTGTTTTAATTGTATGCGTACATTGTGTGAGTGTGTGATCATGCATACAAGAGTTTGTGTGTGTGTGTGTGTGTGTGTACACACAGTAGGAGACAAAATAAAGTTCCGAATTCTGTTTTATAGTACAGCCGTAAAACGGTAGTTTTTTACCGTAGTTTTTATCGTTGCATTCCGTACCATTTTGACTAAATGGCCGACATCGTATACTAAAACGCTAAAACGGTAAAAAAAAAAAAAAAAAAAACAGTTAAGCTTTTCCGTCGATTTGCAGATATTTTCTAGCTAGAAACTCTTCAATAGCTATATAGCAAGCTAAGGCCTTGTATCGACCGTTAAACGCTACGGGGATAGTGCAAAAAAGATTGTACAAAAAATTTAACTTGCTTCAATAAAGCTGCAGACCAAAGTTCCGAAGGTCACAGAGCTAAAACGAGGTCCGCACTTCGTAGATCTCCCGTTAGCTACTAATGGACCTCCTAGTAAAAATCTAAGCCCGAGAAGGCTCTAACATCGAGAAACATTGATACTGTGAGGTGGTTGAACTAACAATTCTCCACGAGACAACTTCGAACAGGACTGCTTCAAATTTTTACCCGAAAAGCTCCACCTCAGGAGCCTGTAAACAAAAAATCAGAACGTTTTATTGAGCGGGATATACGGTGAACAAGAAGATTAAAATGGTAACACGGTCGAACGGAATGGGTGTTTTTTATGAAATGGCGTACCGTTTTTTTCCTCGTTTTTTAATCGGTGCGACGGCCGTTCTACGGAACGGAATTCAGAACTTTATTTTGTCTCCTACTGTATGTGTATGTTTTGAAACCAACTGCCTAGAATTCACTTTTAATTCAACCAAAGCAGCCAATAATTTATTTTTTGTGCAAAAAAACTTCATCAAAAATTATCTTCCTTTTTTTTTCTAATTAAAATTATAAAGTGATATACAGGCAAGGTTAAATACAATTTTGATGACCCAGTTTCCTCGTTCATTTACTACTGTTTAGATTAATGCTGAGAATTATTTTTACGCTATTACATGAACATATCAGTATACCCTATGTGCATGTACGCACACGCACACACACATATACACACATACATACAGCACACTCCACTATCATAATTGTATCCATTGTTACAGGAGTGCTTATTTTCTGGACTAAATTACACCTTCTATGAACAAGGTGAGTGAAGGGTATATTTTAAATGATACAACAAGAATTTCTATATTTACTGCATTTGGTCCATGCACTCTAGGTTGAGTGTCCATATTGACTATTTGCAACTGCATTATTATGACTGGTAAAGTTATTCCTTTAGTAATAATTCTTCTGAAGATGGACAATTTTTTGTCAAGCCATCACTTCATGTACCAACTATCAAAACTGATTCTGAAGCAATAATAACCAATTATTGCCATCTCTGTTTTAATTATAGCTTCTAGAGACAATAGCTAAGCGAAGCGCACTAATATATTGCATGTAAGCCCATATATATTGCGGACATCAGAATGAACCTAAATACTTTTCTGAGGCATATTAAATTTGAAAAATTCAATCTTCGATATCATCATCCATGGAAGACTTCAGTCCTCCATCTATGGAAGACTTCAGTCCTCCATCTACTATGGATCCATCAGAGCTGATGATCAAGGTCTCTGAAATATATCAGTGATGTGTATCTAATATCTTAGTAATATTCGCTTCATCTTATGCATGTTCATGGGTTGACGAGAGGTCCATGTATTTTTTAGTCGGCAATTCATATTGGTGAGCATGCTGGAAAACCTGCCGTGAAAAGGTACATCTGATTATAGTTTTTTGTCTGTCTTTGTTGAAACCACTTATTTACCTGTATAAAGTTTGATTTTATTACTCTATAACCTTATTGTATAATATATTAAAATACTTTATTCACACACGCACACATTATATATATATATAATTATAATACTTATTACATGAGTCAGAGTGTGATATGGCGGAATATTTCACGAGCAGGCTAATTTATTTTCACGAGCCAGAGGCAAGTGAAAATAAAGCCTGAGAGTGAAATATCTTGCCATAACACTCTGACAGAGTGTAATAAGTGGTTTATTCCACACTAGATATCTTCACTACTGTAGTTAGTACTAGAAAAGGGTAATTCACAGCCTAAAGTTGGATGTAGGGGCTACCCACACCCCCCAGCTGATATTTTAGCAGCTGCTCTAAGCCTGCTGAGCAGGGTAAAGAGCAGGGTACACCAGAAGAAGGTAGCAGTAAAACCAAGAAAATTAAAAAGTTTGGCTGGTTGCTATACCTACAAGGGTAATGAGCTTGTGCAGTATAGTGTGAAATAACAGCGTTTTACACGGTCTTGTACCTAAAGATATCATTGTGAAGATATCTAGGGTGGAATATATGTATATATGTGACCGTCTACGGGAAAACCGGGCACAACGCGGCGTGCGTAATATCGAGAAAAGATCGATCGATTTCTTAAAAATGTATTGTTTCAAGCCTACGGAAGGGAACGGTTAGGTCTATTATAGCAGGAACGACTAAAGCTGCGACGATAAAACTTGGAGAGCTCAATATCTGGACGCCGACAACTCCGTAAGTGAAAAAAAAAAAAATTCGAAGGTGCCGCGTTGTGCCTGGTTTTCCTATAGACGGTCACATATATATTTATTTATTCCACCCTAGATATCTTCACAATGATATTTTTGGGTACATGACCCTTGGCGATCTCTGCCATATCTGACATGGCCTCATACAAGTTGGACAAGTATTCTGCAACCGATACTGGCAATTCTTCCAATTCTTCCCATTGCTCTTTCACGAGATCCAACGGGCCTTAAACAGTCTATCGAATACTAATTCGAAGGGAGATAATCCTGTCGCCTCGCGAGTTGCTTCTCTATAGGTGAATAACAGGGTTAGCAAGAGTACGTCCCACTCCTTCCTACCACGACCAGATTTCCTCAACATAGCCTTGAGTGTACTATGCCACCTCTCTAGCATCCCGTTGGACTCGGGGTGATAGGGTGAGGCCAAGATTCGTCCTATACCTAGACGTTTGGCGGTCTCATTCAAAAGCTTAGACGTGAAGTTAGTTCCACGGTCTGATAGTACTTCCTTAGGTATTCCAAAACGACCAAAAAATGTAATAGTCCTGGTGTTGCAGGTATCTCTTATATTCTTAACTAGAAGTCGTCTGATTCCATAGCAAGATCAAGAAAGCAGGGTTGTCGGATTTACTAGAGTCAGAGGCACTAGAAGTCTTACTTTTATTTTTAAAAACATCCTACATTGTGAAAAGGAATTGTTTTGAGATGAAGAGCTAGAGGTTGAAGACTTCACTGAGTTGTCTGACTGGTATGTTCTGTGACGGTTTCCTGAATCATGACGCTCAAAATAGTGAGGTTTGTGAGGCAATTTATCCTTATTAAAGGATGGGGACTGAGTGTGAGTATTGAAAGCTTGCACACGCTCTTGAGGGGACTGAGGCTTTGAGTTAAATATACTAGATCTGCCGTCCATGTCAAGGGTAGCAACTAAATCAAAGGAAGCAATAGCATCAGTAATCTCTGAAAGAGAAGATTCTGGATGAATAGATGGGCACAAATTAGCAATGCAACTTAAGCGGTAGGAAAATTCCTTTACCCAACTGATAGAACTAGCAAGTTTAGAAATATTAAACAATTATAACATAATGGCATTCAAAGTCATTGGGACCAAACCCACACAGCTGTAATAAGACCTGTTTTAGACCATCATATTTCCCACTATAGCAGTCAGCATGAGCTGAATATTGCTCCAAAGGTTTTCAGGTTTCATGACTAGTGGTACTAAAGCCTAAAATCCAACCAACTTTATTCACTTGGTCTTGAACAAGCAATAAGCCACAACTTCGGACAAAAACTCTGGCCACGAGGTTTTGTCCTTTCCTGGAAAATCTTACAACATTGTGTAATTAATAGTATAACGATCTGTACACGGAAATCACTCATAAACATTAAGCATGATTTTCTCTTAGTTTAACTTTTGTGATGGAGTTAACCACAAGGCTTTCTGAGCATCGTGGAGACACTTCAAGCTAAAGAACGAATGGTAATCGACTCTGCCCGGTTAGAACTACTTGATAACCGTGACAAATCAATTTTTGAGTTCTGTCACAATGTTAGGTTTTCTAATAGCCGGTCACATATTTCTTGAGTAAATTACACTTTCAGATTTCATGCATGAGGTTTTTCTTGGTGTCAGTCTTAGCTATGTATGTGCAGGGGATTTCATCATGTGTGAATGTTTTTGGCCGGTGTGTGGTGGTTTCTGTGTAGTGTAGTGGTTGTGTCTTAGGCACTGAGCTAACCCTTAGCAAGCCTACCCTGGCAATTTTTCATCTGGTCATTTTTCCACATGATTGAGTTTTGCTGGGGGTGCAAATTCAAGGCCTTTTCTCATGAAACAGCAATGGTCCAGATGGGACTTCAGGTGCCTGCACCACTTGCTGTGAGGAAAGGCCTATTCGAGTTCCTAACCAGGCTCCACGCCCCGAAACTTTGAGCTTGGCTTGCACGGTCATAGTGTGGTGCTCGTGACCAGCTAGCAGTAGCAAAAAAGAAATTTGCAAGTATTTTTGGGGTGCGTGTGTGTGTGTGCATGTGTGTGTGTGCATGTGTGTGTGTGTGTGTTGTATGATTCATCCATGGTGTGGGAGATATCATCTGTATGAGTCATGGAGGAGGAATAGTACTGGTATAGAGATTTCATCAGAAAGTGATTTAATTGGTTATTAGGGATTGCATCAGTGTTGAGTCATAAGCCATATTCATTATTGTTACCAGCTGCTAGATTTGATGTGCTTGACATAGATTTTATTTGAAATTTTGTTGTAAGAGAAAGGACACTACACTCAAACTCCTAGGGACCAGCTAGGGACCCGCGCTACCTGTAACTCAGAAATATCCGTATCCGAGAACAATTATATTTGCACTTGTATTTTAATATATAGGAATTGTAATAACTTACGTTTATAATTACAATTATACATACTTTGAGGAATAGCTACTTGTATCTAAGGACAGCACACACCTTTTCCGTTTAGATGGAAATGATTTGCTATTGCTTTTCTTAGTAGACCGTAGATATTTTTTGATTGGGGTAAACTGGGTGGGAGCCCAGCTGGGAAGATAATCCAGCTGCTGTAAATTAACTGTATCATTTACTCAAACCAGCAGTTGTAAGTTGATTCTACAACTCGCAGTACATACATACACTTACACTGTATGTAGAGTATTTAGCCTTGGCTAACTACCTACTATTAATTTACTAACTATCAGCGACAGAGACAAGTTTAGTTCAACTATTTCATCAGTTGACACGAGGTAAGGTGAGATGAGACAACTGAAGGTGCAGCAGAACAGTGTTGGTGTTGGTGTAGGTAAGTTATTTGTAGGGAAATCCACATATGCCGGCTTCAATCTGTCCACAGAGACGGAGTCAGTGCGACCGTTGAGGTCCAGTGTATAATTACGATCAGCTCTGGTGAGCACAGGAAATGGTAGGGTATGTTTTATTGGAGGGGATGTTGGTGTGTTTTATTGGAGCAATATGTGTAAAATATAGTTGTTGTAAGGGTTAACTGCATCATGTCGCACGAACACATGTGACGCTGAATCTAGAGCACTGGAGTTCTGCCGTGATGAATGAGATGGTTGTCTGCTGGGAGTGCAATGCAAGGTTTTCATGCAGTCCCTGAAGTGAGTTGAATAGCTTGATGGATCCATGACTGTGGACTCCTGTTCGACGAAAAACTCTCCAGGGAGGCAAAGACTAGTGCCTTAAACCAGCTCTGCAGCAGTACATTTGAGGTCTTCTTTGAATGTTGATCTGATGCCCAACAGAGCAAGGTAGAGCATGTCAGTCCAATTATCAGGACGTGGTGAGGCCTTGAGTGAAGACTTGAGCTGACGGTGAAAACGTTCGACCATACCGTTGGCAATCGGATGGTAAGAAGTAGTGCGAATGTGTGAAGTCCAGAGTAGTTGTGTGATGGACTTCCATAGAGCACACTCAAACTGTCCACCACGATCTATAGTGATGGTAGCTGGAACTCCAAATCGAGAAACCCAAATCTGGATGAAGGCTTTAGCTACCGTCAGCGCTGAACCATCACCTATAGGGACTGCCTCAGGCCATCGAGTAAACCGATCACTGCAAATGAGAAGATAAACATGACCGTTGGACGGCGGCAAGGGTCCAACTAGATCAATGTGCACATGAAGAAAACGGGCGTCGGGTGAGGCAAATGTGCCTAGAGGAGTTCAACATGACGATGAACCTTGGAGCGCTGGCACTGAAGGCAGGAACGAGCCCATTGACGAACATCTCGGTTGATACTTGGCCACACAAAGCGACTAGTCACAAGACGCTGAGTAGCACGAATACCAGGATGAGAAATGGAATTAAGTGCATCGAAAATGGGTGGTCGGAACGCTGTGGGACATACGGACGCTGTACACCAGTTGAAGTGTCACAGATGAGTGAGGTTCCTTCCGAGAGAAATGGAACACTTTGAAGTTTGAGGGAAGAATCAGATTGCAACTGGGAAAGTTCAGGATCGTCTGTTTGTGCCATAGCTAACTCGTGAAAGTCAACCACTGAAGTGCTTCCTGCGTGAGGTGGGTATGTCTGTGATATAATGCGAGGTAAAAGTTCATTAGAGTTCCGAGTGTCCACTACATGTATACTTGATGGACCAGCTGATCCTTACCACACCTATAATGCGGTATAGGGGTGCCCGGTAGAGGGGAGTGCCTGGAACTGGGGAGTCTGATGGGGAGTTTAAGTGTATTTTTAATTATTCTCACTATAAATATTACTTAATTATTATTTGTAAGATCTTACTTTAGTTCTTAATTAATTTACTTGTAAGATTTATTTTCTATCTTACATCTCCTAACATCTTATGAAATCCTTGATTGAAATTTTCATTCTTAAGATCTTCCTCTAAAATCTTAATTAAGTTACTCATACGATCATATTTCAGTCGTATTATCTTGTAGTCTTGTTAAGATTTTACATAAGAATGTTTGGTTATCTTTAAAAAAAAAAAAGTCTTACCTTCTTAATATCTTAATATAATCTTACAATTATATTCTTAATTGACCTTAATAATTAAAGTCAAGAATATAAGAATTATTAAGATCTTACAGATCTAATTATTAGATCTGTAAGATCTTAATAATTTTTATTGCTGGAAAAAAGCTGATAGTCTTATCTGTGATAAATCTCTAGCCATGATAGTAGTACCTTCTGTATCCCTTTCCCTTTCTCTTTTGCCGTCGAAAAAAGTCGGCGCAGGTAAAATTGAACACTTCAGTTGCAGAAAAATTTCTCACCATTTTTTTAATCAACACCAAGTTTTGGTTTAGCCGAACTACCCTTAGTTACGTAGCTCTGGACAATAGTAGCTAAGCTTCAACGTTCTTCGTTTAGGGGAATCAATTGTTTTCCCGCATTACGTCATCTTACTGGCACTTGTGCCGGTAAATGGGTTAAAGGATTTGAATACAGCTACATCCAGTGCTTGCAGTGTTTGGGATGCCAGCAAAATATCAAGTAATAGAATTAATGGGAGGGAATTGAGTGTATTTAAAAAAAAAAAGCTTTGAATCAACAACAATTTAACTAGCTAGCAAGCAATTTTCACTTTTCACATAATTCTGTTGATATCATCATATTTTTTTTTTTCCACTTCAAATTGAATGGGCCAGGTGGAATTGATTTGGCACGTGTTTATTTCTGTGGTCACAAGCAATTGTGCACACATTGATCAGTTGATTTATGGATCTGGTGGAACACATGTTTGCTCCTTACCTCTCTCTCTCTGCAATGATAGGTGAAATGATTTGATCATTCTAAACTATGTGATCACAATAGCTACTCTTGTTAAAAGTGTTAAATGCTCCTTCACTAGACACTAGGCTGGCTTCTCTCTAATTATCTGACCTGTGGAGACACGGGTGTGATGGTGTGATGTTTCCACCAGAGATCACGAGAACCATATTAGGATCGTGTACAAACAGGCACTTTTGTCAGATCACTTAAAAATAGCTGTCACAAACACTCTGACATCATAGTACAGGTCAGACAAAACCCACAAGAAGCCCGGTGCACCATGAGAAGCCATATATGCACGTGATGTTTTATTGTTGTTGTTTTTGTTCCAGTGTAGTAGTTTTTGTTGCTTTTTTGTTTTAGTACGGGTTTTAAGTAGAGTACGTGAGTAGCTAACTTTTAATTAAGTGCCACTAAAAGAGTGGGTTAGCTATAGTGTGTATGTGTGCGTATGCCTGCGTGAAGTTGTTTTTCCCCCCTTATTCTATTCTGAGTGTCCCTTCACGTGCATGCGCAAGAGGATTATAGTAGTTGTCCTGTCTGTTTGTCTGCCTATCTGTTTGTCTGTTACGCTCTGATTTTGGAGTTTACTGGAAATTAACCGTTTACATAGGTATGAACTTACTCAGGATGAAGATTTAGGACCTTTCATTGTGCTACTTTGTTGAATTTCGGGCTAATTAGGAAATGCAAAGCTTTCAGCTCCACGTAGGTACCAGCTTTTGTAGGTAACGCCCCCTAGCATCACGTCATAGCTAATCACGTGAGCAAATAATTTCTTGCAGGCCCGCGATGGAGTTTGCTTTATGCTCAGGGAAGTTAAATGAGTTAAAAGAAGTGAAGTTTCGTGTTGAAAACGTATACCGTGAGTTTCTTTGGCCTGTTTAGCTTCTTCTCTTATGAAGACAGCATTTCCATGTACCATTTTCATTACTCGAGCTATATTGATGCTTGATTAATATAGCTAATAGATTGCTTGTTCTTTTGGTCTGAGGTTATATTGTAATAGTTAAGTAGTGTTTTGTAATGCTGAGGGTTTGCACCTTTGGTGCTTCATTCTTTCTGCATTTTGCCCCTGGTTGTAATGATGAACTTTATTTGGTATGAGAGTCTTTTTGAGACCAAATTACATCTCCCTTACAAAATGCTGTTTGCATGTGACACGGAATACATGTGTGCAGCCAGTTCATGTGGGGCGTACAAGTTGCACTTGTTGTAGCCATAACCATGTGCACAGGATGAGTGCACACGTCAAGGCGTGCTACTGCATATGTAAATACTGCACACATGCAACACGTAATTTTGAGACATCTATAAATTCTGTACATATGCAGCACACATTCATTATGCTGCTATGTTGAGTACATCTATCTTATACGTATGTCACATAGTGACATTATGCTTATATTCCTGCTGCGAAGGTCTTGCGCATTAATACTGTAATGGTAATGAAATACAAAATATAACGAAATATTGTTCAGTTGTTATATTACTATGGCATTCAAGCTCCACAGCAAATGTTTTTCAGAATAACTATTGAACACCTAGCTGGATTCTCTCACTAGGATAAGGTATCCTGTCAGGAAAAACATGAATTGAAAGATGCTACTAATTGGTGATAGCTATTTACCTATCATGCTTTGGTATTCAAGGCATATTTTTTCAGCCATTCTCTGTTTATTGAATGGTAAATTAACTTCAATAAAAGCTATTGGTGAAAGCTCGTAGACCACTTAGTTATCATTTTGCTCTTTCATAGTTTTGTATGGAAATACTGATGTTTTTCTCTACAGCTTCATCACCCCTTCCTACTTACCATAAGCTTCCTTTGAATGGTCTGAAAAATTGGTAAAGGGTCCACTGCAAATAAGTTTGTTGCTATTTTTAACTGACTAATCGGAAAGAGCAGTCTTTTAGGCATCTTTTGATTGCACATAGCCTTAATCTTACGCTTGTGTGTCAGTAACGACGACTGCGTGTGTATTCATGAATAATTCATGAGCTTTGTATGGTTCGGTAAAGCATCGTTCATTTATGGTAGGTAAAGTATCGTTCATGGTAGGTAATGTATCGTTCATGGTAGGTAATGTAGCGCCAAAATCAGTATAACGTGCTGGTTACTTCTAAAATGCGGGTGCAATTGACGATGGTAGGCGGCGTAGGTTTCGGAAGGCGAAACCGAAGTTAAAGGCAATTGTAACTGAAAAGCGGATGGAATCGGCGAGGTAAGGGGTGTAGGTTTAAAATGGAAGGGAAGAGAAGGCAAAAAGGCGAGCGATTAATTTAACTAAAAAACGGGTGGAATCGACGAGTAAAGGCGGGGGTTAGTTTTCAAAAGAAAGGCTAAAGTACGAAATAAAAGACAAAAGTTTCTCAGGACAGAAATTCAGAAGCAGGAGAGATAAACAAAGTAAAAGGGGGCTCCATGACTCGAGAAAAAGATCTTGTGCTACTGCATTCTTACTTTGCAATACGTCAAGCGCCACTGTGTGGCGGGGTACTTGCTAGTATGTAATAGTACTTATAAAACATATTGAGGTTTGTAGCTATGTACTGATTTATAAATCCTGAGACATGACGGCGAAGCCAGTGGCGTGTGTGTTTGTGAATTGCAATACAAATCGATTTTTATTGGTTTATAACTACTTTATAGCCTGTTGATAACAAGTAGCTCTATTTGAAGCTCTCTCCGGTCGTTTTCCCATTACTTTTTAGTGGTTGCTATGAACTATATCAGTCTAATACATTTTCGTACGGGAATACCAATACTGGTAGTAGTGATCAATTTCTGTGGCTGTATTAATGCGGCCACAATGGTTATAGGGTTAACTAATTTTACAAAAGGGGCGTGTCTACTATTTTTTCTACTCTTAGCCTGATCTCGTGTCGTTGTCGAACTTGGGCGGTCGAAATCAAGTTTAAAATGACTTCTGCCAGGATTCACGAAGATTTTTAGGAAACTCCTCTCCAGCCTGGTCCTTCGTTTACTTCAAAGCGCTCTTTTGGCAAAACAAATATACAGCGTAGTTCAGAGGTCTTTCCAGCATTGTTGGTTTGCAAAATGGCCATTTTGCACTACTAGGAGTTTTCTCATTTATTTATTTGCCACACATACTGGAAAATGTTTGAAGAAAATACAGCTCTGGCTGCCACAGAAGGCAGGCATTTTGTAAGTTTTAATTATGGTGGATTCAATTTTTTTTTGAAGTTTTTTTTTGTCTTTGTGTTGCTTGCTTTAATGTCCAATTAGCAATGGTATATGATATATACACTCTACATAATAGCTATAACTATAATTTAACATTATTTATTTGACATGAACTACTGATTGTTATAAAAATCTTTTTATTTTTTTATTATTTTTTTTATTTGAATTGGTGAACGAGCGAACTATCAGTTTTGAAATTATGTCTGGTAAAGGGTCTCAGTATCATAGTAACCATTCGCCATAACATTGTGCGACTTGAAAAAAACAGTTCTAAAAAATTACTGCACAGTGTTGAGTCTAACAGTAATTTTTTACTTAAGTGCGTCTTGCAGCATTTAGAAACAACCTAATACAAAGGGGTAGACAATTTATTTTCCTTGAATGATACGGGATCGCTAAACCGAAAGATTCTTATTAGTGGAGGTATGGGAAGGTGTAGACCACTAAGTAAGCACAAAAATGTGAGGTACAATGTGACATACGTGTGTCCACACATATGTATATGTACGTAAACAAACAAATATCCCCGATTTTCAATTGTGTTACTCCCTGATAGTGTCTCACTCGCTTCACTCGCTCGCCAATGAAATGTTGCTTTTACTGAATTATTTGGTGTGATTACAGTGGCATTTGATTTATTAAACTCTTTGGTTCATTTGATAGGAAAACCACAGTATTGTCTCATTACTTGAATTAATGAGTGGGTGTGGTTATAATGGCCGCACCAATACGATCTGGCTTCCTACTCCCCTGTGCATACATGCAATCTACATCTATCCTGCGTATAATAACTGTGCTAAAGTACATTATAGTACATACATGCAATCTGTACGTGTCTTGCATACAATATTATCGCATACATGCGGAATACACTGATATTGCACATGCGCAGTTCCAGCAATGAGTGCAAAATGTATGCTGCATCTGAGCTGCTGCTAGTGATTTTTGTAAAGGCTAGCTATAAACAAACCAATGAAGTATTTCTAAAACGAAAGTTTTGGTACATCTCTTGGCAGGAGAAAATAGACAAATATGGTATGAATATTTGTGTTGCAATTGATAGTGAAGAGTATTTTTGTTTGTTTGTTTTGTGTGTGTGTGTGTGTGTGATATTGGGACAAAGTGGTTGACCAACAAGTCACTATCATAACTAGATTTCTGAGGGCTATGGACCAGTACACATACCTATATTTTTACCCAAAATAGTACGGCAACAGCATGGAAATTTCCTGTTTGTCACATTCATCACCTCCAGGTTTCCGAGCAACTCTCAGATCTCCCCTGCACAATAAATAATTATAATTATATTACAATTAAGTATTTTTAGGTAGTGGAAATTGTACAGTAGGACTTCAGTCCGCTAGAGCCTGGCTGTCCCGTTTAGGTAGCCACAGGAGGATAAACACTTACGAGCATCATCTCCAAATTTCCAATGGTACCAACAAAATTGACGATGAGGAAGGAGCAGGAGAATGACCATGTTGGAACCCGTCACAATAGCAGGAAGTGCGAGTAACTAAGCGCCATTCAATATGTAACACCACTAATGATGAAGGGGAATTGTCAAGCAATAATTTGTGTTCCAAGTGCCACATACATTTTTGGGTTTCGGTTTAACTGATATATGCGGATAATTGAAGTCCTAAAGTTTAAACTAGGGCATGCACAACTGCTAGGAGAAAGGATTTAAAAGCCAGGAGAAATCTATCTTTTTTTTTTTTTTTTTTTTTTTTTGTTGTTGTAATTAATGATATTCATTATTTTCTACTCCACAGAGCCTTTCTCAGTGATTAATGATACTTTGATAGATATTTCTCGTGGTAGTTAGCCAATGACTATTAATAATTTATACAGTAGACTCCACAAGCCCTTTTCTGACTTAAAGAGCACTTAGCAAGACGTAGAAACATTTGGTTAATTTATACATTTACATGTATGTTGGCTGTAAAACCAGAGGATAAAACTGCTATGCAGCATTGAGGTATTGTAATGTGGTTAATAATGGGTTAAGTTCTGAGGTATGCACTACTTACTGCAACAAAGTGCGAAGTTTGGACACACACAATTTGGAATTTGGGTTTGCTCTCTCCCAAAAGTACACTTTTTTTATTTATAACATTTGAGGTGCTTAGTGGGTTAGCTATATTCACCAATATTTATTGGTGTTTTAATTTTTTTAATTTTTTTTTACTGAATCATGTATATTTGATTATGTGTGTGTATGCACATAAATATGTACATACGTCCTGCATTCTTTATGATATTGTAATTATCCCTCAGAGTGTATGCGTGAGAGGGTTACAGTAATCAGTTTGTCTGTCAGTCATTCTGTCACACGAATCTCAAAGATGGTAGCTTTTGAAAGATTGAAACAATCATCAAAATGTTGCACCGGACATTTTAAGTCCTTTTAATATGATTGAGTTTTGTTTTTTTCTTCAGGAAAAGCTTTTTTTTTTTAAAGTCATATGACCGTAAGCAATTGTTGGTACACACCCTATAGTCATGCCATACTCACGTGAGCAAATAATCTTTGCTGCCCACGGTAGTTTTGCATTACATTATTCTCAGCAGTTTACCGGAGTGCTTAGAGCTTCCCATTGACACTACAGGTGAGGTGAGTTTCCCTTGTATGTTAAGCTTAGACGGCATTAGTGTCTACAGTTTCATTGCACAAGTTGCATACAGACTTGTAGCTTTATAAATCAACTTGTGAGAAAAAGTAATTGGCTTAATAATGTAGTTCAATAAATAAACTATAATTTATAATGCCTCCCAACAGTTTCACTTTCACTGGGGTATATTCTTGGTTATCATAACTTTGTTTAGTGTGCAGTGTTTCGACAAAGTTTAGACTTCACTTATCTTGCACATGTGCTGTTTTAGATGGATAACAAGTTGCTTTGGCATGTTGTGTTTTGTCAAACTCTTTTGAACACATGCTTGCGTCCTTCCAGGTAGTGATGAGAATTGAAATTATTGCACCTTGGGGACCCATTGAATTGCGAGGAAAACAACAACAACATATTTGTACGTAAATTTCAATTTCTAGGTTCAGTTTCTTATAATTGTCTTACAATATGCTATCTCATTACTTGGAGACATTGGATGCTTACATTGTGTGCATTGTTCATATTTGATTAGATATGTAGCTCACTCTAATTAATGCTGAATCTTATCTGTAGTGCATGCAGATTGCTTTTATCATTCAACAGAAGAATTATTCTAGTGGTTTAAATACCATCAACCAGGTACATCGATATAGTAATTTATCGCACCTCAAAACTTCTAAAATCATCAAAAAAATAATGTTGTGACATTATGCAATAAAATAATACAAAAATTATTTTTCAGATGCTCTTTTCTGGTAGCCTTGGTTGCAGTGCAGGTCCATTAGTCTCTTTGGTAAACTTTTGGTTTTCCTCCATAGTAAGTTTATGAGTCAACTGACGTAGATTATCAGGTTTAGGTGGCACCATTGGTTTACTTAACTTCCTCTTGGACTTCAGAGGAAGTGGAGGGGCACTTGGCCTACGAGGCTTAGGGTGTATTTTAGGAGGCAGCTTTGGAGGTGCTCCTTCATCTTCTTGTTCTGAACCTGATACTGCATACATATGTACATGCATGCATAAATACATATATACATACATACATACACACATATACATACATACATACAATACATACACACATACTTACATACACATACATACACATACATACATCATACATACATACACACATACTTACATACACACATACTTTTATGTGACCGGTTTTGGGAAAATCGGCCTAAACGCGGCATCTTAAGTTTTCTAATTTATTCTACCAGTAGGTATGCTGCCCTCCTAATTTGGAAGCTGCAACACAAGCCGTCTTCGCCCTACTCACTACAACACTTCAGTATTTTTGCTAAACTTATTATTGCGTATTTCGAAAAAAACGCCGCGTAAAGGCGTTGCTAAGGTCAGGGGGCATGTCTTGTGTCCGTATACTATTACCGTGTGTCTCCGGGACACTATGGAATAAACCGGTTACAGGCGGATTGAAAGACGTCTAAAAGGCTTAATGGAGGGCTCCTTGAGAAACTATGATGGCGAGAATTGTGTGAGTACGGGATTATGTAGAATTTAATAGTAAGTGAATTAGTTAGCTACAGTTTTTTTTCCTGTTGTTAGTGAAAAGCCCGCCACTCCGTACACGAGTCCAACCGGCTAGTGTTTCTAGCCTCCTAGTGTGAGTTCTAGAGCACGCCAGAGCTTACAACACGTCATAAGCTAGAGCTAACTGGTGTCTATCCATTTCTGCCATAAAATTTTTTTCGAAAAAAATCGACCCATAAGGCTTTACCCGGGGATACTGAAAAAATTTGTTTGCCGCGTTTAGGCCGATTTTCCCAAAACCGGTCACATATACGTACACATATATACTTACACACACATATTTTCTGTTGGAATCGAGGAGGACATTTATACTTTGAGTATGTGTACATATTTTCTGCTGCATGAATTTATAGAAAAAATATATATTCATGAATTACCGTTGTGAGGTGTTTTTTGTCCGGACATTTTGGGAATCAACTGAAACTCCTCAATATTTGCAGGATGGAAATCACTTGCTTTTCTCATATGGATGGGATTGGTGTTTGCTGGCCCACCTGAATGAATATGCCCGGGGGATTTAAATGATTTAAAAATCATCATAGACACCTCAGACTGTGTCTCATTGAATTGGTTTCTTTGTGGTGGAAGAGGAGGTGGAGATGAGTCTGAGCAATGAGTAGCTGGTATTTTAACCGTGTTCATATCAATGGATATTGGAAGTTTTCCTATTTTTTTTTTAAATGATAAAATATATTTTATTATATTGTGAGATATTCATTGCACGTTATAGTGAATAGGTTGTATGGTATATTGTAAATCTGTTTATCAAAACACATAATAATATTGAAGTGTTTTTCAATGTGTTGTCATCATACATGTTCATGCAAATGTGTTGATGGATGCAGTGGTCTAGCTAGGATTGTCAATCCAAGTAGTACAAAAAAACTTTGTACATGTCACGTGTGCTTTATAAGGTTACACATGGATGTAGCTGTACATGGTGATGCATGCATTGGATAAAAGATTTAAAAAAAAAAGCAGCTGTTCCTATTCCAGTATAAAAGCCAGCAATGCCACTGAAAAAAGGTGACGTTGTTAGTATAGAACAAACTACGGGAAGGGGGACAATTGCTGTGCATCTATTTTATAGGAGCCATTAACTTATTAAATCATTTCATAATCTTGCTGTAGTAATCACATTAAATAGTATCTTAGGAATCCAACCAAAAACAACAACAACTGTAAATCAAGTGGCACATAATGCATTTATACAAGTATCCAATAGTGGCACATAATGCATTTATACAAGTATCCAAATGTTGGATCATGCAAACCAAAATGGTGCGACACCACTCTAGAAAGCCCAAGAGAGAACATTGGATAGATGTGTGTTCACATCAAAGTTACCTGTTTGATAAACTTGGATTATTTCATGTGCCATTGATTTGTAGCCAATAACGGTTAGAATTTCTGCCACAGCGTTCCAAGTCGGAACCCTGTCTTCAATTCTACATTTCTTTAGCCATGAGTCACAAACCTCCACCAACCTGTCGTAGGGCTCAACAACATGAACTTCTATCTCATTTATTATGGTAGGAGATATTCCAGCGACAATGCCAAATAATTTGTATTTCTCAGATATAGGACGAAGTTGGATTAGGAGAGTGTCCAGATTAAGGTTTTTATCTGTAACCAAAATTTTACTAAGTCCATAACTATTGCAATTAAGAAAATGCTGTTGTGATGCAACTTATTTTGATAATTAAAGTTATATTGCCTGTTATTATTATTATTATTATTGATTATTATTTTATTATTATATATTATTTGTCTTATTCAGAGATAGGGCTCAAACTAATCTTTTAGGTAACACACCCTTTAATTAACACAAACACTGTTTATTGACCACAACGAGAATATTTTCATAATAATGAAAATATTCTCATTGTGGTCAATTAACGTAATACATCTTTCTACCATCAAATTATATAGCTACACTGAAACTTTATGTAGTATAAATTTATAAAAGTCTCCGGGCTGCTATGGGGGTTCAGACAGAGTTTGCATCTGAATCCCCTTCTGTTGATGGATTCTGAGCGTCTAAACCCGGTAATATACAAAGCGAAAAAAATATACCCGTACACTAGTTCCGTTTTTTTTTTAATTTATAGGAAGTGTACTACACAAGAGCAATGTAAACAAAAATAAGAAATTAAATAAGCAACTTAAAAAATAAGAATTGCCGACTGAACGCAGAGTGTCATATGGCACTATTGAGGGTGAAAAAATTATAAAGTGGGACTTATTTGTTTATATTCTGGATTTCATATTAACATATACAATGTACCTGCAGAATGCGCTCTATTGTGGATATTGGAATATTTCACTTGTAAATTCTTATTGACCATTTCAGTTAGACTTCTGCTGTCAGATGAGGATATTTCCAAATAATTTAATTTATGAGGCTAAAATATTATTACAAACATAACATGTATCATTACAAGTAAGGCATACATAACATAGACCAGAATCACAAATACAAAACTATCCTTTCTCATGTCTATTTATCTACTTCACCATTAGATTAGGTTAGAAATGTTTTTAAAGTTGCAACATGTGTAAATATATGAAGTGTACCATATGGTTGTGATCCAAGCTCGCTCTGGAAGATTCACTGTGTTGTAGTGTAGGTGATGAACATCCTTTTCTATCCAAGGTTTCGTATAGAATATTGCTTTTCTATGAGATGAATATATATAATATATATATATATATATATATATAATTTATTCCACCCTAGATATCTTCACAATGATATTTTTATGTACATGACCCTTTCAGCTGTTATTTCAAGCTGTTATTTCTATACTGCACAAGCTCATTACCCCTGTAGTTATAGCAACTGGCCAAACTTTTCAATTTTCAGGTTATATCAGCTGAGGGTGTGGGTAGCCCCTACAATCAACTTTATGCTGTGAGTGAACCCTTCCTCTAGTACTAACTACAGTAGTGAAGGTATCTAGTGTGGAATAAACCACTTATTACGCTTGTCAGAGTGTTTGGCAAGATATTTCACTCTCAGGCTTTATTTTCACTGCCTCTGGCTCATGAAAATAAATTAGCCTGCTCATGAAATATATAATAGATAGACAACGAAATCGAGGGATCTACCGCCCACAGGACATTGAGGGCTGTGGGCTGTACCGTCCCGAGCGTAGCGAGGGCGATACTAGCAGCCCGAGGGGTTCGACGGGCGGTAGTTCCCGAGATTATGTTGCCTATCTGTTTTAGAACGTAGCAACTATAGCCTTAGTTACCAAATATTTTTTTCTATCCTTTGTTCTATGTTGACACTCTACGACAAAGACGGCAGAGACATTACGGAGAGGTGTCCAGTAATTGCAGCAATTCTAAGGCCACGGCGCATAGAATAATTTCATGTGTTGTGCGGTCGACTCCAGTGAACCGGCAAAAGTGATGGAATTAGAGTCAGGAGAATCAATATCACTGCATTTTCAGCGAACTTAGTCAAAAAGAACACTCCAGCCCACCCATCTACATTACCAATTTTTCGCATTTCAGCTCAATTGGTGAGATAAAATTTACAAAACGGCTTTGTCTCTCCTAAATCTTCTTTCAACCAGCTACTCTTCCACCTTCTTCAACTCAATCATCTCTCCTTTATTTAGCTCCTCACAGTCAGCTCTCCAGTCTAGCTCTTCACCATCAACTTTCAAGTCAAGCCCCTCACAATCAGTACTCCAGCTTTGCTCTTTACAGTCAATCTCCAGTCTAACTTAGCTTTTGAATCAAGATTTGGTCAACCTTTACATGATGATGAAATTTTGAAAAATGTAAGGCCATGCAAAAAGTTTGCCTTTAATTTTCATAACTGTAGTGATATAAACATCCACAAGAATAGTACTAAAACTTTTAAAATAACATATGCAACATAATTATATAACTGTATTTTTATTGTTCATTATGTTATTGGTTTCTTTCTCACTTTCTCATTTTGGTGATGATTGTATTAGTTAAGAAAAATATTGTTAGTGTGCAAGGCATGCTATGAATCCATCTTATCTTTCGCATCTGACAGGAAAACCGTGCAAACAACATTCTTGCACCATAGATAAAATAAAAATTCTTTAATTAATGCTTGCACGACTCATAAACCAAAAAAAAAACACTAATAAAATGCTAAGAAGGGAGGATACTATTAGCCAGAAGGGAGGATACTATCAGTAGTATCCTCCCTTCTGGCATTTAGTATCCCTGTGCACTCACTTGAACAACACTATGCTGGATAGAATGCCTACTTCACAATACAAAAAAGGGGTTAGCTATGTTCTAATTTGTCATATCACACTCTGACTCATGTAATAAGTATTATATTTATAGCCCGTTACCCGAGCGACCGCGCTTGTCGTTAAGAACTATAAATCGGATACAGTCTGGTATGCTCGTAAGAAAATGTATTAGCGGGGAAAAGTCTGATATAGTTCTTAGCAACCATAATTATGGTGGAAGGCAGATCAAAGCAAAATGGAATAATGAAGAGTTTGGGTACTTTAATACAATTGCTAAGATAGCTAACGCTATACTTTGCTCGTTGTTTATGTTTGGGCTATAAAATATTTATAAACCAAAATCATTAGGTTTGTATTTCGATTTATAAATCCTCGCCACTCGGGCTACGCCCGAGTGTCTCGGAGTTTATAAATCTCATACAAACCTCAATTTTGGTTTATAACTATAACATATATTTATTTATTCCATGCTAGATATCTTCACAATGATATTTTTAGGTGAGTGACCGTTTGCTATTGCGCAATAGTTATAGAAAAAACAACAACAATAAAAAAATTTAAAAAAACAAAACAAAAAAACCCTACTTCAGTGAAGATATCTAGTGTGGAATAAACCATCAGAGTGATATGGCTAGATATTTCACTCTCAGGCTTTATTTTCACTCTGCCTTTGGCTCATGAAAATAAATTAGCCTGCTAGTGAAATATTTCACCATATCACTCTCTGACTCATGTAATAAGTACTATAATTATATTATATATATATATTATAGCATAAACCTTTAGTTGGTAGTCTGCCTTTGATATCTTTAATTACCTTCGTATTAGTGTCAGGAATTTGAGCAACTGTATCGTATGCTCCAGCAGTGATTTTTGATTGACTTGGATAGTGAAGATTTGAATAATTTCCCTGGAAATTATTCATAAAGTATTAAACATTATCTCACTATGTAGTATCTATGAGTTGTTCAGTTATGGGAACTCACTCTTTCAACTTCGATAGCTTTAGTTTGCTGTGTTGGTCGGTGTTTATTTGCAAGTTCTTGGTATATAGAGTTATCCTGTGTTATTGGTATACACTAATCAACAATTGAGTAAATAATAAATAACAACTTACTGCATATTCATTTTGTTCAGACTTTCTTCCTTTTTTAACTTTTTGCTTGTCTGTATCAGAATTCATTGATAAGTTAATTACTATTATTTAATAATTAATGATAGACTTACACATGAAAACAAAAATGAATAGTGGAATAATTATTATTGGAGTTACAACACCAACTGTGCTCACTGATACCCAAATTGGTGTGATGAATTGTTGGTATATAGTTTTAGTCATTTCAATTAGCTCTATGTTAGTTTCTCCGGTGGATGTAGACTCCTTAGTGCTAACTTCAGTAGAACTGTTATTTTCTTTGTCAGACGTTGTATCTAACATATCTAAGTTGTTATTGTTTCAATTTATTTTCAATGTAATTACTCATACACAAATTTATCAACATACCATTTGTTACTGTAACTTGATCTTGAAACCAATCGCCATCTCTGCACATGTTTGGGAAGGAGGAGTTGAGTGAAGTCCATGTTTGATTTTTGTCAATGTCATAAGTTCGATTTGAGGATATAAGTCCTAGGTTGCTTTCAGTATGCAGACATGAACCTATAGAATCAACGAGTTGAATTGCTGTTGAGTAGTTATTGTATTGAAGATAATGATTGATATATTGAGTGGTCTACGGTAGTACAGGTTAACACTAAGTATGCATTAACTGTGCACTAACCTAATATGAATGTCACATTCTTGTTGATGGCACATAAACTTATGGTAACGTAGTAAATTTCATTGGTTAAATTTAAACTGAAGTAGCTTCCTCTTTGCATGATAGGCTCATTCATATCTGAAGCTATATAAAAACAATATTTGTATTCTTCATCCTTCCATTTTATCATAAATGTGGTGCTATTCACTGGTATGAGTACAGTTAACGTTGTCGGTAGAGAACCTAATAAATATGTGCATTATTTATAAATACACAAAGCAATATTTGCTGTCAATATACAATACATGCAAAGATACACTTGTAGTAGTAAGTGTGGGTGTTGTATCAGATAATTTTTTTAGCCACGACTTATAAATGATATTCTATCATGTATGAATATAAGTGAGTAAGTATAGGTTGTGTGTGTGTGTGTGTATGTGTATGTGTGTGTGGTTTAATTGTAACTACCATCTGTTGCTGCCAATGTAGCAATGTGCTTTTACATGTGTATGGATAACATTTTACTGTACTACTACAATATTGTATTCCCTAGTATTAAAATTCATAAAATAGCTGATTGGGTTTTGCAATACAAGCTCGGAACAGATTTAAAATTTTAGTTCAGACTGACGATTAGTAGAAATATTTTGGGAATGTGCATATGCTTTAGATAAAGGCGCAGAGGTCAAATTACAGAAACAGTTTATTTCAGAAGGGTAATCTATTTCCCCCATCAAATGTATTAGCAACTTACCTGGTCTTATGATATAAGTGATCATCTCTCCATCACATTCGACTATAGTGTTGTTCAAATAGAAAGCTCCAGAAAATGTCACCATTGATACTATAAAGGAAGAATTGATATATGTAACATTTCCCAGTATTTCTGATGGTCCACGCAAGATTCTTCTAAAAGGAGTTCGAAAAAAATTTCCAAAACTGAAAGATAAAACTGGAGGAACTCCTGTATTGATCTCCCACACTACTGCTCCAATGTGATTAATACAAGTAAAGACAGCCTTATCATCCTCACTGATTGCTTTATTTCCAGCTATCTGCTCCAATTGCCCTTCATTAAAACAAGCAGGTAAATAGTGTTATAAATTACAAACTGTTATTTACCTTTGGCAAATGGTTGAAGTACTATAATAATAGCTAAAGATAGAAGCATTTTAATTGTACTCAGCTTGTAATTTTTTAAGTATAACCTTTGGATTAGAAAATCTTGCAAAGAGTTTAGTTTAGTAAGGTTAATCTTAAAGCATCACTTCCTGAGTGAAACTAAAATGGTTCCCATAACAATTTTTTCAGAACAAAGATCGTGACAACACTCAACAATAATATGTATAGTGGATTTCACTTAAAGAGTAGAATTTTGAAATACAAAATACTACAACTTCTATTCAAACACTAAGCTCATACATACCATTATAATCCTCTAGCTGCTTTCAAGCTCTACTGACCAAATTGGACCATCAAAAGATTAGGATCACACCACTGCCATTGACTTAAATACATTTTATTATGAAATAACTGATTTATCCCGTTTGTCACGGCGCATATCTGAACAGTTGTCCTTGCCTATGCAACGGCTTCTGCTAAGGATATTTCCCGTACTTTCAACCGCAATAATATGACCACAAGCATGTTAATTTATGACTGCACACAAGTGCGCTACTTGACAACTGTAAGCACGCCAATTTTCAACGTTTAGCTCAGTTGAGCTGTCACCTTTGCTTATGGCTTCTTCAGCTGGTTCTAGTGTAGTTCCATGCAAGAAGCATGTGTGTAGTGATCTTCTGCTGCTATCTGATGTCACCCAAGCTCCTGCTTCTAAGAGGACCAGTTCTACCCAATGCTACCTAAAAGGTCAAGGAGCATAATTCCTCAGGAGACATAGAAACATGCCTACCCCTAGGATCCTGAGGAGTAGGTATGTTTCTATGCCCCCTCCACCTTCTTCTAATTGCCCTGATAGCTTACAACATATTCTTAAAACCCAACCCCATGTACTAAAGGAAGGAATGACTGAATGAAATATTACATCAGTAATTCAAAAGGCTGTAACATTAGAGGTAATGATTGCAGATGATAATTATCAGGCAGCAGTGAAAACATACAAATACATATACATATGTTGACGACACAGTATTATCATAATGATGATGATAAGACAGTGTATTACCATATGATGATGATAAGACAGTATTACCATATGATGATGATAAGGCAGTATTACCATATGATGATGATAAGACAGTATTATCATATGATGAAGTATTACCGTATGATGATAATAAGACAGTATTACCATATGATGATGATAAGACAGTATTACCATATGATGATAAGACAGTATTATCATATGATGAAGTATTACCATATGATGATGATAAGACAGTATTACCATATGATGATGATAAGACAGTATTACCATATGATGATAAGACAGTATTACCATATGATGATGATAAGACAGTATTACCATATGATGATAAGACAGTATTATCATATGATGAAGTATTACCATATGATGATGATAAGGCAGTATTACCATATGATGATGATAAGGCAGTATTACCATATGATGATGATAAGGCAGTATTACCATATGATGATGATAAGGCAGTATTATCATATGATGATGATAAGACAGGATGATGATAAGATAGTATTACCATATGATGGTGATACGACAGTATTACCATATGATGATGATAAGACAGTATTATCATATGACAGTCACAAGACCGTATTACCTTATGACAGTGACGAGACTGTATTACAGTATGACAGTGACGAGACTGTATTACAGTATGACAGTGACGAGACTGTATTACAGTATGACAGTGACGAGACTGTATTACAGTATGACAGTGACGAGACTGTATTACAGTATGACAGTGACGAGACTGTATTACAGTATGACAGTGACGAGACTGTATTATCATATGACAGTGTCGTATGGTAATACGATCTCGGCACTGTCATATGGTAATACGATCTTGTCACTGTTGCACGGTAATTTTGTCTTGTTACTGTCAATTGTTACTACAGTCCTACAGTCAGGAGATGATTTTATTGTTGTGTCCGAGTCATGGTCATCAGTAGGAGTATGTGAAGTAACTATGTAAAGTTGTGGATATTGTTTGAGGTCTTTGCTGCAATAGTAGTCGCTTCAAAGGGGCATTACTAAGAGCATTGTGAACCTCTGCCAAGTGCTGAAGCTTTCCCTTCACAGCCACAAATACACTACAAACAGTGTACCAGTAGCGCTTACTTCCAGAGTAGGAATATGGCTGTGACATCACTTTTCTGCAAAACAACAAACAACACAATACAACAATAAATATTATTATTGTTTGAATGACTTGATTTGATATTTTGTAATATTTACACATCCTTTTCTGAAAATTTTAATTTGTTTATATCAACTGACGAAAAATATTCAGATTTAAAATTTTGTGTCCACCTTTAGGATATATTACTACTGCTTCAAAAGTTACAAAAGTAGTATCTACATATTACAATTATTGTAACATAGTAGTAAAAGAATGAGTCTATGTAACTATATGTTGCTAAAAGTGTGAACCACACAAGTTTGACTTCAAACCAGTACTAAATGCTAACTACATTATTGGTGGTCAGTACTTACATAGGCACGCGTACTTTGAACCCATAAAGAAAATCGTGACAACAAAATTAAATAAAAAAACAAAATAATTCTAACTAACTTATAGTTAAAAATATCACTGCCAGCTTATGGTATGGCAAGTTAACATGTATCAATGCAGTCATAACTATCTATATTTACTATACATGACAAGCACAACACAATTAACTTACCATCAGCAACAAATCTAGACCATAGCAAGGGTGCTATGATAACTGAAGCTTCCTTGGCTAGGTGCCCTACGTACGAAATCGGTCGCACTTCAAACAAACGCTGTTGGGGTCCTTAATGAGGCTCCAGCTCACAGCGAAACCTCAGCCCAGCTGTGACATCCACCAGAGGGACATCATAAAAACAACTTGCTTTCGCTTCCGAAAGAAACGTAGCTAACACTTCCATCCCGCCCATGTGTAACCGTAATCTAACAGCTGTTTCTGACCTGTGTGCACACACTCAAAGTTTTGACGTCACATTTACATCGTCATAGTATTCCAGTTCCTGTTCAAATGTCATCGCACAATTGTTAATTACCATTCAAACTTGGTACAATGAAACCTTACCGGCTATATTTTCTTCCTACCAAATCTGAAGACACCCGGGTTTAAATTTACTCTTTTCTGGCTTAAAAACATTTAAACAAAATTCAAGCCAAATGCTGCAGCTTCTATCAGGCCCACCCACAAAGTAACCACAGAACCACAAAGTGATTATAGCAACATCTTTATATTACATTATAAGCATACAAGTGTGCTTAATTTGAGGGTTTTTGCTCAGATTATGGAGCCATATATAACTGGCTTATAGATATCCAATTTTGTACCTGGTGGATGGCCTACATAGTGAAGACCAGGTTAGAGCAGTGTGCTCACTAAGACGGTCAGCACAAGTAAACAAGTCAGATTTTGTACGAGTTTTTTTTTAAATAGTTTCCCCCCAAAAGCTTGACCCTTGTTTATATGGTATAAGTAGTTTAGTCAAAATGTTATGAAACAGAAGTGTAAATGACAAGAAAACTGCATCGGTGCAATGTTTTATTCAGCATAAAAATTCGCAAATTGTCGCAACCATAGCCCTGAGACTGTCAGAGTGTGAGCATACAATAAAATTGAATTTCATTAAAATTTAGATGGGTGACATGTCATTTATTCACACTTTCCCTCCTTCCCCCTCCCCCCTCCCTCTTAGCTAATGAGCAGGCTAATTAATTTTCAAGAGTGATATCTTCTCTGAAGTAGTTTGTATTAGGGTTGGTAATATGGTGTGAGGGTGACGTAAACTCTCTAGGGGCTCCCCACACCCCAAGCTGATTGCTCTAACCTGGTTTGGTGAAATTCACTAGAATAAGGTAGCTGCAAAAACACTGAAAACTGGTAAGCTAGGCCGGTTGCTACTACTACTAGGGATGAACTTACTCAATTTAGCAGTAAGATATTTCATTACCTGATATACGCACGGGCATAAGAACAGGGGCCCTCCATTAAGATGGGTCAGAGTCCCCATTGTGGTACGGGAAGGACATGGCTGGTTGAGAGTGTTCCCACAAAAATTTAAGACTTGCAACACCTTCAGGTTAGGGTGGCAGCAACCACAATGACTTGGCTGAAAAGCCT
>WLWD01000488.1_pt1 | contig 35179 bp, 26 predicted proteins | sample 6712731 | NCBI WGS metagenome assembly WLWD01 (sample SAMN12718690, study PRJNA576275) | sponge metagenome | isolation source: marine sponge | host: Mycale hentscheli | place: New Zealand: South Island, Marlborough, Capsize Point | collected 2014-11-01 | reverse complement strand
GAACAAGGCTGTGGAAAAAGGGTGGTTTAGCCTTGTGGATAATCACTTCTTTACCTTAGGGGCTTCCGAAGGACCAGGCGTTCACTTATAATGGCGCCTGCGAATGTACCTACGCAACCGCTGGCCGTTAAGCTTGCAGTCTTGTCTGTACCGCAGAAAAGCGCGCACGCCAAGAGATGTCTTACTTGGTTTACAGAGGTGAACAACACTATTCATTTTACAAGCACACATTACATAGCGTAGACCACAGTCGGGAAGTCTGTGGTTGTGACATGAATATCATTATACATATAGGTGATTGGGTAAGGGAGTGAATGAATGTTCAAATGTCCTGTCCAGTCCTGGACATCCTCCCGGGGGCTTGTTGATTGTCTTTGGTCTTGTCCTCGTCCACGTCTGAGGCGTGGTTTGCAGGTAAGGCTGCTTCCGGTGAGGAGTGGTTGGCAGGCGTGCTGCTTCCGGTGAGGCGTGGTCGACCTCCGGGGGGGGAAGTTGGATTGGATGTGACATCTTCAAGGAGGAGTGGGATGAGTCGCACAGTCGGTCGTACATACAGCTTGCCGCCGCACTGCACTTCTACAGTCCTCACTTGGCCATCATCTCCTGGAAAAATTCTGACGACTCTTGCTAAAGGCCAGCTCCTAACAGAGGGTAGGGTTTCATTCTTGAGAAATACAATATCACCAGGCTTGGGTGGGTTATGTAGAGATATCCACTTGGTTCTGGCGGCGCAGGAGGCAAGGTACGTCCCGAGCCACTGCTTCCAGATTTCCGACGTCAGTCTTTGCACCAGATTCCATCTCTTGAGGGATGAGGTCTTGCTCTTGGTATCGGCAGCCGATGGCAGTGCCTTGATTGGACGACCAATGAGAAAGTGTCCTGGAGTTAGGCAGGCTGCTTCTGTTACATCATCAGAGTGGAGAGGCACTAACGGTCGAGAGTTTAGAATGGCCTCAACCTCGGTTAGAAGAGTGTAGATTTCATCAAACCGGAGGGGGTGAGGCGCTACATTCTTGTGGAGTAGGGTCTTCATCGACTTGACAGCGGCCTCCCAAAGACCACCGAAGTGTGGAGTCCTGGGAGGTATCATATGCCACTTGATGTCTTGGTCAGAAGTGAAGTGGGAGAGTTCACGTTGAGTAGTGTTGGAGGCCATCAATCTTTGAAGTTCTCGAATATGCTCTCTTGTGCCAACAAAATTCGTCCCATTGTCGGAGTAGATCTCTTTAGGAACACCTCTTCTGGCGACGAAACGACGGAGTGTAGCCAGGAAATCTTCAGTGGATAGAGAGGGGCAGATGTCCAGATGAACACATTTCGTGGTTAAGCAGACGAAGACCGCAACATAGCCCTTCTCCAGCACAGGTTTCCGTGTGTGACCTCTTCTCAGAACGACCGGACCAGCAAAATCGATTCCAGTGAGAGTGAATGGTGGGGCAGGAGTCGTTCTTGCGGCTGGGAGAAGTCCCATCTGTTGGGTGAGGGGTCGGGCGTAAGTTCTCTGGCATTGTGGACAGGCTCTGGAGATGACCTTCAGCAGATTCCTGAGTCCCGGGATGTAATAAGTATGCCCCAGGATGGAAGCCATAGCCGCGATGCCTGCATGACTGTACGACCGATGAAGGGTAGAGACTAGCAGCTTGGTAAGTCTCGACTTGGCAGAGAGAAGAATGAGTTGAACTGGCTGAGTCGGGTCCTTCTTCAGTCTGACTCTGCTGCTGACAGTGATGAGTCCGTCTTCAGAGAGCTGGAGAGTGAGATGCCTCAATGGATGTCCTCGGGGTGCAGGTTTGCCGTGATGAATGAGCGAGAAGACATCATCATAGCATTCCTGCTGGGACAGAAGCATGAGCTGGAGACGTGCAGTCCGAACTTCTACAGTCTGGAGGACAGGAGTCAGCTTCCTGTCAGGAGGTGGTGACTTCGAGTTGAAGAAGAACCGAGTAATCCAAGCAACTACTCGAGAGAGGGTGTGGAAGGATGAAAATCGCTCCCAGAGTTCAGTAATGAAGTCGTTCGCCTGCCTGTCACGTACACATATGACTGACAGGCAGGGAACATCTTGCGTGTCTGGTGGCTTCTTCCTGAGTGGCTTGACTGGCCATTCAGAGGGAGGAAGTTGAAGCCAAGGAGGCCCATGCCACCAAAGATCATGTTGTACGAGTTGAGAGGCTAGCATGCCTCTGCTGGCGACGTCAGCGGGGTTGTCCTTTGAGGAGACGTGATGCCACTTGCTCGGAGTGATGATGCTCTTGATGGATCGGACTCGGTTTGCTACGAATTGTGGTAGTTGATCCTCAGCTTTGTAGAGCCAGTGGAGCACGATTTCGCTATCCGTCCAGGCATACCAGTTAGTTGAAGGAATATTGAGAAGTCCAGCAACGTGAGCTAGTAGCCGTGCCAGGAGGTGAGCTGCTGTGAGCTCAGCTCTGGGTATTGTCAATGCCTTGACAGGTTGAACACGAGCCTTGGCAGTGACAAGGGTGATGGTGGTATTGCCATCCGAGTGCACTCGTCTGATGTAGACTGCCGCTCCATAGGCGAGTTGTGACGCGTCAGCAAACCCATGAAGAGCCTCGAACTGTGCAGCTAAGTCTGATTTGGAGAGCTGCCTCGGGATTGTATGTGTGGTGATGGCTGGAAGGCTGGCCAGCCAGTCTGTCCATCTGGTAGAAATGTCTGGAGGTACTTCGTCGTCCCAGCCAATTCCCATCTTCCAGAGATCTTGAATGAGAATCCTTGCCGGTATAATGGCGGGCGAGAACAACCCCAGGACGTCGAAAACACCTGCTGTGCTTGAGGTGATTCTTCTCTTGGTGACTTTGCCAGAGTTGTCAGGTTCCTTGGGAGTAGCAATGTGTAGCACATCTTCGTCAACGTCCCAATGAATCCCGAGCGCCTTGGGTGTGTTGGCAGGTGTAGGTATCGTGAGTGGCCCAGCTTCTTGGATGTCCTCAGGAATGGTTTCCCTAAGAGCGGCGGAGTTTGTCCGCCACTTCCTCAGGTTCATTCCAGCAGAGGCTAGCAGATGGCGGACTGTCTTCTGTAGCTCGGAAGCTTCCTCCACGGACCCGGCCCCGGAAATGAAGTCGTCAACGTAGAAGTCCCGATAGATGTGGTGGGCTGCAGTAGGGTGGTCTTCGAGAGAGAGACTGGCAATTGTTCTCAGAACTTGTGAAGCTAGGAAGGGTGAGCAAGTGACCCCAAACGTCAATCTCCTCATCCTACAATCTTGAATGCTGCCGTCTTCATCTCGCATCAGGAACCGGTGTAAGTCCCGCTCGTCTGGATGGAGAAGGACTTCTCGAAACATTTTCGAGATGTCTGCTGACATCCCTACTCGGTGGTTTCGGAAACGAATCAGAACATCTGTCAGGGCAGGATAAAGGCAGGGTCCTGGATGCAGAGTATCGTTCAAGCTGATGCCATTGGAAGAGCGAGCCGAAGCATCGAATACGGGTCTGAGCTTGGTGGTGCTTGATGACTCCTTAAACACGCCGTGTACTGGCAGATAGAAGTGTGGTTGGTTGGCAAACTCCTTCCTTGGAATGATCTCTGCGTGTCCTGAAGAGACGAAGTCTCTAACAGAAGCCTGGAAGTCAGAGAGCTTGTCCTTTCGAGTGAGAGATTTTTCATTGGAGTGAAACCTTCGGAGAGCGAGTTTGCGAGTTAGTCCCAGCTCTGTGGGAGGAAGGCGATGTGGTAGCTTGACCATGAAACGGCTTTCTACTCTGGAATAATTCTGATGGAATTCTTCGACGATCTCATTGGGTTGAGCGGCAGATGTAGTGTCCGGGACTTGGTCCAGCTCCCACAGTCTGGCTAGGTCATCCTTGAGGGGGTCGACAGAAGTGATGAGAGATGAAGTTGCTGTTGAGCCAGACATCGGTCCTGCTATAGTCCATCCAAAGGGTGTGTTGATAGCCTTGAGGCCGTCGAACTTTATGGAGCCGGGGAAGGTGACATCCTCGATCTCCATGTTCCCAATGAACATGTCCACCTTGCCGCCTAGTTCAGGATCAGAGAGGTTGAGGCTTTGCACGGAAGGTAGAGCTAGGATCTCCTTACAGTTGGAGGGGATGGGAAGAGGCTTCAGCTTAGGCATCACTGAGAATGTGATGGGCCGTGTTGTGAACTCCCCATCGATTGAGTTGAGTGGTGTGACCACACAATAGGAGCTGTGGCCTTGACCGAAGCTTCCGCTGAGGTTGAGTGCTTGCGGGTGCTTGTCGAGGCTGAGGGCTGAAGCAAGAGAGCTGCTGATCATAGAGATGCCGGCTCCCGAGTCCAGGACTGCTCGAGCTCTGACGACCTTATCCCCATTCCGAATTTCCACAATGATTGTGTTGAGGAAAGCTGGAGTGAGTTGGGGTGAAGACTCAGACGTTGTGGCGGAGGTGGCCAAGGATGAGACGACGTTAGTAGTAGTGGTGGGAGGCGAATCCGTCGTGGAACCTCGGTGTAACAGAGTATGATGCCTCTGCTTACAAGTACGGCACGTATTCTTTGAGGGGCAATTCTTGTTGTTGTGGCCTGAAGAAAGACAATTGAGACAGAGCTGCTTGTCCTTGGCTACTTTATTCCTCTTGTCACAGTCGTAAGCTGTAAACGTTGAGCATTGCCCAATACGGTGCTTGTCGTCGCAGAGAGGACACTTGGTTGGCTTCTTGGGCTTGGCCTGAGAAGCTGGAGTTGTTGGAGATGCGGCAGGCGCAGTTGACGTCGAAGCTGCAGGAGTAGGGTTAGCAGTTGGTGACATCTTTAGAAATCGTTGCTCCATGTAGGCACGCAGTCCTTCAAAGGTTGCTCTTGCCTCCTTCTTTGTGACAGCGCTGTCCCACTCCTCCTTCAGAGACTGAGAGAACGCAGAAGTAGTCCTATACATCAGGTATGAGGAGAGAGAGTCGGCCACGAAAGGCTGGAGGGCGTCGAATCCTTGAAAGATTTGTGACTGCATTTTCAGTATTCCCTCGTAAGATCTGTGGAAGACCTGTGGCTGGTCCAGTCGCTTGATCAATAGAGGTACTACTACTTGAGGTCGACCGAAACGTTGTTTCAACCTGTCGAGAAGTTTGTCGATTGCTTCCTCTTCAGGGGCATGATTGATGATGTCCTTTCCCTCCTTGACCTGGATGGACTCCAACAGGAGGCATCTCTTGTCAAATTGGGTGAATCCAGCAGCTCTGGTTTTGATGGCTGCCTCGAACATGTTCTGGAATTTCCTCCAAGAAAGAGGATCTCCGCTAAACTTAGGAAGTTCGATGTGAATTGGGGCAGCTCGAGCCATTGGAGGGGTAGCACTCATTGTGGAAGGGAGAGTCTCTGTCGTAGGAGTGGGAAGAGGGGCTTTCTCCATCTTGATTCTGAAGAGAGTGATGGTTTCCCAGACATTCTTCTGGAGTGAGGCTATCTCTTCGTGGTCCCTGAAGGTTGCGGCTTCTCGATCAAAGTGTTTGGCTTCTTCTTTGAACTTGTCGAAGTCCTTGAGGAAGGATGGGTGGCTGTAGTCTGTTAAGGTATTGAGGGAGTCTGCGTCGCGTAAGAGGCTTTGACCGTCCTGCCAGACTTGGAGAATCTTGCTAAGTGTGTGGATCTCCTGTAGTAGTCCGGCATGAGCTTCATCCCTGTCGAATCTTTCATCCGTCTCAGCTGCCAAAGCTGCTTGATCCTCCTCAAGTTGTTGCTCGATGTCCTGTTGGATGTAGTCATGCTTCTCAAGTGCCTGTTTGACTTGGCTCTTGAGTAGCTCTACTGCGTAGCACTGGAGGGAGCCAAGAGGTTCTGCAGTCAGTTGGGCTGCTTTCTTTTGGAGTCGAGTGATGACCCCCCGGCAGGCTCTTCTTTTGCGTTTCAAAGCTTCAACCGTGAGCCACTCAACGCTTTTGTTATCTTCTTCTGCCATCTCGTCGTCTGGAACAATCTGCTTCGTCTGTCTTGCCAAGGCTGTGGTGACGAGATGAAAAACAAAGAAGTGGCTGAGCTGATGAGCTGGAGCGTAGAAGTCGAGGTGGAGAAATTCGTAGGTGTCGATGAGGTGTTAACGAGGTCGTTTACTTCTCGGTGTTGGATGAGAAGTTGTGTTGCTTTTCGTCGGAGAGAGATGTCTGCTTCAAGGTCGCCAGATAAACGAAGTAAGTCTATCCGGCTCGAAGGACCATGAACAAGGCTGTGTAAAAAGGGTGGTTTAGCCTTGTGGATAATCACTTCTTTACCTTAGGGGCTTCCGAAGGACCAGGCGTTCACTTATAATGGCGCCTGCGAATGTACCTACGCAACCGCTGGCCGTTAAGCTTGCAGTCTTGTCTGTACCGCAGAAAAGCGCGCACGCCAAGAGATGTCTTACTTGGTTTACAGAGGTGAACAACATTATTAATTATACAAGCACACATTACATAGCATAGACCTCAGACGGGAAGTCTGTGGTTGTGACATGAATATCATTATACATAATATAGGTGATTGGGTAAGGTAGTGAATGAATGTTCATGGATAGCTATGTTTAGTTAGTTCGATAGAGTGTTCTTTATGGATTCTGTCCAGTCCTGGACAATACTTCTTAATAAAAAATAGCGTTCATAATTGTAATTGGCTCCAATATGATAAGGAGTCATCACTGGTACTGTATTCAAAGCTATTTTTAGCCCTATCTAAACATTTGGTTTTGTAACATTAAAGTGTAAGGTGTATGTATGTGTGTGCCAATGTGTGTTGTGTGTGTTAGATGAGAGTGACAGTTCAGCTTCCATGCAATGAGGAAATTACAGTGAGTATTCATGAGTAAAAGTTTAATGTATAAAAGCATGCCAGTGGGTCAAGCTGGTTCAGTTTCTGCCCTTCATCTTGTTAGGACAATGGCTACCAAAGTAAGCCTCCTTGCTCTGCTCCTGATGCTGGTATCAATTCTAGGTAAGTTGTAATATAAAGTGTTCAGTACTTTAATGAGTTGGAATGTGAATAAGTCATCTGTACATGAGTGTGGTAGATACCATAATTTTTTGTTTTGATGCTATACTGTATACTGTGCAGGAAATGTGGGAAACGTTAATCATAGGTAAATAACTCAAGTAGTACTACTGAAAGCATAAGAAACATGAGGGTGTTTGGCGGCAATAATAATAATAATAATAATAATAATAATAATAATAATAATAATAATAATAATAGTAATAGTAATAATACGCATCTGTAATAAATTATCTCATCTCTCAAGCAAGTGAAGCACAAGATACAATTTATCAGCCTTAGTAGACTGACTGAGGTGCGATAGTACAAGAAATAAAATTACACCAAGCGATTGTGTTTGTATGCTATAATATTTATTGCACAATTGCCGTGCATTTGTAAATGGTGGTTATACTGTTAAACTGTGGAGATCAGCTAGAAAGATCGCATGCTTCTGTTCAACATTTTCATTTCTTCAGTATGTAGTATGAAGCTATGCCAAGATAGTGAATTATAAGTGAAGAGCGTGTTATTAATCACTATCACTCGTAACATGTCGTTTCATATTTTGCTGTTGAAGTTAGATCCCTCAGGTTTCAGTTGTGTAAATATCATGAGGCAGACTTGTAATAGCAGCCCTGGATAACATGTAGTGGTCCTGATGGTCCGCTAATTTCATCACACAAAATATTTGGCATTGCATGTTCGAAGCAAGAAGCTCTGCTTTTGTGTGCAAACAATCCCTGAATGGATGGTGTATGCTTTTATAATACACTTCTTGCATACCAAGTGATTCCAGAACTCTTTTATTTTATATTTAAGACAGCATGAGACTCAAGGTAACTGGTGCAAGTGATTTTAACTGTAATTGTGAGTGGGTGGATAGTGAAGTTGTGGCAATAGCATGCACCATTGAGAATCATCAGCAATTAGTGCCACTCAAATAGCCGAAACCTAATTTTTGTGCCATAATGATGCAACAGTGGCTGTGGTGTACTACAATAGCTACATTTATTAAATTGGTGGGAACTTGTAAATGCTTATCTAACTTTATTTATTTATTAGTATTACTTTAATGATTACTGCATTTCAAATAATGAGCTTCATCTGCAATATTAATAATAATACATCTTGTTTTTCCCTCTTGTTCACATTTGTTACAATGTTGTATTCTGTAGGTCATGGCTCTTCCCTCTTTCCTAGAGATGTTTTTGTATTGCCTTCCAAGTCTATTGATATTAGTTTTGGACATTTATTGAGTCAACTCTGCTTTCTAAAGGATGGCCAGACCACCTCTCAAACAAACAGAATCGTATGTTCCTACCATAACTTAAATAATTCAATGTGTTGGCTTTGATCAATTATTATGTAAGAAGTGTGTTCATAGAAACTGGACTCAAACTCACACATATTTTAACGGAGTTTAATAATACCTAAAGCATTTAGAAATTAGTACACACCTCAATCAATTAGACTAGGCATAGTCCAATTTTGGCTGCATTAAGAAAAATTTTCTATGGTTTAAAAAAAAAATCATTTGATGACAGAGCAAGGTACAGCCTAATCAATAGTATTGATTATCTAAGAATGATGCCTTAGTAGTAACTGAGCATAAGTGTTGAACGATACAGAAGCAATGCAATAAAGAATTATTACTTACTCTTCTAGGAATACCTGCCACACAATGTGACTTCCTTCTCAGCCAGTACTTCACAATTCTTCACTTCCTCTCTGACAACTCCACATTTTCTCCCAAAGTATATGACACATTTCCCATTTCCTCCTTGTATTCAGAATCTAACGAGGAATAGCTGTGTCTCTTTTTAAAAATTCAATTTGTCCATAGTCTTAATTCGTTTTTTAAACTGTTTAGAAGGTTTTCAAAATCTGTAAGTTGAATACTTTTACTCCTTGAAAACATCATCAATACTCAACCAAAAAAGCAAATATGACTTAAAAATAATTTGTAATGATATTTATGAAAGTAACATTTTTAATTATGACTTTTTTGCTGATTTTTGACAATACAAAAATAAGTGAAGAAGTCATGGATTTTGTAGTAATGTGGTGAAAATAACACTAAATTTGAGGAGTAGTTGTGCCATTGAACAGCATGCAGTTTTCATTAGGCAATGGCAGAGAAGAGAGCTAGGCATAGCCGAGTTAAAGTTTGTGGATAGCCTAGTGTAAGACCTTGTCTTGCATAAAATTTCGTTTCTTAGGAAAAGCCTCTCCATAACAGAGTGAATGCCACTATTTCCATTGAAGCCACTGATTTAGCCTTGTAAAATATTAATTAACACAAAAATTTAATATTTTCTGCTATTGTATTGCTACTTAAGTATCATACGACCTTAGCATGGGGTTGACGGGAAATGATGTCAAAACTTTACTACAGCAAATGTTAATTTATTATTCATACATCAACTCAAAAACCGAAATCATGTGACTTCATAAGTAAATTTTTAATCATACTTGTAATGTTCTATATGTAAAATTTATGTGTGTGCATACAGGAGGGCCTGTGTGCAGTACTAGGGTAGAATGTACTCATTTTACTTGTGTGGTCATGTGTGTGTGTGTGCATGTGTGTGTGTGTATGTGTGTGTGTGTGTGATGGATGTGTGCATGTGTGCATGTGTGTGTGTGTATGTTGGATGTTTATGTAGGGGTGCATAGCATTTCTGGCGGTATGTGTGTTCATACTATCTTTGATCATTTTCTCTCTCCTTGTGTTGCTATGCTACTGCTGCTATGACTACTACAAGAAAAAAAACAACGAAAAACGTAAGCAGGGATGCGTCTTCTTAAAATATATGACTAGTGAAATATTTTTATTTTAATAGCAAACAATTTGTTTGTCAGAAGTGATGCTTCTGATGAGGAAGATATGGTAAAGGGTAAGTTTTATGGAAATGATGAAATGAACAGAACGTAATGCAATTATTTTAGGTTATACTGTTGTTAAGCAATCTCTTCAATTAACTTATAATCCATGAACATAAGACAAGGACTGCATGAATTCATAACTATGAAGAAGATTAATTGCACTGAATATAACTTACACAGGATTTAAATAGTGTGTTTGTAGCTAGGAGATTACATTCAGCAAGTGTTATTAGGTTCTGAGAACATGCTCTGACAATTCTCCAAGTCTAGATATTTAAACTACATTATTAATTCCTGGGCTACTATAGAGAACTTAATTCCTAATAGCTATTAAGTTTGAAGATGACCGAGCATTTATGTTAGTGGATGTTTGCAACAAAATACATTGTTTAAACACAATTTAAATGCTTTTTCGGGCATAAATGGTCCCATATTATAAACTTAGAGTCTATCCCTTCTCTTCAAATGTACGAGCTACCACAGAATATTACTCAAACTTGGAATTAGACTTTGTTCAGCACAAGAAGGCGGTCTTGCTAGAATTGAATAGTAGGCTACTTTAGTTTGGGATTAAAGGTTATATCTTATGTATCACTGGTTAAGTTCTATGTTGCATTAGGACATGGTCAGCCTGACTATTTGAAGACCAAATCAAGAAAAAAACCGTTCTTTTCAAGAATAAAGTTTTTTAGAAGAAAAAATGCACATCAAGAAGATGGAAGTAAAGCTAAAGAGATGGAAGAAATTAAACCTGGATCAATAAGGAAAACCAAGCCTCCCCCAAGAAAGACTATAAGTTTCTTTACAAGAATAAGCAATTTATTTGGAAGAAAGCAGAAAGAATATCGTTATACAGAGGTACCTCAAAGTAATGAGACAGACGAAACAGATGGAACTGATAACGAAAGGGAGACAAAACTCACATCACCCAGTGTGGAAATAAGTGGAACTGGTAGCAAAAGAGCACAGAGTGGAGTGAAAACACCAACTGGAAGTGGAGTTCAAATTGATGAAAATATTTCTGAAAATAAAGGAGCACAGGGTGAGGTTTCATCAGCTAATGGTGGAACTGAAAGCAGAAGAGTAGAGGATGAAGATCTTGCAGCTAGGGGAACTAGAAGCAAAAAAGTAGTGGGTAAAATTCAAGAAAGAGTTATACATGAAGTAGAAATAAGTGGATCTGTAGAAAGCACAAAGGTGGTCCGGGAAGAAGTTACGACAACAATTGAAGAGATGGCAAGCAGTAAGAAAGTAATGAGCTCAAAGGTAGAAGAAGGAGGTACTGTGGGAGTACTAGTGGGATTTGAAGATGGTAGCAGAAAAGGAGTTTCGAGCTCGATGGATGTGGTAGTTGAAACTGTGGAAAAAACTAAAGAGGAAAGTGGAGGAGCTGTGGGGATAGAGGTTGATTTGGAACATTCTAGTAAAGAAGAAATGAAGAAGAAGGCAAAGAGGGACAAAATTCGTGTGGAGCAAGAGAAACAAGACAAAAGTAATGGATGCAATTGTATTTTATGCATGTGTGTGTGAGTTTATGTGTGTATGTTTTTTGTGCGATCATTAATCAGAAAAAGCTGTAGCTGTGTCAAAATCTCTGTTTACGGACAAATTAAAATCATTCAAGGCTAGCCCCGACATAGGTAAGAAGCTAGGTTTATTGAGATAATTTTTTTTGATAGAATAATGATAATTATGTAAAGTTAATGGCCATTTAAACTGTAGAACATATTACAGAACATCGTTATACAGAGGTACCTCAAAGTAATGAGACAGACGAAACAGATGGAACTGATAACGAAAGGGAGACAAAACTCACATCACCCAGTGTGGAAATAAGTGGAACTGGTAGCAAAAGAGCACAGAGTGGAGTGAAAACACCAACTGGAAGTGGAGTTCAAATTGATGAAAATATTTCTGAAAATAAAGGAGCACAGGGTGAGGTTTCATCAGCTAATGGTGGAACTGAAAGCAGAAGAGTAGAGGATGAAGATCTGGCAGCTAGGGGAACTAGAAGCAAAAAAGTAGTGGGTAAAATTCAAGAAAGAGTTATACATGCAGTAGAAATAAGTGGATCTGTAGAAAGCACAAAGGTGGTCCGGGAAGAAGTTACGACAACAATTGAAGAGATGGCAAGCAGTAAGAAAGTAATGAGCTCAAAGGTAGAAGAAGGAGGTACTGTGGGAGTACTAGTGGGATTTGAAGATGGTAGCAGAAAAGGAGTTTCGAGCTCGATGGATGTGGTAGTTGAAACTGTGGAAAAAACTAAAGAGGAAAGTGGAGGAGCTGTGGGGATAGAGGTTGATTTGGAACATTCTAGTAAAGAAGAAATGAAGAAGAAGGCAAAGAGGGACAAAATTCGTGTGGAGCAAGAGAAACAAGACAAAAGTAATGGATGCAATTGTATTTTATGCATGTGTGTGTGAGTTTATGTGTGTATGTTTTTTGTGCGATCATTAATCAGAAAAAGCTGTAGCTGTGTCAAAATCTCTGTTTACGGACAAATTAAAATCATTCAAGGCTAGCCCCGACATAGGTAAGAAGCTAGGTTTATTGAGATAATTTTTTTTGATAGAATAATGATAATTATGTAAAGTTAATGGCCATTTAAACTGTAGAACATATTACAGAACATCGTTATACAGAGGTACCTCAAAGTAATGAGACAGACGAAACAGATGGAACTGATAACGAAAGGGAGACAAAACTCACATCACCCAGTGTGGAAATAAGTGGAACTGGTAGCAAAAGAGCACAGAGTGGAGTGAAAACACCAACTGGAAGTGGAGTTCAAATTGATGAAAATATTTCTGAAAATAAAGGAGCACAGGGTGAGGTTTCATCAGCTAATGGTGGAACTGAAAGCAGAAGAGTAGAGGATGAAGATCTGGCAGCTAGGGGAACTAGAAGCAAAAAAGTAGTGGGTAAAATTCAAGAAAGAGTTATACATGCAGTAGAAATAAGTGGATCTGTAGAAAGCACAAAGGTGGTCCGGGAAGAAGTTACGACAACAATTGAAGAGATGGCAAGCAGTAAGAAAGTAATGAGCTCAAAGGTAGAAGAAGGAGGTACTGTGGGAGTACTAGTGGGATTTGAAGATGGTAGCAGAAAAGGAGTTTCGAGCTCGATGGATGTGGTAGTTGAAACTGTGGAAAAAACTAAAGAGGAAAGTGGAGGAGTTGTGGGGATAGAGGTTGATTTGGAACATTCCAGTAAAGAAGAAATGAAGAAGAAGGCAAAGAGGGACAAAATTCGTGTGGAGCAAGAGAAACAAGACAAAAGTAATGGATGCAATTGTATTTTATGCATGTGTGTGAGAGTTTATGTGTGTATGTTTTTTGTGCGATCATTATTCAGAAAAAGCTGAAGCTGTGTCAAAATCTCTGTTTACGGACAAATTGAAATCATTCAAGGCTTGCCCCGACATAGGTAAGAAGCTATGTTTATTGAGATAATTTTTTTTGATAGCATAATGATAATTATGTAAAATTAATGGCCATTTAAACTGTAGAACATATTACAGAACATCGTTATATAGAGGTACCTCAAAGTAATGAGACAGACGAAACAGATGGAACTGATAACGAAAGGGAGACAAAACTCACATCACCCAGTGTGGAAATAAGTGGAACTGGTAGTAAAAGAGCACAGAGTGGAGTGAAAACACGAACTGGAAGTGGAGTTCAAATTGATGAAAATATTTCTGAAAATAAAGGAGCACAGGGTGAGGTTTCATCAGCTAAAGGTGGAACATAGAGATTGAGATATGAGAGTTAGAGACTGAGACATAAATACTAGATATATGTATATACTTAGACACTAGTTTTGGTCTGTATATTGTGTTTAAACCCTACTATATGCCCTATATGCAGTGTTAGATTACTACTCTTGTGTCTATATTGTGTATTCACATGCTACTTTGTGTCTAAATACTGCGTGTAATCTGTGTTTAATCTGCTTTGCTAAAGTGTTATATTGGCAGCACTACTTAATAATGTGAATATAATTTATGTGTAGGAGTTTTCATATATGAAGATGTATACAAACACTTCATTGTTTCCAAGGAGGTGCTGGAGTTTCTGTCTTTAAAGTGTATGTGCCTGGGTCCTCCACGACAAGGCAAGAGTACCACACTCCGTCGCCTTACGAATAAAATCATAGATCTTTTGTCAGCAATGGAAGAGGAGCAGGTTCATAGCAGCACAGGCACAGTGGAGTGTTGCTCCAATATGTTAGTCCAAGGCTCGTCTGGGCCAACTACAGATAGGACGACAGTAAACTGGAATATTGTTCAAAATCTTATTGAGGAAGCATCTGTACTCTTTTACAGTCTTAAAGATAGTTTGGAGGTTGAATTCACCACTTCTGAGGCTACAGCTGATTCCCATGAATTCACTTCACATGCTAAATGCACTTGTGAAGCTTCAGGAGGAAGTGCAGTCACGGCAGAGGTCAGCCAGGTTAGTAGTACAGAGCTGTCTCATCCTGTGGAAAAACCAGCTCAACCTTCATTGTTGCAGAAAATGGTGACAAGATTGAAAGAAGTGGTGACATCACAAGATTATTCTGAAATAGCTGCCATATTCAAGAAAGTGGTCAAACAACCTCAGTTTGCAGAAGATGTGAAGCATTCTTTCAAAGCTTTCTTGAGAATGGAGGATACTGGAGGTCAGCCTGAGCTGATGGACATGCTACCAGCACTCACCATAGGACCTGGCCTCTACTTGCTGTTCTTTAGCTACAAGTTCCAACTAGATGAGGAGTATCGGGTCTTTTATCAGAGAGCTTCAGGAGACACAACTGCACCAGAGAAATCAGAGTTTACTCTGCAAGAGATGCTTTTGCGTACTCTGGCCAGTATATCTTGTTTCAGTTCCTCCACTCATCTTCAACCTCAGCCAGGAGCAGACAACTCAGCCATTGGTGAGATACTGGAGTCCTCCAAGTCAGTAGTGTACTTAGTGGGTACTCACAAAGACAAGGTTTGTGAGGAAGTCATCGCTACAGTCGACTCGCAGCTTCAAAAAGTGATTCGAGACACTGACTTCTACAAGAAAGGTATTGTGCAGTTCTGCTCAGAAGACAGGCTTGTCTTTTCTCTGGACAACATGGGAGGCGGAATGGAAGAAATTGATCACTTGCATCAGCTACTGGAGAATGCCATGGAGAAACACTTTAAAAAGCTGAAAATTCCAGCCGTGTGGCTTCTGTTTAGCTTGTGTTTTCGCATGAGAGAGGTGAGGACAGCCAGCCTGGAGACCTGTTTGGCCTTGTCCCATGCTTTAAACATGACACCCTATGAGACCAAAGTAGCTCTGTGGTTTCTTCACCACCATGCTGGTGTTCTGATGTACTTCCCCAGTGTGCCTGGTTTGGAAGACCTGGTGATCATAGACATCCAGGTAGTGTATGACAGTATCACTGGTGTCATTCTTAAAGCCATGAGCTTTGATAGCGTAGGTCAGGCTACAGCCGAGAGATTCAGGAAGACAGGTCGATTCTCTATGACAGATTTGAAGACAGCTACAGCTGAGATTTCAGGAGATGTCATTCCACCAGAGCAACTAGTAGCTTTGCTGGCGTATCTTCACATCATAGCTGAGATTGTGTCAGTTGAATCTTCTGATACTAACTCAGTCTTAAAAGAAGAGAAAGTATACATCATGCCTTGCATGTTAGAAAACACTAGTGCAAAGGAACTTGACCTATTCCACAAAGAGTCCTATAGCTTGTGTTTAGTGGAGCCTCTCTTGATATACTTCAGTAGTGGGTTTACTCCTATGGGACTCTTTCCTGCTGCAATGGCTTGTCTCATATCCAACAAGGTTTTCTTTCTCATTAGAGAAGGTGTCAAGAAAAACATGGTGCAATTTTTGTATGGATCAAATTCAATTCGTGTAACATTTATATCTCGATTGAAATATTTTGAAGTCGTAGTTTCATGTGATCCTACTTTCCAAGACTCCATTCACCATGAATGTACTGCTCTAAAACAAGAAATAGAGGTCACTCTAAAGAAGGCTAGTTCCAGAATGAACTACAACAGCTCCATGGACTACCAGTTTGCCTTTGACTGCCGTTTACATGAAGGAGGGAGTCATCTCGGGATAGTTCATGAAGTAGAGTCCATTCCTTCAATCATGACATGTGTCAACAATTCACAAGGAATTGCACTTCAGAATAGACATCTCATTTGGTATGGACAGGTATGTAGTAATAGACTATGTACTCTAACTTGTATTAACAAACTCTCATTTATTTGGTATTAGAAAAATGAGAAGAAAGATCCTGTGGTAGAGAAGAAAGATCTGATCTCTGACAGTAAATGAAGTTATTGTTAGTATTTAGTATAATTGAAAGTGTTTTATTATTAGGTGGCAATAGCTTGAGTGTATTTCTGAGTGTGTATCCTGACTTGGTCCTCTCAGTGAAGCCTTGTGTTATGACAGTAGCTGATTACTGCTACAGTATTGGACTCATATCACAATATACCTATGGCCAAATTCGTGGGCGTAAAGACCTGTTGGATGAAGACAGTGCAAGGACTCTTTTGGACAACATTCGTGGAGTCTTTTCATCGAGACCCTCAGCTCTCAAGGAGTTTGTTACTGTACTGTTCCAAACAGGAGAATGTAATCATTTAGTAGATAAAATACAGCAGCAGCTCTAGTAAGTAGCTATATTGTTATTGTTGTAGTATTTGAATTATTGTATTGTTTATGTAATAGAATTGTGGATTGAGATGTGACAGAATCCAGCACTACACTCTGGACTAGTATTATTTTATAATTATTATCATAATTTACACTGTTCTATGATGCACACTATATTTCAAATTATAAGTTACATTATTGAAAAATTTGCTGTTACGTAAAAAAATGAGTATAACTATTGTCACTTGCTTTACTTTCTTAAACACTAAACACTTGGGACATGGTGTGTCTACATGTTGTCATGGTTGCTACTCAATTCTACTCTCACTATTCAACTGGAAAAAAACTTTCACAAGTGTGGTAAAGGGTTGTCTTATACCCTCTATGTATCTTTCTCACTCAACTCTGCACCATAACAAGTAAACACAGAACATGGCAGACATTACTGTTTCTAAGTGTCTCTCGTTGTTATGAATCATGTACATGCCAAAATGATTGGAATAATGTGAGTGTGATGAGTAGGAGGAGTTTGACATTGGGTAAGGTGTGTCCATGTTCAGGTAGTCTCTCGCTACAAAATATAAATTACATAAAACAATTGTCTAGTCTAATAACTAGAGCCCCGCCCTCCTGTGTCGTCTTGAGTGATTGAGTCTAACATATATAACTAGAGCCCCGCCCTCCTGTGTCTTGAGTGATCTAGTCTAACATTTATAACTAGAGCCCCGCCCTCCTGTGTCTTGAGTGATCTAGTCTAACATTTATAACTAGAGCCCCGCCCTCCTGTGTCTTGAGTTGATCTAGTATAATATTTATAACTAGAGCCCCGCCTCCTGTGTCTTGAGTGATCTAGTCTAACATTAATAACTAGAGCCCCGCCTCCTGTGTCTTGAGTGATCTAGTCTAACATTTATAACTAGAGCCCCGCCCTCCTATATCTTGAGTGATCTAGTCTAACATTAATAACTAGAGCCCCGCCTCCTGTGTCTTGAGTGATCTAGTCTAACATTAATAACTAGAGCCCCGCCTCCTGTGTCTTGAGTGATCTAGTCTAACTAGAGCCCCGCCCTCCTGTGTCTTGAGTGATCTAGTCTAATATTTATAACTAGAGCCCCGCCCTCCTGTGTCTTGAGTGATCTAGTCTAATATTTATAACTAGAGCCCCGCCCTCCTGTGTCTTGAGTGATCTAGTCTAATATTTATAACTAGAGCCCCGCCCTCCTGTGTCTTGAGTGATCTAGTCTAATATTTATAACTAGAGCCCCGCCCTCCTGTGTCTTGAGTGATCTAGTCTAATATTTATAACTAGAGCCCCGCCCTCCTGTGTCTTGAGTGATCTAGTCTAATATTTATAACTAGAGCCCCGCCCTCCTGTGTCTTGAGTGATCTAGTCTAATATTTATAACTAGAGCCCCGCCCTCCTGTGTCTTGAGTGATCTAGTCTAATATTTATAACTAGAGCCCCGCCCTCCTGTGTCTTGAGTGATCTAGTCTAATATTTATAACTAGAGCCCCGCCCTCCTGTGTCTTGAGTGATCTAGTCTAATATTTATAACTAGAGCCCCGCCCTCCTGTGTCTTGAGTGATCTAGTCTAATATTTATAACTAGAGCCCCGCCCTCCTGTGTCTTGAGTGATCTAGTCTAATATTTATAACTAGAGCCCCGCCCTCCTGTGTCTTGAGCGATCTAGTCTAATATTTATAATCTGAGCTTCATTTTTTTTTAAATACATCAGAAGTCGCTAATTTTATTGAATCACAATAATCCAATTAAGTTCCTTCCCCTGTGACTACCTCCAAGTGTGCTTACTTCACTCAACATTATCTCCATATACCAATACACTAACCTTGGGGGTGGAGTAGGGGCTGATCTCTTAGCAACAGCAGCAGCTGCTTTGTCCGCAGGTTTAGGATCCTGAAGCCATCTCACCTGAGTGACTGGACCATACCTAGCACACACACACACACACACACACACACACACACACACACACCATAAGGATCTATTAGTTAAATGTACCAGTAATATTATATACAAGTTACATATGAAGGAAAAACATTTTCACGGTCACTTCTATAATATCCAGCATAACAGTTGATAGTCTGCATTGTTAAACAAGTCTAACCATTGGTCACCATTTACTTACCCCTTGTCATTCTTGGCAGCGATCCTGAATATGATGGCTGGCTTGGAAGTGGTGTCTATGTGGGCTGAGGTTAGTTGGCTGTGAGACACCACACAAGAACTGCCAGCCCCACAGTAGACTCTGGCAAATGCCATAGTGCCTGGGGCAGTGCCTGGAGCTGGCTTCAGACCCAAATACACACTGTACTCTGTGATGGTACCAGCGTTGTTAGCGGGAGGCTCCCAGGAAAGATGGGCATCCTCAGAACTCTGCCATGCAAACACAAGCACACACAATTATACTTTTCCTTAAAAACAACTAAACAAATAACAACAGAACAAAGTTATTGAAAGGTGCATGGAATAATTAAATGTTTGTAATTCTTATGAAATGAAATAACACACACTGCCTAATGAACTCGATATCACACACACCCACACTAAAATACCATTGTTCACACTATAAGCAACTATCAGGAAATTCCACGAGATAAACTCCACCCACCTTGCTGATGCATATGGCAGACGGTGCCCCAGGAAAGCCGGGCATGCAGGTTTTGAAAGCGGCTACATCAGAAAAGAAGCCAATGCCACAAGAGTTGATGCCACACACACGGAACTTGTACGCCTTTCCCGGCTGGAGCTCTACTTTCTAAGACTTCACTGATGCAGGAGAACCTGGCTTGCTCTGGAAGAATGCAAACACACACACACACACATACATGCATCAAGCCTGCAGACAGAAATGAAGCTAGGAGGAGCAAAAGAGAGGTTCGAGCTTTAGGAGGAGCAATGGCAAAGAGTACGAATAGGAACATCTTTAAGTTCAAGTAACCAAGGTCTGCACTGCTTAACCCTATCCTTCTGGGAGCCGCTTTAAAGCGTTCCAAGACCGGGTCGGCTTCTTCGATTTTTTAGAGACACTAAACGATTAGTTAGAAGCTTAAAATTTGAAATACATGTGGCCAGAGCATTACAAAAGCTAGGAAAAATGTTTACAGACCAGGTAGACCAGGTAGGCCAGGTAGGCCAGGTAGACCAGGTAGACCAGTAGTTTCGAGAGTATTTCTCAACTTTTGCGTTTACGCTTAGGTCGGTCACAAATTTTTATCGTGGTCTCTATGAAAAATTATATAAAAAGTTACCTCAGTCACAGAAGCTTTTTAGATGGCTTAGCTTTCTCTAGAAGCATTGTAGAAGCAGTAAAAAATGTGTTAGAGCCCGTGAGAACCCGGTAGTGTATCAGACTAACTGTTTGTTTACGGTTGAACACTCCACGGTTGAACGAACTGTCTTCTCCGATTTTTTATAAATTAGCCATTGCTATATTTAGGCCTGTTATTTTATAATACGTCATTGGAAGCATGTGACTTTTCAGGGAAAAAGTGTGAGCGCTGTGGGACCTCGGCAACTTCGGGAAAAAAATTTGTTTTTTGCACCACCATATTCAAAATGTCTTCAACGAGTTACAACGCTGAGGACGTTTTACAGTTGCTTGAGGAGGACGGTTCCGAGTTTCCTGATTCAGTTTCAAGTGGAAAGGAAGGAGATGAAGTCTACCTTTCAGCATTTTGTTTTACCTTCTTCAACTGATGGAAGCTCAAAGCAATTTAATATAAATATTACAACAAGGAATTGTCTGGGACAATCAAGTCAACTACCAGTTGATATTCAGATACACTCATTAATTTTATTAAATAAATTGTAAACCAATTAAATGACTGCTATAAGTGCTCTTTGTATACTATGTTTAGTCTCAAAACCAATCGTATATGTACTTCCATTGTACTTAAGTACAAGACCAATGAGCTCGTACGAGTACCCATCGTGAACTTGTGGTACTCGTACCCACCCATTACAAATTTACAAATACTCGTAAAGTACCCAAATACTTTTCAAAGTACTTCGCTCCATGTCTGCTGCACATCATTATTAAAACCTATCCTACACCCTCACCTCTGCCTGGTCCTGAGTTGTTTCTTTACTGACCCCTCCCCTCTGTTTACTAGCCCCTCCCTTCTATGTAGCCCTGCACATCATTATTAAAACCTACCCTATACCCTCACCTCTGCCTGGTCCTGAGCTGTTTCTTTACTAGCCCCTCCCCTCTATGTAGCCCTGCACATCATTATTAAAACCTACCCTACACCCTCATCTCTGCCTGGTCCTGAGCTGTTTCTTTACTAGCCCCTCCCCTCTGTTTACTAGCCCCTCCCCTCCATGTAGCCCTGCACATCATTATTAAAACCTACCCTACACCCTCACCTCTGCCTGGTCCTGAGCTGTTTCTTTACTGACGGAGTAACCAGTGACTGTACACTGAGTACCCTTGATCACATCCACGTCATACCACTGTGGGGGCGTGTCCTTTGGAACAGCACCAGACCCGCCCTCTTCTCCCTCTGCCTTAGACGCAGAGGGTTGCGGATCTGGTTTGGGTGCGCCTTATGTTTTAGGCTTGGCTTCAGTTTTGGGTTTGGAGTTGAAGTTGTACGGTTGAACCTGGAGCAAGTAATGGTCTGCTGTATGTTTGTGTGTGAACTTAACACAATACCATGAACGTAACAATGCCACACCCACTACTACTCCACTAACCTGAAGAGACATTAGTCCAGAGTAGTAGTTCCAAGGAATTTGTGCCTTACCAACTGAATGCGAGCAGGAGCACTAGGTTATTACAACACACCTATATATGACATACACACAGACACACACATGTACACACAGACTATAGCAACACACCTATATGTGACACACATACACACAGACCATAGCAACACATCTATATGTGACATACATACACACCACACAGACCATAGCAACACAACTATATGGGGCATTTACAAATGTAAAGTACAGCATTACCTAGCAACTACATCAACTAATGGTGACCTGAGAGTGTCTGTATTTCAGAAATTCCCGTTAATCAGGGAAGACATAGTTTTCTTATTCTTCCACTCAATAATCGAGTTTGTTTCCCAAGTCCATCTTTATGTCACACTGTCTTTTACCATTAATACTCACTTCTTCCCGGTGTCTCAGAAATACCACTAAGTCTCCAAGAACATTAGTTCAGACTCACATAGTTCAAATAATCATCATAGACACCATTTACAACACCACCACACTCTTTCTTCCACAACACACGCTCACTCCCTCTTCCACAACACCCACCCACTTCCTCCTCTACAACACACACCTACTTCCTCGTCTGCATCACACACCTACTCAGTCTTCCTCAATTCTTCTATCTCTGCTCCATCATAAGCCGATAACTCACGCACACCCACTACTCAAGCCCCGCCCTAAAAAAAAATATGCTTTTACAATTGCTATGATTTTTCGCCGCAGATTTCTCGCAGGTAGCCTACCGTGACAAACTTATTTAGTCTCAGCTCTGCGCGTGCGTTCAATCAGTAATAATTTAGATCGTAGCGGTTTACTCCGAATAGTCTGTGTATATTTTGCTGGAGAAAACGGAGCGGCTTAACCAGGATGAATCTTTGAAGGTGACTTATAGTAAATAAGTGATACATGAAGTCTTTCTCCTGACTACTTGTAAATTTAAGTTGTTATAAAGATATTGCAAAAATATCTTATATTTGTTTATCGCTGACATTACCTTGGGCACCATCAGACTTACAGTAACTAGGGTAGCTAGCTATTTAGTCGCCACATCTTATATATGAACTTATTTTTGGTAGATAACTAATTGTATAGTCTCCCATAGAGAGGAGAGGTGGTGGGAAGATACACAAATTTGTGAGGATCCAGCTTGACCATAGTCTATACTTCTTAATAAAAAAAAGCGTTCATAATGGTAATTGGCTCCAATATGAGATAAGGAGTCATCACTGGTACTATATTCAAAGCTATTTTTAGCCCTATCTAAACATTTGGTTTTGTATTAAAGTGTAAGGTGTATGTATGTATGTGTGTGCCAATGTGTGTTGTGTGTGTTAGATGAGAGTGACAGTTTAGCTTCCAATGAGGAAATTACAGTGAGTATTCATGAGTAAAAGTTTAATGTATAAAAGCATGCCAGTGGGTCAAGCTGGTTCAGTTTCTGCCCTTCACCTTGTTAGGACAATGGCTACCAAAGTAAGCCTCCTTGCTCTGCTCCTGATGCTGGTATCAATTCTAGGTAAGTTGTAATATAAAGTGTTCAGTACTTTAATGAGTTGGAATGCTGGCAGAGGCCCAGTTATTTATGTCAGGAGGAACTGGTTAGTATTGCTACATTCCACAGAGTAAGATAAGCTGATTATGGTTTGTGTTTCAGCTTCATTTCATATTGTTCAGGCAATCAAGTATCAAGTTAGTGGGTAGTAAGATGTATTAGACATATATTATGCTGGACTGATAACTTATCAAAGAGTATATATATAGTATATATATACAGTATATATATATATATACAGTATATATATATATATATATATATATATATATAGAGTATACTGGTAACTGCCAAATTCCTTTGTATCTGAAATAAAGCAAGCTTTTCTTCCATACAAATAGTGTATAAGTAATGGGGTAAGAAATAGATATAGAATGTCATGGCCTAGATTAAAATCTTGATGAAGAAGGTGAATAAGTCATCTGTACATGAGTGTGGTAGATACCATAATTTTTTTTGTTTTGATGCTATACTGTATACTGTGCAGGAAATGTGGGAAATATTAATCATAGGTAAACAACTCAAGTAGTACTACTGAAAACATAAGAAACATGAGGGTGTTTGGCGGCAATAATAACAATAATAATAATAATAATAATAATAATAATAATAATAATAATAATAATAATAATAATAATACACATCAGCAATTTTGTCATCTTTTTGGGAACATATACTCCATTGGTCAGTACAGTTGAGTAGCTTTACTTCAGAGGCACTTAAGGAAGTGTAATAAATTATCTCATCTCTAGCAAACAAGTGAAGCACAAGATACAATTTTTCAGCCTTAGTAGACTGACTGAGGTGCGATAGTACAAGAAATAAAATTACACCAAGCGATTGTGTTCGTATGCTATAATATTTATTGCACAATTGCCATGCATTTGTAAATGGTGGTTATACTGTTAAACTATGGAGATCAGCTAGAAAGATAGCATGCTTCTGTTCAACATTTTCATTTCTTCAGTATGTAGTATGAAGCTATGCCAAGATAGTGAATTATAAGTGAAGAGCGTGTTATTAATCACTATCACTCGTAACATGTCGTTTCATATTTTGCTGTTGAAGTTAGATCCCTCAGGTTTCAGTTGTGTAAATATCATGAGGCAGACTTGTAATAGCAGCCCTGGAGAACACATAGTGGTCCTGATGGTCCGCTAATTTCATCACACAAAATATTTGGCATTGCATGTTCGAAGCAAGAAGCTCTGCTTTTGTGTGCAAACAATCCCTGAATGGATGGTGTATGCTTTTACAATACACTTCTTGCATACCAAGTGATTCCAGAACTCTTTTTTTTTTTAATATTTAAGACAGCATGAGACTCAAGGTAACTGGTGCAAGTGATTTTAACTGTAATTGTGAGTGGGTGGGTGGATAGTGAAGTTGTGGCAATAGTATGCACCATTGAGAATCATCAGCAATTAGTGCCACTCAAATAGCCAAAACCTAATTTTTGTGCCATAGTGATGCAACAGGGGCTGTGGCTTACTACAATAGAGATACATTTATTAAATTGGTGGGAACTTGTAAATGCTTATCTAACTTTATTTATTTATTAGTATTACTTTAATGATTACTGCATTTCAAATAATGAGCTTCATCTGCAATATTAATAATAATACATCGTGTTTTTCCCTTTTGTTCACATTTGTTATAATGTTGTATTCTGTAGGTCATGGCTCTTCCCTCTTTCCTAGAGATATTTTTGTATTGCCTTCCAAGTCTATTGATATTAGTTTTGGACATTTATTGAGTCAACTCTGCTTTCTAAAGGATGGCCAGACCACCTCTCAAACAAACAGAATCGTATGTTCCTACCATAACTTAAATAGTTCAATGTTGGCTTTGATCAATTATTATGTAAGAAGTGTGTTCATAGAAACTGGACTCAAACTCACACATATTTTAACGGAGTATAATAATACCTAAGCATTTAGAAATTAGTGCACACCTCAATCAATTAGGCCAGTGTGCAGTACTAGGGTGGAATGTACTCATTTACTTGTGTGCTCACGTGTGTGTGTGCATGTGTGTGTGTATGTGTGTGTGTGTGATGGATGTGTGCATGTGTGCATGTGTGTGCGTGTGTGATGGATGTTTATGTAGGGGTGCATAGCATTTCTGGCGGTATGTGTGTTCATACTATCTTTGATCATTTTCTCTCTCCTTGTGTTGCTATGCTACTGCTGCTGTGACTACTACAAGAAAAAAAAATACGAAAAGCGTAAGCAGGGATGCGTCTTCTTAAAATATATGACTAGTGAAATATTTTTATTTTAATAACAAAAAATTTGTTTGTCAGAAGATTATTAATTAATTTAACTGAATATTACTTACACAGGATTTAAATAGAGTATTTGTAACTAGGAGATTACATTCAGCAAGTGTTATTAGGTTCTGAGAACATGCTCTGACAATTCTCCAAGTCTAGATAATTATTATAATTAATTCCTGGGCTACTATAGAGAACAATTTATTTGGAGGAAAGCAGAAAGAATATCCTTATACAGAGGTACCTCAAAATGAGACAGATGAAACAGATGGAACTGATAACGAAAGGGAGACATTGGAACATTCCAGTAAAGAAGAAATGAAGAAGAAGGCAAAGAGGGACACAATTCGTGTGGAGCAAGAGAAACAAGACAAAAGTAATGGATGCAATTGTATTTTATGCATGTGTGTGTGAGTTTATGTGTGTATGTTTTTTTGTGCGATCATTATTCAGAAAAAGCTGAAGCTGTGTCAAAATATCTGTTTACGGACATATTATTGAAATGCAAGGCTTGCCCCGACATAGGTAAGAAGCTATGTTTATTGAGATAAAATTTTTAGATAGCATAATGATGATTATGTAAAATTAATGGCCATTTAAACTGTAGAAAATATTACAGTTTTAAGTTAGTGTGTGTTTTAATTACCAGGAAGTAGATTACAAAAGTTTTGGTTCCTACGAGGTAGCTCTATGAAGGATTTGTCTGCCATTCAGTTTACAGTGAGCCTATTAAGTTATTTGTTACAGAATAACACTACAATGCTTTTATCTCTAAACAGGCAAAGAAATCTGCCATATGTGATGTCTACCTAAGCAATCCTACTGCAGTCTCGGATCTTAATGGTCTCTTCCAGGCTATTGAAGTAATAAATGTACACACACGTGTGAATGGATTCAGATTTCAGATGTTCAAAATTTGATATTATAAAATGCAGTGCAAAATTAACTTGAGGTTTCATTTGACAGTAATGTATTTATACATCACCTTCCCTAGACCCCCTTCCTACTAAGATATGTAACAAATGGCCAAGCAATGACATTTATTTGTTTGTGTGAAGTATTTAATACTACTGATTGCCTTACTGATTCTAATGAATTGCTTGATGTTCTTCCAATATTCTCGTACAATTTTCTCCACTTTCCAGCTTAATCTCTTCCCTCCCTCAATTTCCCTTTACTGCTATACAATAGTATGTAAACTGTTTTACAAACTTCATTTTGAAGCCTTGAAGCTTCTCCATTGGGTTAAGAATTGTTGATATCTTGCAGCATCCACATCTTCTCCCCATTTACCAAGTTGAATTCAAGGAGGAGTTTGTGAGTGTAGTGCAGAAGTTTGTTCCTGGTGGTTCTCTCAGAGACATAATATACAAGGTGAGTTTCCAGAAGGATGCATTCCACTACAGGCAAGAGCATGTGGTATTACATAAAATATGATATAAATGTTCACAATGTTACCACATAGGTTTGGTGTCTATATGTTCAAAATGGCGGCTGACAAGGCTATATTATAATCATATCTTTTTTTCATTGACTGACTAGGTTGTAATAACTGTTTTTGCAGAGTAGATTATAGCAGAAAAGTAATGCCAAGAATGAATCATTTTCAAGTATTGTGTAATTTAATCATGGAATTTAATAGTTCACTTAAGCAATAGGTACTAGCTAATGGTGTTTTAAAAGAGTAGCAAAATATGAGTTTGAGTTTATTATGCCAAGTAAGTGTAATGCATACATTTAGCCACAAAATTCACACTTAAAAGTTTAACTATCTTAGCTTGAATGCAGTGAAGTAATGTTATCTAGGACGAGAATACTCAAGAATATGGTTCTTACCATATACATAAGTATAAATAAGTGCTTATGTTTACGAGATAATAAATTATAAACACCTTAACAGTGTGGATAACTTGCTAATAGTATCATTTAGACTGAAACTAAAGATTGCTATGTGTTGTAGGTGGATCCTGAGAAAGATTGGAGTGTCAAATATACGAACATAGCTGATGTGCAATCTCTGGTGAAAGAGGAGGTTGCCAAGTGCTGCAGGCATGTCTTGGAGGTAATTTGATGTACTAGAAATAATAGAGAAGAAATAAACTGCTTTAATAATATATTCTGCTCTGTTATCCTTTAGTCTTGTATAATCAGCTAAATGTTATAGTAATAGGACTATTGCTTAGTTTTTCAATGTATTCTCTCTAAAGAGTAGTCCAGTATAAATACATATTAATTTAAATTGAGCTGTAACAGCCAGTTAGTAAAGAATACATCCAATGAATGAATTAAGGCTCAGAAAAAGATAGTGATTATTTCCACACATTATAATCATGATAACCATAAAAGAGTCTATTTTTGTCATTTTTCATTGTAAATGTAGTTATATTGAATTTTTGAATATTAAAACATACAAGAATCAGTTCAAAGTGTCAAAAAATTTCCTCTTGTAGGCACTTCTATTTCTCTATAAGTTAGGTTTCCCGGCAGTTGGTCAAGTTCATATTGGTAACGTATTCCAAGTGGATGATGATAACTATGCCCTGGGCGGATATGAGAATACGTTGCTAGGCTATCGGACCAGTCTGTATCAGAGGATAATGAATGAAGGATTGTTGGACTATATTGAAGTCATTATGTTTGGTAAGTATTCCATAAAAATGGATTAAATTATACAAATTATAGTAACAACTTTTAGAAAATGTGCAATTTTTTTATTTCTACAGCAATCAGTACGATTATCTTTTCTCACAATTTTTCCAATTATTAATGTGTTATGGAAGGAAAATTTTATATTTTTTTAAATTTTTGTTGTACTACAAGCAAGTATTTAATAGCTATTGGAGATCTTAAACTGTTTGATGAAATTTAATACTAAAATCATTTACAGAAGTGCTTAAGAAACCAAATTTACCTTTATTAGTGGAAATAACAATACCTTCCGGTGGTGATGAACACTGTAGTGCACACGTAGTCAAAATATAAGCATACACACTTTAACTTTTCAAATTGCTATGATATAAGCTTTAGTAGTTCATAGAATATAATAGTTGTTTTGGTTTGATTTGTAGCTAGTATTCACTCTAGGAATTATAATAGCCAAAAACTTGTCAAAAAAGTGGCAGCACCAATCTTTAAAACTGATCTTTTCAAATAACGCTTTAATTCCTTCATTTTATGAAGCATTGAAGGTGCGAACCCTCAGCGTTACTGTAAAATAGCTGGCTGGCTATTACAAAGACCCAAATAATAATTGATTTGGTGCAGTATCAATGTGTCGATGTGTAGCTCATGCAATGAAAGGTAGATGTAAATGCAGTCTCCATAAGAGAACGTGCAAGAGACACTCAGCTACCAGGTAGTTTCAGTAAACCACAGAAACTATGAAGCAAAGCTACCACAAGCAGGGGCAAGAAATTATTTACTCACATAAATACTGCATGACAATAGGGGGTGTTACCAACAATCGTTTACGATCATATGGCCTAATAATAACTAGCTTTTCTGAAAAAGTTGGTCAAAAAAAAAAAATTCTGGTACATTAAAGGGACTTAAAATGTCCAGTGCAACATTTTAGTGCTTGTTTTTCAATCTCCGGGAAGCTGCCATACATAAGATCCATTATTTATTGTGTGAAAAAATGACTGACTGACTGACTGACAAACTGAGTACTGTAACCCTCTTGCACACACGTGCTGAGAGTTAATTGATAACAACTAAGTTGATAATTGATCTTTTGATTCTGGTATAGGAGAGATCCTAGTTTGAACATAAATGACAATATTACATTTGTTGGCTTTAGCTACAGTCATGGCATTGACCCACTCCCAAGAGTCATCGTCATGATGTAAAGTCTCATGTTGTCCATGTGTTTGGTTCAGGTCACATGGTCTATGAAATCAGTAGTGGAGTGTTCATGCCTGAGGTATGCCCCCACAAAGACTTCAAATATGATAAAATTCCGGATGAAAATGTTCGGAACTTTGTCAAGTTTATCTTCAGTGTTCATGCCAAGAAGTCACCACAAAAAGCTGTGGAGCAGGTAGTGTTGTTAATAGTGTATTATATTTATAAGTGCACAGGTCAAGACAATTAGCTAATTTCTAGTCAGCTAGTCCTAAATAGTTAGACTTGTCTGGTTATTTTCATTTTGATTGAGCATGTGACTCAGTTGACAAATGAACTAAACACAGTGTGGGATGTTGATTATACCAACTAATTGGGGGCTGAGGTGTTTGTAGAATCAAATGGGAACGTATAATCACATTAAACGTAATACAATGAAATGAAACGATTATTGATGTTATATGTATGAAGGACCCGAAAGGGTTATCCATTAGGGAAGCAGAAAGTCAGCTATCACTTGCTTTCCTTGATATTGTGAAGGTATTAACCAACTCTTGAATGTATATTATCAATAGCTACTCTCTTTTTCAACCGATTGCAATGTTCTACTGAAATATTTAGTATTTGTATAGTCAATTAGTTGAAACAGGTATTTAATATAATTCAGTCATTCTCGGCTGAAAAAATTATAATAGCAAATTTTCTCATTCTAACAGCAATATTGTTAATTAAAACTTGACCTGACATTTTGACTTCTTGCCGAAGTCCTCTTCAGGAAATTTGCCATTATTAGGTATTCTATATATGATTAATATAATGGTATTACTTAACTAAAGTTAATTGGGAGTCAAACGTTAGTTTTGAAATGTCTTGATGGAGCATCCTATCCAATACCTCATTATAAGTGAAGTTGTTCGATGTTCCTTGGACAAGTTATTCATGTTACGCTAGTATTGATTGTATAATTATAGAATGGTTACCTATTATTCCTTATGTATTTTTTGATTTAGATATTAACTCATGACTTTCTTAAAGGTGTTCCAGTTCATCAGGTATAACGTACATGCATTAGCGATATTAATGGGCATGGGTTGTCTTATTGGTGAGCGTGGAACTTTCAGATTTAATGAGCTGTACTTTGACAGCATACAGTGGAACAATTACATTCAATATAATATTTCAGATGCAAGGCAATTGGCATCATTTCAGTCACACAATGATCTAACATGTATTTTGCATAAATTCTTGCGCACTCAATAGTTCTTGAATGTGCAAAATGTCAATGTACAATATATAATAATGTTATTAAATATACATATACAATCAGAAAAAAATACCAGAGATCACTCAGGAAGCAAAGAGCTTACTGGACAGAATTAAAGAAGGGAAAGCTTATAAAGGTATGTAAAATTTGAAAACAGACAAACTCCTCGGGGCTATCATTTGTTTCATTTATACGTACTTTTTGAAGATTTGGATATAGTTGATCTTACTAAAGATTTGGGCCAAGACTATGTGAATATAGAGAAAGTGGAAAGAATTGGTAAGAAGTTCACTAGCAGATTAACTGACAGACTTGATATTTGCAACTGTTTCATGCATGCACTTTGTAAGGTTGGAGATCTGGTAAAGTGTGGTCTAAAGCAAGTTCTGACTCTGTTCTTCTCTCAGCAGTAAGATGAAATTGTCTTATCATTATTTGCATTGCTAGTTAAGCTATTTAAAATTCTCTCTACTTTTCATACAGATTGAAATTCCCTACACTTGCCCCATTAAAGTTAAAAAAATGGAGACGGAAATCAAAGAAGTGATTGTCGTAGTTCAGGTAATTGGATAATGTTACGAATACAATTGAAGAAATGTGCATTTTTCTCTGAAGTGATTTAAGTACCAAGACTTGAGTATAGGAGACTCTATAGCATGGGATGGAGTCATAATAATATTGCAATTTGCAAAATTAATCTATGTCCTTCATTATAGTCATATGTTAAGATGTGGAAGAAACTGTAAACAATGTTTTAGTCAACAAACACTTTAAGCATTAGTGGTCACATAGTTGACTACAGGGCAATGACAGGGTATTAATTCTAATTAGTGGTGCACAGCATGTAAATAAAATTATGCACAAAGAATCAAAAAAGGGGAAACATTATTCTAGGTTATACACTTTTTAGGTTGAACAGTTTGTTTATCAGCTGTAATTTTTTTAGTATTATAGTGTTTAAATCAGAGGGTTTCACTTATAGTAAAAGTATGTTTGCTTTCTGTTTACTTTTACTTCTGGTTTTAGGTAATTATCCACTAATCATAAATTATAGTGTTTGAATTTTGTTGTCATAGTAAATGATTTATTTCCATAGGAACATCCTCATATTCACAGTCTCATTCAGTTGAAGTACAAACATGAATCTGAACGCCATATTGTGATTTCAGTGGAGCAAGTGAGAGAACGCTCTCTCCAAGATTACCTCTACAAGGTTGGGGAGTAGCTACTCCAAGTTTAATGCATTAGGCGTATTGTATGATGTATTTATAGCTACTCCAAATTTAATGCATTAGGTGTATTGTATGATGTATTTATAGCTACTCCAAGTCTAATGCATTAGGTGTATTGTATGATGTATTTATAGTGCAATCCACTGGACAGCCTTGAGAAGAAGTACAAAGGAAAGGTTCGGCAGCGCTTTGTTGCTGATCAGATAGCTCGATATGGAGCTCAAGTGCTCGATGTGAGTAGCCATTCTTAGAGTGACAATTCCTCTTGTAGATATTCTGTATTAAAATTTAAAAAAGTTAATGATACCTCTGCTAGATAACTATCATATTTTATGGCATGTTTATGTTACAGACCTGTTGTAGCTATAGTTTGTAGCAACTTTATAGTTAGCTGAATTATTTATTTACCTAAAGCCAATAAAATTGACTTACTAGAAGACTCTTAGTTTTCAGACTGTTTATAAGTTACAGGTGAATATAATACTTCATTGAAAGTTATTCAAGCACAGCAATAAACTGATAGTTTGTGGTATGAATACAACTGCAGACTCAGAGACTTATGCACTAGAACACAGGATAGTTTATACTCCTTATAACTTACAGGCAAAAATGCTTATTATGTATAGCAATTAGTTATACAACTGTCTCTTTATAAGTAATTGTTAAGACAGTTGTTTAAATGTGAAGCATTGCAAGTGTTCACAATTGTTATGTTTCATGGCAGGCTCTCCTCTTCTTGTACAATATGGGATTCCCACCTGTCATTGGACAGGTAACCACTGGCAACATCTACTTGGAAAAAGATGTGTGCATGCTCGGTGGCTTTGAGAATGTAATATTAGGCCATCGGACGCAGGTTTATTCAACAATGAAGGAAATTGCCGAAGAAAAATTAGATGTATTTATGTTTGGTAAGTTCTAATATGCACTAACATACTGGAATGAAATAATTTATAGTTTATATAGATGAGTAAAACCAAATATTATATTCTCCTCATGAAAATTTAAGCTAGTTCTCCTTCAACATAATTTATCTTTTCTCTTCGTCTGTTATGATTTGCTGCTTAAAAAATCAAATTTTACATGAAATTCTGAGTAATTTAAATCTGAAACACTGATTACTACTTTAATTTCTAATGAAAATGTAACGGCTTCTTAATTCATAAGTGATTTATTTTTAACTGGTGAATTAATGACACTAATCAGCATAACAAGTTTTAAATTGTCAATTTTACATCATGAAATATCCAATGTTTAATTAATGTATTTATGTTAACAAAGCTTTTAGACCAAGTTATTACTAAATTAAATATTAATTAAATTAATATTCAGGTCTGGTAGTCATGGAGATGGCTACAGGTATTTCTATGAAATCGCTTCCTGAACCCAAAGACTTCTCATCAGCTCCTAAGGAAGTGAGAGAAGTTTTGAATTTCATTTTTGGTCTACAGCATTCCGTGGAGGAGGTGAGCTCGAGTGGCAAGTGAATTTCTGTGCATTTTGAATTATTGGTTGCCAAACACAATATGCTTGCAGATTTTATGCTGAATTATAATATTACGTAAAGTAGCTAATAGTGATTACCTACTAATAAGCATTGTGTATAAGTGTGCATGGGTATCATGAGATGGGTGTGGTGTGTGCGCGAACTAATATTTGTGTGTATATATACATAGATGTCTTTACATAGGTTTGTGTCCTTGTTATATCAGAATGCTGTCATTCTTAACCCTTTAACTGGTGAAGCCGAGAATTCTCGGCGCGGTGAAGTACTCCTACAAACAAAATCATAAAAAATCGATCGTTCACTTCTTACCGGAAGTAAACATACGAAAACGTGCCCCAAAGATTGCTCTTTCAAATGAGCTACAGTGTGACATAATTAGGTGCGCGTTACTAAGATTTTTTTAAAGAAAAACTTGAACTGATGGCTGAGCGGTTTACCGCAGATCAAGTACTAGGCTTTTTGAACGACGATTTTGACGTTTCTGGAGGCGAAGACAGTGAATTTGAGGGGGATGGAGTATATTCTTACCTTTCAGAAGCCGCTGCTGCAATTTCTATAGAAGATCTGTATTCTAGCGTTGGCCCAGACGGTATAGCTTCAGGTGATGAAGAGCCATTTAGCTCTGATAGTGAATGGCTACCTAGTTTGCAACATCAAGACACCACTACAGGTAAGAGTATATATAACTTTGAGTACAAAAAGGATAAATGTTTGTAGTTTGATAAAATATATTTCACTCAACTTCATGATGGAAAACATTTTTGTAAGGAATTTTTAAAAGTTTTTAGTCAATTCTTAAAAAAAAAGTCACCAGTGAAAGGGTTAAAATCTAAGGTTCATGTTGCTGTTTATGTTGTATTTTCTTATTCAGAGTTAGTTTTATAGCTAGTGGTGTTAGTGGTAGACTTCAGGTAAAAATATTATACATTTTTTCCTATTACTTCCTCTACTCTATTTTGTAGGTGAGACAACTCAATTTCTTCAAGGATGCTGCAGTCCAAGTGTCTGATCAGGTTTGTGTAATCCTTCAAGGTTTATAAACTGAGTCTAAATGTATAATGTAATACATTTAGTTTATACTGATCATATTATTATAGTTTTACTCATGTCCTTGTATTTGTCATACACAAGTGCTTTATCTGGTGACATCAAAGAGATTTATTCAGCTTGTATCATAGTGATTTATTCAATTTGTATCATAGTGATTAATTCAGTTTGTCCTGTCTTGCTATGGTGTTTCGATCAATTGCATGTGTCACAGTTGAACTGATTGGTGTCACATGACTTATTTCACAGGCCATGCCACAGCATTGCATTCAAGTTTAATTTTCTCTCACAGGTATCTACAACATTGTCACGGAACGCTCAGCATCTTATGGAGAAGGTGAGGAAAGGCAAGCACCGGAATCAAGATGACAGTTATGGACAAGTGACGATTATGACTCATCGCTTCTTGGAGCGAGTGCAGCACTAACTCCTCTAATATTATATCCACTATTCCATTATCTCGTTTAATTGTGATGAACTCTATTTAGAGTAGATATATATACAATTGTATTTGTGAATTATTGAATGATGTCTTGACCAAAATGTGAGGAACATTAAAGTTTAAAAAAAATATGGCATAGCTATATATTTACCCAATATTATTTTTTGATATTATTGTTATTATTCCTTTTTAGTACTGGTAAGTCTTTTTGCACTAGGGTCCAAATAATGATTTTTCATCATTTGCATTCACAGATTTTCTGAATCAAGAAGCTAGTTAAATGGTACCACTTTGGCATCTTGGATAGAGTGTGAATTTAAACAAAGCATTGGCTAAGAAGGGATGCTTTGGTTTACCTGGTCTGGGTTATTACTAAATCTCCATAGCCCATAAGCTAGAATGCCTAAATAATTTCAATATATTATTTTAGGGATTTTTTTTTTCATTTGGGACTGGTTTTAATGGTAATTGATTTATAATAGGGGATATGTTTACATTTTGATATAAGTTATACCATCAAAATATTGTTGTTTCATTATAGCAGGTCATCTTTATGATATGACCCAGATGTTATTTGTGGCACACAAACAACAACAAACAATAACAAACAGCCGAGGCTGCCTCTATTTGTGGATGTGAAATTTTATAGCTACATTGCCTGAAGTATTACACATTTAGAAAAAATGTTCTGGGAAGATATATTTATTGTATGGCGGCATGAGAGTAACATAGACAGAAATATAAAATTTCCCTTCCTTATATCTTTGAACATCGATTAATGCA
>WLWD01006387.1_pt1 | contig 35187 bp, 28 predicted proteins | sample 6712731 | NCBI WGS metagenome assembly WLWD01 (sample SAMN12718690, study PRJNA576275) | sponge metagenome | isolation source: marine sponge | host: Mycale hentscheli | place: New Zealand: South Island, Marlborough, Capsize Point | collected 2014-11-01 | reverse complement strand
TGTAGGTGGCACGGTACAGCCCAAGAGAGATTTGACCAGGTACGTGCGATGGCCCAAGTACATTCGACTGCAGAGACAAAAGCAGATTCTCTACCAGCGACTCAAAGTACCTCCAAGTATTCACCAGTTCACACAGACACTCGACAAGCAGACAGGTGAGGAGGAAGGGTGTGGCTTGTGGGAGGGGTATTTGCGTAGAATCTTGGCTAAAGTGTGTGGACATATTATGAAGTGCCAATACTAACTGGCGTGGTTGTAATAGATACAAGCTTGACTAAGGTGTGTGTGTGTGTGCACATGTTAGTGGGTGTGGTTAGTTGGGAATCTTCTTTAGTTTGTTCAATACTGTCAGTGTACTAAGAGTTTTTTATCTTCTTAATACCAAGTGTTTGGTAACACCTCCACTGTCTAGCAGCTGCAACTTGCTGTTGTGTTAACTGAGTGTGAGAGAGAGAGAGAGTGGGCCAGTATGTAATGGAGTGAGATGGTGGACGGATGGCTGAACTTCTGCTGATGGAATGAATATTGGCATTTTTGGAATATAATGTTTAATATTTTCATTCTGGTTCTGGCCTGTTTTTGTGCTGCTCTATAGCTACTCAGTTATTCAAACTCCTCCACAAGTATCGTCCTGAGACTAAAGTGGAGAAGAAGCAGAGACTGAAGGTGGCAGCTCAGAAAAAGAGTGAGGGAGAGACTGTAACTCCGGGCAAGAAGCCAATCAATATCAAGTACGGTATTAATCACGTTACCAACCTCATCGAGCAGAAGAAGGCGGGGTTAGTTGTGATAGCCCACGATGTGGATCCTATTGAGGTGGGTGTGGCCTGATTGAGCTGAGCAAGTGGGTGTGGTTAATATCCATTTGTGCTTGCAGGTGGTTGTGTTTCTGCCAGCTCTGTGTCGGAAGATGGACGTCCCTTACTGTATTGTGAAGGGAAAGGCAAGACTCGGACGTCTGGTTCACAAGAAAACCGCAACTGCAGTGTGCCTGACCGGCGTTAGAAGGTGTGGGTGTGGTTTGGTGGTGAAAGGGTCAGCGTGAAGTAAATGTGACAAGCTCAGGTTGTTATGCTGTGTATTGGGTTTCGATTGTGAAATGTTTTGTGATAGTTTAGTCTATGCCTCCTTGGCAGTACGAGAGGACCTTCTCTGGATATGGTTGAAGACAGTGTGTTGGTCTGTAATGTAATGTCTTCACCCTCTCAGCATTAGCTATCAGTTCTGTGTTGGGTGTCATTGCCTGTGCAGCTATTAGTCGGTGTAATTAGTAAGTGTAGTCTTCTCTCCCATTCATTGCACTTATCTCAATGACACCCCAGTCTAAACCTTTCAAACTAACACCATTATGTGCATATATTTGTGTGTGTGTGTGTAGCGAAGACAAGGGTTCATTCAACACGCTCGTGGATGCCGTCAAGACCAACTACAACGAGAGATTTGAAGAGATACGCAAGCGCTGGGGAGGTGGTGTGATGGGTGTGAAGACTCAAGCAGCCAAGGCAAAGCTGGACAGAGTCAAGCTCAAAGAACTGGCACAGAAGATGTGATCATGTCTGGTCTTGTGTTATTTACATGTCATGAAATTAGGAGAGTTGTCTCCGGCAGCAATGAAGTGCTTTATAAACCAGAGGGAGTTGTGGGGTGGGCAAAGTTGTTACAGATGTGCAGGAATCCGGAGTTGATCTCAGAAGTATTTGGGAGGTCGGTTATCAAAGCTTGTCAACCACATCAAAGGGTCTTGGTTTCTAATGGGAGAAGGTTCAACGCATCTTTGATGAATTTGGCATTTACACTTGCTTCAGCTAATAGGTAGTCTATATCTGCCGGGAGTTTAGTCTCTTCTGGTGAACCTGGAAGGGTGTGGCTTCCTGTACAATTCCTGGATTTTCAGTAAAAATGATGTGAATAGTTGGACTGTCTATTGAAATTCAGGAAATTAAATAATAGTTCTCTTCTGGTGAACCTAGAAGGGTGTGGAATTCCTGGATTTTCAGTAAATTGGTGTCGATAGTTGGACTCTAGTGAAATTCAGGAAATTAGATAATATAGTTTTTGAGAGGCTGTAATAAAGCCTATAAGAAGTTAATTGTTTGCTATTCCTGCACAATAAACTAAACTTCTCTCCACATGCCTCCGTAACTATGCAATAGGTTAACATTTAAATTCACAAACTTTACTTATTGATGTATTGTGAGATTAAAAATAGCATTTGAGCAAGACAAACTGCACACGCATACAAACATCTCTCAAGTCCCAACTGTTCATCTTTGATTGAGTAGTTCCTTCCACTTGGAGAAGTCGTACGTGTACTGCAGACAAAGAGCAGCCAATAGATCACATTCAGAACTACCACTAGCAGATTGTGAGGGTAATCATACACTTAGGAAATACCAACAACAAACACATTTGGCAGATGTTGACTGCAATTACATACCTCGTTAACTCCTAATTAATATGGGGACTAGCATGGCTTGCACATAATACTGAATGAGGAGGGACCACACCTCACTTTGAAAGACTTCTAACAGACGATTGCCTGCATTAGTGTAATCAACAAAGACTCTATTTGAGGCAGCCCAAGTAAGGCAAAGCAGAGAGCTAGAATGAGCTGTGGGGGGCATTCTCTTCATTCCCTAGAACTGGACTTGCCAAGTGCTATTTAATAAACTCAAAGAGCTTGGGACTAACCACACTACATGGCACAATTGACGGGACTTCTGGGATATACCTCAACTGCACTCTGAATCTCACTCCTCCCTCACCAAACACATGCACGCCACACTTAAGTAAGTAGACCATAATTCATACTTTTAGCACACGCACACACATGCCTGCATGCACACACACACACATGCCTGCATGCACACACACACGCACACACCTGTGACTCCACCTCCTGAGTAGTGAGGGAAGGGATGGGCTGAGTTAGTGTGAATTGAGCCACCAAATCCTCCTGGTTCTCTGCTAGCTTGAAAGAGAGACCATCGATAGCTGCAAACAAAACACAATAAAGTGCAGGCAACAGACAAACCAGATCACAGATACCAACTCATTATCTCACAGACCCACTAACCTAACACACCATCTGACTGGCTCAAGAATGAACTGACTCACTCACCAACTCACCTTTTCTAACTTTGACACTTCCTTGTCTATCTCTTGAAATACTGTAACGCATAACACACACACACACACACACACAAGTAAACTGGTGAGTCTAGTGTACCAAACATTAATCAGCCATTCTTAGGTAAGGTGTCATCACACTCACCCAGAGGAACCAGGGATACTGTTGCTGCTAGTGTTCTTGGGGACTTGTGCTGGGCTAGACTTGTTGTTGGCACCAAACTTCTTAGGTACAGGGCCTATCTTGAAACATATGCTGAAGCCATTGACACCTCTGCAATAACGCACACACAAACAGATATATAATAGGTAAGGGATATCAAGGTATAATAATCTATTGTCTTGGCTGCTAATTAACTTACGGCAGTCTCTTATAGCTAGAAGGGACATCCTCTTTGCGTTGTTCAGACAGAATGATGATGTCAGTAACGGCTTCAGTCGCTTGTTCCAGTGCCACAAACTTCACTAGCAGCTGCTTTGAGTGGAAGGACTTGCTGTCTAATAATACCATCCAATGAGAAGTGACATCATCAATAATCAGACAAACTACTCTAGTCTAACAATAGCTGATTTTCTCATTCTCACAGCCAATAATTAAAACTTAAGCCTAGTCTAGTTGATACTTTTATAATGTGTGTGTGTGTGTGTGTGTGTGTGTGTGTGTGTGTGTGTGTGTGTGACAAGCTCTGGGAAAAGGTACAACTAAGGGGAATTTTTTTTTTTTTTGCTTATTTCAGCCCACTTCAAAATTCAAGCCCATTCACTCTCTGAAATACAGTGCTCTGAAAAATGGAGGTATACTCACAATAAATTTGAGAAAACCTGTCTCCTAATAATTTTGAAAGCAGTAACAGTTAGTCATTGTATTCAAATTAGAGAGTATGAAGAAACCACAAGCAATGGACATGCTCTATACATGCCATCAATTTACACGTTATGTGACTATATCAACTACAAGATGTCATGTGACTACAAGATGTCATGTGACTACAAGATGTCATGTGACTACAAGATGTCATGTGACTACAAGATGTCATGTGACTACAAGATGTCACGTGACTTACTGTCATCGAGGGTGTGAAGGAGAGGCAGGTATCCCAGGGGAGGACTGTCTCCTATGGGATGCACCTTCATGTCTGCCACCACCACAAAACCCTGCCGAAAAAGAGCGAATGAAACCTGTAACAACCCTTTACCAATTAATCAAAGATCATACTGCTAACTGCATGGTCTATACAAACTTAATATGCACTGAATCATACAACAACAACAACAACAACAACAAACTGAGAGCACGGTGAAAATGGAGGCAGTCTGGTAACTTACACCAGGTTTCCGTGCAATGCTGGAATGCAATTAATTTATGTCTTAGACCTGCGCAGTATCTACTGATCACGAAATAAAGCGCAGCAAGTGAGAGTTGGATGAATGCGGTCAATGCCTAGGAGTGACGTTTGAGGAACTGAGGCTGCTAATTGGTTGTCCCTGACATTCCGGGACAATTTCACAAAAACCTGGCAAAAGTTACCAACGTTCTCCTTCCCTTATGCCCCGCCCCTTTATGCACAGAGAACAGCTGCTGAGACTACTCTAGTGTGAAACCAGATACTCTACTAAAGTTTACCACAAGAGCTGAAATTTAGCTTAATATACTAGCCAGAACACTCACTCTCTGAGGAGAGGCGCTCTTCTTGGTGTAGCAGAGGTATCTCGTGGTCAACCCAAGTCTACCTTCTGGAAAGTTGGCCTTCTTGCCATCGTGGGTATTCTCAATCTGAATATAAACAAACGTTTAACCAGGGACCGCGAAAAACAACGCACCAACTAACCACAGCGTAGTCGGTAGGAGCCTTCTCTTTCTTAGAAAGAATGGCTACGTCGGTGACTACCATTTTGGCGTCCTCTACCGTGTCCCAGTCGTCTGTGGTCGTCATTATGGGCGACAAAACATCACCACACAAAAAGAACAAAACAAAGTAACTCTAATTGCTAGCCACACCCCTAGATCAAGACGACCTTTACCTATTTTCAGTTTACAATGGTGATTGTGGCACAAGCAGTTCTCAACGCTTCTCCTTAGTTCAACTTATGAGCGCGAGTTATCCTCACCAAGACTAAACTTTTCTCTAAAATAATTTATTAAGGTCCCTTTAACCTTGCCAAGTATCTTTACAATTTACAGGAACACTAAAGGTTGTTTTTGTTTTTACACAGATGTAGTATAATTCATTGTTATAATATCATTGTCAAGATTAGCAGATTAAATTACAAAATTGACAATGTCTTCACAGTGTGATGTGAGGTCAATTCTTATTATCTTTAAAAAAATCAATCGAGTAGATATTTAAAAAAAATCAAAATCAAAATCAACTCAAAAAAAATCACACAGACACGCACGAACCACACCCACCCACACTAACACCTGTACATCAGTTCAGACTAACACAACTGTATCAAAGTGGTTTACGCTAAGTAAGAAACAATCATCTAGTCAAGATGACACAAGACGATGGATGCCATGTTCATATGAACTCCACGTAGGTTGACGGAATCTTGCCCATTTTCCCTTTATACTCCGCCATCAAGTACTCATCATCGTCCGGAATACGAGTCACCGTCAATAACTACATTAACAAATAAACACAATCAGATAATGATATATATGATTATAGAATACTAGTGTTGAGCAATTATTTAACGTAGTTGACGTTTGAAACAATAGAGAACGTTTCGGACTCGAAGTCCTCCATCGGCTCACAATAGAGTGAACAAAGTCATGTGACACAGCTATGCTCAACGCAGTAATGAGCCTATACTCTAAAATCAGATAATTTACCCAATGACTGACACAGGCATGATATGGGCCACTATGTCATAGGATGTCTCGCTAAAAGCCTTGTAAACAGCCAATCTATGATAGTTGTAACAAGCAAACCTTGAGAAAATACATCTATTTTAACGGGTCATAATAAACTAATGCATTGCTGACAGGAGCAAGTAGAAATCAAAGTTTACATACGCCCCATCAAAAAAATTTTTTTTTTTGGCCAAATTAATTGTAAACTATTATGTTAATGCCCAGTGTTACTCCATATACTTGTGGATAACAGAAGTCTAGAATTCGCAATTCACACACAGCTGCCTTTCTGAGCATGCTCAACTTTTTGGCTCCTTTTTCTTAAAACAAGGAAGCACACATAAAATTTGATTTCTACTTTAGTCTGTCACATTTGAGTTTGCACTTAAGCCTTAGCATCTCACAAACAGAAAGTAAGAGAACTCACTTCTTGAGAATTGATGGTGATTTCATCGTCATTGGTAGCATCATAGTCGTACAGCATGCGAGCTTTGCGTGAATCGTACAGCATGCGAGCTTTGCGTGAATCTTCTCTATCCAGAGTCAGACCCCCCACTATGAACTCACTCGACTCCTCTCTGTTGTTGACTTCACTGCACACATACACAACACCAAACACATACAACCAGTAGAACACACACACAACACCAAACACATACAACCAGTAGAATACACACACAACACCAAACACATACAACCAGTAGAACACACACACAACACCAAACACATACAACCAGTAGAACACACACACAACACCAAACACATACAACCAGTAGAACACACACACAACACCAAACACATACAACCAGTAGAACAACACCAACACCAAACTACAACCAGTAGAACACACACACAACACCAAAACAATACAACCAGTAGAACACACACACAACACCAAACACATAAACCAGTAGAACCACACACAAACAACAAAACACATACAACCAGTAGACACACACACAAACACCAAAAAACACATACAACCAGTAGAAACACATACACAACACCAAACACATACAACCAGTAGAACACACACACAACACCAAACACATACAACCAGTAGAATACACACACAACACCAAACACATACAACCAGTAGAACACACACACAACACCAAACACATACAACCAGTAGAACACACACACAACACCAAACACATACAACCAGTAGAACACACACACAACACCAAACACATACAACCAGTAGAACACACACACACCAAACACATACAACCAGTAGAACACACACACAACACCAAACACATACAACCAGTAGAACACACACACAACACCAAACACATACCACCAGTAGAACACATACACAACACCAAACACATACAACCAGTAGAACACACACACAACACCAAACACATACAACCAGTAGAACACACACACAACACCAAACACATACAACCAGTAGAACACATACACAACACCAAACACATACAACCAGTAGAACACATACATCTACACTAGTAAGTAGTAGTAGTATCAACAGTAGTAGTAGTAATAGTAGTACTAATGTATTCACCCATTTAGTATTAATGGCAGTAGTAATAATTAGTTTCTCTGTTCAACAGCCAATGTATATAAACCAGACATCGCATCAACACTTTAGTAATAGTAGTAGTAGTACTAGTATCTATGTACTACCCCATAGTCTTATCGTGTCTGTGTATTCACACATTGCATATACACACACACACACACACACACACATGCACATACACATTACAACTCACAGAGATGGTGATCCAACCTTTGTGAGATCCCCGATGTACGCCTGGCACTCTCCATAGAAGGCAGCCTGTGCATCCATGAAGGCCTTCAGGTGTCCCATGTTGTTCACGTGTGTGTCTACCACCTTCTGCTGAGACTGGCGCACTTTCCTCAACTGTTCATCGTAGGATGCCTGGGCATCGCGTACTGCCATTTCAGTCTGAACACACACACACACACACAGGTCATGTGATACCACAGGACAGGTCACATGATCTTGCGCTTACTACGGCTATTTTGTCTCCCTGTGCCTTCCGATTGCTGGCCTTGCAAGCGTCCAAGTCTAGTCTCCTCCCAGCCAGTATCTTCCTGTCTTTCTATAAATACACCACAGGAAGCAAAATATAGTGAGAGCCATTCACACCACAAAAACAGATACAAATAGACTACAATATTGGAGGCATGTTTTCAGAGTGCATTGTGGAATAATGGAGCCAGGTGAAGTCAGTTATACCAGTTCACACATGCCACTGTACACACATCACATGATTGTCACCTGGATTACATGCCACTGTATACATGTCACATGGATCACATGCCACTGTGCACATGTCACATGATTGTCACATGGATCACATGCCACTGTGCACATGTCACATGATTGTCACCTGGATCCTATGCCACTGTATACATGTCACGTGATTGTCACCTGGATCACATGCCACTGTGCAAATGATTGTCACCTGGATCACATGCCACTGTACACATGTCACATGATTGTCACCTGGATATTCTTGATGTCCACCTCAAGGAAGGCCTTCAGAGGTGTGATAATTTCACGCGCCACTTTGTCTTCAAACCTCTTCTGGCTCTCTCCAATTTTGATCTCCACTCGAGAACAATTCAACAGGTAAGCTCCTGTAATCAAAGTGGGTGTGGTCACTCAAATTATGGATGTAACAAACAAGCAAGCAAACCAACAAATTGCATATCTTACTTTAGTTTTTTTTTAAATCAGAATAAAAGGAATAAAGAACAATTCCTATTAGATCAGTGCACACTGAGGTCAAAGTACAACTATGGCAGCATCAGCTAGCCACCATAGAACACAAACTTGTAAAATTACAAGCATCTAACAAGATCACCTCAACTCTGGTCAAGACACCAGCAGACATGAGCAACATATGTCAACTCTGGTCAAGACACCAGCAGACATGAGCAACATATGTCAACTCTGGTCAAGACACCAGCAGACATGAGCAACATATGTCAACCGTTCCTCTCCCCTCACTCCTCCCAACTAACTCATCCTGTCAGTTCTCAGAGACACGCACCACCAGCTCATCAATATCATAACAACAGCCACTACAACACTAGAGATGGTACAGTGTGTGTGCATGTGTGTGTGTACCTATGCACGAGTGCTGTCTGTGTACATGATTGAGGCATTGAGGCATCTACACGGCAGTGAATACTCCGCCCCCTGCATGCATTGTTAATGGGATAAGTGTGTGTGTGTGTATGTGGGTATGTGTGTAAATGGTCCAGGTGGGACTTAGGGTGCCCACACCACTTGCTGTGAGGAAAGGCCTGTTCTCCTGCAAGTTCCTAGCCTGGCTGGCTCCAGGAGCTTTGAGTGCAAGGCTCACAGTGTCTGCTTCACAAGCATCCTGGCTCTGTCAGGTGCACATAACTGCTAGAGGTTGCATGTGTGTGTGTGTGTGTATGTGTGTGTGAGAGAGAGAGAGCTAGCTGTACAGGCACAACTAATGATACATGTACTATAACAGCTACACTTGTACTTGCAATCATTAGCACAAATTCTGGAGTCATTAGTGTCAATTATACGTCAATCTTCCACAGATCCATTAGGTGAGCTATATACTTACTATACATACAAACCCTGTGAATTGTCAGCTTCAGGAAATACCTAGTTGACACACAATTAAACTTCACCAATTTAACCAAATGCCACAGATATGTAGAGAGTAGAGTAATACATTAGAATTACATGTAGTAGAGCTTAGAAAATAGAACGTCAAAGCATCAGAATATTTCTAATAAAGTAACACAGGTGTTACTTGGCTGATGAGCTATATGAGGGTGTCAAAACCAGACACAGCGAAACAGAGACCTTCATCACTGTTTCGCTTTCTTTTTTAATTTGGGAAAAAACAATCCAATAAGTTATGATTACAAGTTTATGCATTGTATTGTAATTTATTTAAGTTAAATGTAAAATAATACAAAACACAATTATTGGTAACTCTTACAGGTAAGTATGGAGGAGTTGGAATAATGAATGTACGCACACACACACACACACACACGCACGCACACACAACTGACTGGGAGCAGTAATGTACTCCAAAGTCTCTTCACGTAACAACTGTCCAACACACTCATAGACAGACAGACAGATGGACACGCACACACATGCATACACAAACTACTAATACAGACACTAATTAGTGTTTTTTAGGTTGAGCACTAGCTACTATATTCCAGCCTATTTAAGAGCTAGACATGGGCTGAAGTATTTTGAAAGGTATTCAGGTACTTTACAAGTACTTGCAAATTTGTAATGAGTGGGTGTGAGTACTAATACCTCAGTTTTACTACGGGTACTTATACAGTAAAACGTCCCTTATCTGGACGGCTTGAGACAGAGGGGTGCCCGTAACTAGGAATTGCCCATATCTCAGAAGCAATACATTTTTAATTGGAGTAACTTGAAAACTACAAATTATTTGCATTCGCCCACTATTTTAATTGCAATTTTCTATGATTTACCTGCCCGAATAATAGAGTTGCCCGTATCTTAGACGTCCGGATAAGAGACGTTTTACTGTATAAGTACAAGTACATTGGTTTTACTAAATTACACAGGAGTTCATTTGAAGGGAACAATGGGGGCGCTTGCCCCCCCCCCCCCCCCCCTTGAGTTCATTTCCCTCCCTTGAAATTTTCATAAAATTTTGGAAGCGAAAAGCAAGTTAAAAAATGAAGGTGATTGTGAATGCTTAAATCATTCAAGTTTATTGTTGCTTTAAGTATTGTCTCGATGTTAAAACAGTTTTTGTGAATGAGGATGCTCTATGAGTGGATCTTACCAGTAGTTGTTGGAGAAAGTACAATCTTAGAAAGCCTGCTTCAATAAATTCCAATCCTAGTCACTACTGCCTCTGTTAAGCAAGACCCTACAAGTTAACGTCTGTTCAGAAAGGATGTCACTCCTCCAATATACATACTATGCCGCCAAACTTCCCCCAAAGTAATGGCTTCTTTCAGTGAGGGGTAAATACAGTCTGAGTATTTTTACTTAATTTACCAAAAAGCACAAGTACCAAAGCGTGTTGCCCCATATCTATAAGAGTGTAGCCTATTCACGAGGAGCTTCCAGTAATTGTATTCCAGCCAATCTCTGGGATGGTGGCAAAATAACTTGATAAGTTGAGCTTCACTAGTAACAGATACCAGTAACTGGTAATGGTCATCAAATACCTTCACAATGTGCAACATATGAAGGCACGTATGATAACACTCAGATCACGTGCAGTCCTTGCGAGGGCACGAATGAGGAGACCATGGACACATGAAAGTGGTCAATAATGAAGAGTAAGTGCCACTCAAACATAAGCAAGGTGACAGAAGCACCTCTTATCATTTCAGTTTTCAACGCCTTTGCTGAGCACCAACACAAATGTACACACACACACACACACATACATACATACATACACACACACGCATGCACATACATACATACACACACACGCATGCACACACATACATACACACACACACCCCTACCATATTGAGTCTCCTCGCCAAATGACTCCGCCCCTCTCTTCAGCTCCTTCCCCAACCACTCATGACTGTTGCTTCTCATGGGCTTGGGCCTGTCTAGCTTGGATAGGGCCCAGTTCTCCAGACGTAGATCTGTAAACAACAACAAATATTATAAAAATGATGACTAGGAGGTGATACCTTCACTGTTAGGAGGTTTAGATGGTTGTTGTTGTTGTCACTTTCATTTAAAACAAAATAACGTGTGTGCGTACACATGTGTATACTTGTAACCACGCGTCCATATTGACACACGCACACACAAAGTTCTCTTACACATACACTCACACACACACAAACTCTCTCACACACACATACATGTACGTACAAATCTACCCTCTCATGCTATCCACCAATCTTGTATTCTCACAAAGAAACTCTCAACTGATGAATTTACGAGACACAAGATCAACATTCTTCCATTTGTATGGGAGCATTCCAACTGTTCACTGACACGTCCTTGCCATGTGCATGTACTGTACTACAGCACAACCAATTCTTGTACCCCTCCTGTTATCCACATGTGCGGTTAATGCCTGCTGTCCAACCTTCTGCATACACACACTAATACGTACTTGGATTAGGCTGGACCAGACTCTCAACTTGGGCCAGCATCCTCTCTGTCACCACCTTGATCTGGTCCACCTTGAAACAAAGAACTTCAAAGTCATCGTCAAACGTGGTCACTTCATCCGCCTTGCCCGCCTTCTCCGTCATAAACTAAATACATCATTGTCACATGTGCATCGGCATGGAAACGCGGACACACGATGTGAAGAATTACCCAAACCCCACCAATCTGTCTCAACATACTCTACATAATTCCCACTCCGCCATTTGCACACAGATAGTTACCAGTTAGTCTGTCTGAGCATAAAACACAGTTCCTCTCTACAGCATGCCACCTAGCTGGCAAGCAGGCATGTGCACTAAAGAGATGCTAGATGTATATCAGTGAATACCTATGCCCATTTAACTGCAGAGAATTGATGCATGCTAATGGACACTTAGCAGAATGAACAAGAAAACACAAAGTCCTCAAAGAAATTGTTAAAACAAAACATCAGATTACACATGCTCACGCCAATATTTTGCAACTGATCGATCTACTACTGTAATTTTCACAACACAGAGTCTGTATTAAAATAGAAAGGGTACTTTAAACAAACCAATACTCATCCCTACAGTACAGTTTCAGCTTGCATACAGTCCTTGCTTTTCTCCCCAGAGTATGTATTATCACTTCATACAAATTGAGCAAAACTGTCACTTTTATAATAGTCCTGAACTAACTTCCTAGCTCTCTCACTGTAAAAGCAGAAATTGGTAAGGAAGTATGCAATTTACAATGAATGCATTGGAGAAGAGAGGAGGAGGAGGAGGAGGAGGAGGAGGAGGTCTACAGACTAGAGCAGCACATAGCACTCAAACCTAAACAGTAAAGAACATCACCCAGGCAACTGCCAGCTGGTTTTTCTTTTATCTGACTGCAAATAAGTGTGCACTATCTTGGGGGAGTCACCTGACTTATCACACTTGACATTTTCACATACAACTCTGCCCGTTGAAGACATCTTCTACTATCCTACCTGTTTCGCTCTGAAGAAGTTGGTTCCAGCAAATTTTCTGAAGCCACTGAAGCCCTTTTTGATGGACTCTTTATTAATAGCCTCTCTATTCATCCTGGCTTCTGTGCTGGTCCCAGAAGTTTGGGGTGACGACGCCGTAGCCTCTGCTTCAGCCATTATTTGTAGTAGCCCCTTACTTACACTGCGCAACCTCTACAAAGTTTGTTCAAGAGCGGTTTTCCGGAAAAATGTACTTTGACCCCTAAATATTCTGTAACGTGTAAGTGTAGGTAAAGTATCGTTACTTTAGCTAATTGAAAAACTAGAGCCTTCCCTCCCACCGTTTTTTAGAATGGTATACACTACTAAAAGAATTTTTACAAAAAGAGAAGTTATCGTACTGTTGTGTTTTTTATGAGTTCAAGCGGCAGAGGGAAGACATAGGTGTGGTTATTTTCAGCAGAGATGGAATTCAAGGTCTGTAGGTAGCGTAGCTGCAGAGTGGCAGGAGATTCATCCATGATATCAGCCGCCTCCCTGAGCTTCCTGGCCGCACGTTGCTCTCCCTCCGCTGTGATTAACTAAATACATAGAAAAAAATTAGCATGCAATCTTCTATATATTTTCCTGGCTGGTTGGTCTAACTCTATTTCATAAACAGAGCATAGCTCTATTTAGATATGCCGTAAAGTTTCTTATCCAGTAATTGAATTTCCATAAAGGTGTGAACAATAGATGCTCTGGATTTTTTTAATTGGGAGGGGGAAGGAATAAAACTTTTAATTTGCCCCACCTTTGCCTTGGCTTCACGTTCAGCTTCTGCTTCCACTGCCATCGAGCGCTGCATTTCTTCAGGTAGAACAACATCTTTCCTAATGCATAATAATATCAGGTATAGAAGTACACTAGAAATTGTGAGCTATCCCAGAGTATTCTCACGTGACTTACAACTCTACTCTACAGACTTTTATCCCCCATGTTTCAGTAGAAGAATTCATCAAAATCTTCAAGACAAGGAAAAACAAATAAATACAAGTTTAATTTACAAATAGTAGAAATATAGTTATTGATGTTAAAGTCAACTTTTCTTAGAGAAATATCCATGTACACAATTGAGTGTTATACCATATGAACACAATAATTGTAATAATAATAATAGTAATAACGATAATAGTAATAATAATAACAAAACAAAAATTTTCTAAGAGAAGTCTACTTTAACATTAATATCAAGATATAGCTATTTTACTAGTATTCTTACTTCAAAAAAAAAAAAAGGAAAAAATACAAGAATTTGTTTTATAAGCCGAAATATTTTAGAAAATGCATAAATCATATTCCACAGTTGCTATGCATGGAGCAGTCCAAGTTAGCATGAGGTAGAATTGTCTTGTAATTTACTTCCTTCACTCCTATAAAGTAAAATGGTGTCCACTTAACACCTGCAGGAACAGGATATTTCACACCTGGAAGTACACGTGTTCGTGCCACTTGTCAATGGAAGACTGACAATTGAAACGTCACGACAGCTTGCAAGTAACCTGGTAGCCATGGCAATCGCATACACAGCAACTACAGTTAGCACTGGGTACATTTGGTTTCTTATGTAAGTAAACTTATGATTACAAGTAAAGAAGAGGTAGCATGAAAGAGTAAGCAGCACCAGGGAGGAGAAGGAAAGATAGATAGCTTTATTCTCTGACACTTTCATGTGTTTGGTTATTTATCTCCTCAGTAACTCTGTATTACACTTTCTTTTTATATTTGGTAACGCTCATTTAAAGTAACAAAATTAAATCTCCTCCACCTTCATAGTTTAAAGAGTGGTAATCACTTGGTCACAGTTGCTTTAGAAACTAATGAGTTTGAAATATGACACACCTTCTAACCCAGCCAGGAATATGACACACCTTCTAACCCAGCCATGGTTTGCTCACTTTCATGTTTTCATTCATCTCCTCTCTGTCACTGAGTATCTGAGCCAGGCTCTTGGTGCCTAGGACATCTCTGAGAATGCCTTGGGCTATCTTGTGGGTAGAGTCGCGGGCATTCTCTGCCTGCAATACAGATGCCACCGGGTCTTGGATGTGGAAATAGACAACTGCATCTACTAGAGCTGTCATGCAATCTCTTGTTAGAACCTAGGACATATGTACACATATTGCACACTTGCTATTTATCACAGAGTGCTCTCTGGCTATCAATTCATGAAATTTCTCAACAAAGATATTATGTTTAAGCTACTGCTGTTGTTGTTATTGTTGTTGGTTTGATGATAATAAAAAAGAATAATTATATGGCAGTCCTGATTAGTCCTGTTCTAGTGCCAAGCACTAGTGAGTGATTTCACTGTCTGTTGTGTCCACTCTACTGACACTAGTTACTCCATGTGTGTGTGTATGTGTGGGACCACAAGTAGAGTAGCAGTGCATGAATAAGGACAAGGTCATCTGAAACACAGAACAGCTCATGGCTTTGAAATTTACTATAAGTCGTGTGCAGTATTAGGTACTGCTAAACAAGTCAAATTAAACAACAATAAACATACTAACAAACCTTCGCAACTCAAGTTTAACTTTAGAGAAAGGTTAACATTGAAGATTAGCTCTCTAAAGTGAATTTCTAACTATGTAAACATCTCTATTATAGCTAACTATTACTTTATCACATACTATAAGTGGAGGTACATTGTAAGTGACTATGCGTAGATCTACGGTGCGAACTGAGTCGATACAAGGTAGGAAGAACACCAGACCAGGACCTCTGGATTTGTGAGATGTGAGAAGTCCCAATCTCAATACAACTACTCGTTCATATTGCTTCACTATCTGGAAAAAACAACAACAAAAAAACAACGGTTATATCGAGCATATGTAGGTAGCTCGACCAGTGTTTACCTGGAGAGACAGTAGCAATGACAATGGGAAGAACAGTACAACTAAAAGGACTGATAAAAATGCTGCTACTTTATGAAAGGTGCTTGCAGCATCACTGCCCTGACTGTCGTCCAAATCTTGCCTAGCTTTTATAAATAGAGACAATGTATTTGTATCATAGTAACTTTTTCTCATACACCTATAATACTAGGCTTACACTAACCCTCATAGCGGGAAGATCTGGGTTTTGTGGGGCTCAGCAGCGGCGACGTCTCTAGTAGGACTGGAGCTTTGCTACGCGACATTCACATAAAATACAATACGGAACTGTATTCTGTTCAACGAATGCTTTCCATTCATTACATACTACGCATGCGCGCCAAACGTAAGCTGCGAGAAAAACAGACCAGTGAACATAAAGGAACAAACGGGTCAGATCAACTAATTTACATTACAGAATACAGAATAAAATGAACTAAAAGCTATAATAATGTTTTGGAAGTTTCTTTGTCAGTTCACTTATTAAAGAGTTGCTTGAGCAGGTCCAGTGGCAGAGGGAAGACATAGGTGTGGTTATTTTCAGCAGAGATGGAATTCAAGGTCTGTAGGTAGCGTAGCTGCAGAGTGGCAGGAGATTCATCCATGACATCAGCTGCCTCCCTCAGCTTCCTCGCCGCACGTTGCTCTCCTTCAGCAGCAACAAGCTTTTACCATGACAAACACACAACTATGGTCATATAACTACAGAGAGAAGCACCCAACAATAAATACCTTAGCCTTGGCCACACGCTCAGCCTCGGCCTCTGCTGCCATAGATCGCTGCATGTCCTGAGGTAAACTGACATCTTTCCTGCAAATATGAACAACTTTCTTCAAGTTAATGACATCAAATTTTAAACGATAGATAGCTAACAATTGGTAATTAAGTCTAAATTTCAACTAAAGTTACATAATAATTTTTTTTGTGCACTTACAATTCCACTCTGTCTACTTTGACTCCCCAGCGGTCAGTAGCACGGTCCAATAATTCCTACAACACACAAGCCAATAGACATTCACGCGCGCATACACACAAACACACTAAACCTCTTACCCCCATTTGCTCACTGATCTCCTCTCTATCACTGAGAATCTGAGCCAGACTCTTAGTGCCCAGAATGTCTCTAAGCGTTCCCTGGGCTACTCGGTAGGTGGAGTTTTTGGCATTCTCTGCCTGTAGTATAGACGCTACCGGGTCTTGGATGTAGAAGTAGACCACAGCATCTACCTGAGCTGTCACACTGTCTTTAGTCAGAATCTAGACAGTTGGACCAGTGAATAGTAGCCACGGAAAAAGGCTAGCTACTAACCTTCTGTGGAGGGATGTCAAAGGTGACTGTTCTGAGGTCAACCACGTGAACCTTGTCGATACAAGGCAAGATAAAGAACAGACCAGGACCTTTAGCCTTGTGGGAAGTCATCTTTCCCAGTCTGAGAATCACAGCTCTCTCATACTCCTTGACAATCTAGAGGGGAGAGGAATAAGCTACTCACTGCAACAAGTACCTGCAGGTCAGGATAAGCTAGTCTACCTTGATTGATGAAACCAAAGAAAACGGGAAGAAAATAATTATCATGATGATAGAAAGAAAAGCCAGAATGCGTGCACAAAACCCAGGGTCATCGATATCGTCCATCGAGTTATAACCACCCGCTGCTGAAAACAGACGGTACATAAAAATCTTTGACCGCCACTTTCAAAAACTCACAAGATGTGCCTCCAGCAGGTTTAGACTTCACCACCTCTATCTCTGACTCCCCGCGAGCAGCCATTGTTGCCGTCTGCACACTTTCTCCTCTTAGACAACCCAGCCACACCCTATGTAAAATCACGTGCGGCTAATGAATTCGATTAAAATAAATTCCGGGTGCTGATTACTCGCGCATTTAGCTGCAGTTGGGTGGGGCACAAAAATATTAATGAGTTTGCAATTTTTAATTATACATTATGATACTACACTTTTATTGACCACATGATGATAAAATGTACCACTACGTCACATGTCCATTCAATGCATGTGTATGTATAGCTAGCTAACTCTGTCACGGATTGTCTGACAATGATAAATGTCCATGGGCATACTGTAAGTCTTCTCATTGAGCCATCTAAAGAACACACACACACCAAAAAAATTACCAAATTTACATAGAGCAGCAGTGGGTATGAAGATATTTTTGTATGGTTGGGAGAGAGGGGAGGGAGTCTAGGGGGGAACATTTTTTTTGTGGTTTAAAAGTGCTCATGTGAGGAATCATCACATGAGATTGTGCATGAAAGCTATGGGGGGGGGGGCTCCAGCCCCTGGAGGGTTCCTTCCCGTTTTTACACCACTATAGGATATATAATATACATGCACACCATTCTTTCATATACATAATTCTACTTCACTGAACTCACCCCAGGACCCATCATATCAATAGGGACAGGGAAGACGATGGTGGAACCTCTCTCTGCTGCTACAATGTTGAGGGTCTGTAGGTAACGCAGCTGCATGGCAGTGGAAGATTGGGCTATTGTCTCTGCAGCTTCCTTTAAGGCACGAGCTGCATTCAACTCTCCGTTTGCTGAAATTACCTGTAACGAAAATTAAAACAAACAGAAAAAAAAAAAAAAAAAAGAAAAGAAAGGAAGTAAATATAACATTGTAAAACATTGTGGAAGAAACTTACAATTTCTTCTTCCCCCTACTTACCTTAGCTTTGGCTTCTCTGCTGGCCTCTGCCTCTGCGGCCATGGACCTCTGCAAGTCCTTGGGAATCCTCACATCCTTGATCAGAACTTTTTCCACTTTGACGCCCCAGGGATCCGTGGCCTCGTCAAGTTGCTGCTGCAACAATCCCTGGATGGTCTCCCGAAGCTCCAAAATCTCTGCTAGCTTGTGGGATCCCAAGATGTTCCTGAGGATGGTCTGGGACAGGAGCTGAGTGGCGGCATTAGCATTGTATACTTTGTTGACCGCCAGTACCGGGCTGGAAATGTAGTAGTTCACTATGGCGTCTACGTGAACAGTGACACTGTCCTTGGACAAAATCTATACATTGTAGTATCAAGCAATGTGCAATTATCACATCCATTATAATAAGGGCGACGATAAGAAAGGAAAAAAAAAAGATTTATTAAATATTTTCATACTTGTAATTCACAGCTTTGGTGTTATTTTGACACTATTGAAATACCAAACCTTGATATGCTAGCTATGACGAGTGATCAACTAAATGAGGCAGTGAATAAGTGTGTGTGGAATATTAACAGAGCATGTAATAAAGAAATGAATATTTAGTGGAAATAATTTTGGGATTTATACAAAATAGGCTAGCTATGAGCCAGGCCTAAATGCATAATGAATTTTGCTAACTCTGTCAATGCAACACATCATAGCAGGCTGGTTGCCATCAGGGTGCCATTAAAAGTGAATGTACTGTTAAAAAGAGAATACTTGACATCTGTGTGCTACTAAATCTGTTTCTTGAGTTCCAAGATCATGGAAGGTGAGAAGTTATGGAAAACTAGAGGTGAGAAGATTAAAGACAGCTTGTGCTATTTTAGGTCTCTGTGCTCATAAGTGTTAATATCGCACATGCCATGAGACATAATTGTGTAAAAGAAAGTCAATTGATTACCATATTCTACAAGTTATATGCAGTCATTCATCCCAGAAAATTCTAAAGTGAAAAATATTACTTCATTTAGACACATAGGGAAAATTAAATAAGAATGGCATACAGTATATATTCTCCCTTGGTTATTCAGTGCAAGTTGAGTCTAGAAAATCCTACAGTTAATTAATTAATTCAACATAGAGCTTCACACCATCCATACATATAGCATGTGGTAAGTACAACATGTGCAGGACATACGTACAGATTGAGGGGGCACGTCGAAGGTCTTGAGCCTGGTATCCACACTAGCTACAGTGTCCATGCAAGGGATGATGTAGAACACGCCTGGTCCAACCTCCTTGCCACCCTTGATACGACCCAGTCGGAAGATGATAGCTCTTTCATACTGAGGGATAACTCTAATAACTTTGATGAGAGAGAAAGGGAAGAAGAGGATGATGAGGATGATGGAGAGAACTGTGAGTAGTCCAGTGCACACTGTAGTCATAGGACCAGAGGGAGGCAACTCTTCTGGGCCAACCAGACTTCCTTTACCATAGCCTATGTACACATATTAATAAGGTTTACAGCTTTTAAGGTGTCAGGAGCTTGAATAAAGATGTGATACTTAGCTAGACTCCTACAACACACTCAGAAGGAAAACAAGCAAATATGGACACTATATCTTCTAATAGTGTATTTTTCCTTGCCAGATAAATATGCTATCAATGGCTCATGCTGAGTGTCTTCCTGCTTAATAGGAATGGCCACTAGTTTATAACTATTGGTGTAATTGTCACTGCAAACTAATTAGAATAATCTAGCTAAGCATTGCTTCGATAAGGTCTAGTGTTGGCAAACTAAAACTAATTTAAATTCACGCACCAGCGCCTCCTACATTAGGTCCACCCGAGCCGGAAAGTTCGGCCAACTCTTCTCCTCCTCCAGACATGTAGAATGCAAGACACCACACCAGAGAGAGGGACGAAGATTCCACAGGCTACTACAATACTTACAGAACGCGAATTGGAGAATTAGTCGCCCGCTGTGGGCGTGGTTAGAGAGCGGTGTAGCTAGCTGCACCTCTGTGGTCGTCTTGCAACCGGAACACCCAACCACCACTTTTTTTCTTTCTGTGTGGTCAAATTTTGCAACTTTCTTTTTGCAATATGCTTATGAGCTTGCAATTAAGAGTATTGATTCAAACTTTCTGAACCATTTTGCTGTAGAAGGTTCTGCAGCAGAAAGTTTCGGAAATTTGTGCAACCTTGACCTATAACAATTTCTCTTGTTTGGTCTCAGCTACTGAAAAAAACCATTAAATATAAATCTACTGTACAATAATTGTGTTTGCATTTTTACAGAGTATTAAAAAAAGGTACTGAATTTGCTAGTCTGTCCATCAAGTTTCTTTGTCTGTTCACTTATTAAAGAGTTGCTTGAGCAGGTCCAGTGGCAGAGGGAAGACATAGGTGTGGTTATTTTCAGCAGAGATGGAATTCAAGGTCTGTAGGTAGCGTAGCTGCAGAGTGGCAGGAGATTCATCCATCACATCAGCTGCCTCCCTCAGCTTCCTCGCCGCACGTTGCTCTCCTTCAGCAGCAACAAGCTGGAATTATCAGTATGTATGTATGTGTGTGTGTGTGTATGTATATACAAATGAGCATGTGCAAGCAGAGAGAATTCCTTACCTTAGCTTTAGCCAAACGTTCAGCCTCTGCCTCAGCAGCCATTGATCGCTGCATGTCCTTGGGTAGACTGACATCTTTCCTAATAACAACATCATCTCGTCTTAATGACACTATTGTTGTAAGTAGAGCCAGTCTCACTAGATTCCTATAATGGGCGTGGCAACATTTCTTGCATATAACACTTGAGATAAAAGCCACCCACTTCATGTGTGGGACTCACATTTTAGTAGTCTCAATTCTCAAGTGTATTATAAAAAAAATAAAAATAAAAAAAATAAAAAAATAAAAAGGGGGGGAGGGGGGGAACTTGGACAGACTATAAATGCACATTTACCATGACTGCAGCCATGCTCAACCTGGACAGAATATAATACAATAGAAGAATATTGGATGTTCTTTTGTGACTACCACCACAATCACTCCAATATGGGCGGGAATGAAAAAAGAAAAAAAATACATAAATAAATAAAGCAATAATTCCTCAGCAATCAACTCACAGTTCAACTCTGTCCACCTTCACACCCCATCGATCAGTAGCACTGTCCAACAATATCTGAAAGTAATGACTCGATATTAATAACAACTAGGGCTAAAAATAAAGTTAGCATACCCACCCCCATCTGCTCGCTGATCTCCTCTCTGTCACTGAGTATCTGAGCCAGACTCTTAGTGCCCAGGACATCTCTGAGAGTGCCTTGAGCCACTCTAAACGTGGAGTTTCTGGCATTCTCTGCCTGTAGTATAGATGCTATTGGGTCTTGGATGTAGAAGTAGACCACAGCATCTACCTGAGCCGTCACACTGTCTTTAGTCAGAATCTAAAGCCAACAAATATTTATTCAAAATCAATCAATCTATGTATATGCATAATACAAAATCTAAAGCCCTAAAACATAACTTGATACTTTCAATAAAGCATTTAAACAGATATAGTACATTACATCTCTATGCAGGGGTTCATTTAAGAATTAATCTACAATTACCAAGAGAATAATTAGAGCAGCGACAAACTTATGATTTAAACATTAGCAATCACATTCATTATTCACTTTTTAACTTTACTCTTTGCTTACGAAATTTTAAGAATATTTCAAGGGGGAAGGGGGGGAGAGCACCTCCTTGGCTCCCCCCTAAATGAACCCCTGCTAAATTACTAAGCAAGCAGGAAAAAAAAAAAGAGAAGAAATTTGTTAACAGTTATTTGTACTAATAACCCAAAAACAAAAGGAACTTGACCACAATAGAAAGTACTGGATTGCTGAACTTGCCTTCTGAGGGGGGATGTCAAAGGTGACTGTTCTGAGGTCAACCACGTGAACCTTGTCGATACAAGGCAAGATAACGAACAGACCAGGACCTTTTGCCTTTCGAGATGTCATCTTCCCCAATCTAAGAATCACAGCTCTCTCATACTCTTTCACTATCTGCAAACAAATAATTGGCCATCTTCAATGCATTCACTGTATTGTAGCAAGAAAAAATAGTGCAAACTTTCTTGCAGAAATCCTTACCTTGATTGAGGCCACTAGAGAAAATGGAAAAAACATTACAATTAATATCACTGATATAAAGGCGGCCAGCACATTGATAAAGGGAGCTTCCACTTCTTCATCCTCTGGTTGATCATTTGCTACGCATTGGAGAGTTCATTTAATCTAATTTATACTGCATTAATTATCCGTACTAACCTGGTCGTTCTTCAGAGTTTCCAGAAGGTTTAGGCTTGACTACGTCTATGTCCGCCTCTACTTGAGTAGCCATTTCTCGCCTCTCTCACCTGAACTACTTAATACAACGACACCGCAGACACTGTATACCAATACTGTTTGCCACACCCGTAATAGCTACGCTTAAATAGAGCACAGCACTCTGAGTGGGGAGAGCTGGCTCAACTATACGGTGTCTGACATGCAAAATTAAGTGTGTATGAATCAAACTTGAAGCCCAATGTCATATATTCCTCTGTAACCCTACTAGCCAATACCACAGATATTATTTTAATTTCAAACGAAAGTAATAAAATGGGACTACAAGCAGCTAAACACTTGGGCAGGAAAGAATAAGCACAATATATCAGTGAGTGAATTGTTAGTGTTGTGTTATATGAAAGACTTGGGCTCTTCAGCTTCTGCCACTTTCTTAACTGCAGGGAAAGATCCAGCCATTTGAGAAGCCTAAACAAAAAACAAAACAACATCAACAAATAAAAAACACATGAATATCACTAGAACTATTACAATCACAGAGACATGACTATTACTTGTACTTACCCACTAGAAAATTAGCTAGTAAGCATAAATAGTTGTCAAGTCTGTTTGAAAGTCATATTTTTATCCCAAATAGTGTTCGCTAATGTAGTTAAAGTCATGGTGCTTTTTCTGATGAATGAGTTTAAAATGTCAAGAAATAAAATATAAAACAAGCGCATACCATAGGACCCATCATATCAATGGGGATGGGGAAGACAATGGTGGAACTTCTCTCTGCTGCTATGATGTTGAGGGTCTGTAGGTAACGCAGCTGCATGGCGGTGGAAGACTGGGCTATTGTCTCTGCAGCTTCCTTTAAGGCACGAGCTGCATTCAACTCTCCGTTTGCTGAAATTACCTGTAACGAAAATTAAAACAAACCGAAATGAAAGGAAAAAAAAAAGAAAAAAAGAAAGAAAGGAAGTAAACATAACATTGTAAAACATTGTGGAAGAAACTTACAATTTCTCCTTCCCCCTACTTACCTTAGCTTTGGCTTCTCTGCTGGCCTCTGCCTCTGCGGCCATGGACCTCTGCAAGTCCTTGGGAATCCTCACATCCTTGATCAGAACCTTTTCCACTTTGACGCCCCAGGGATCCGTGGCCTCGTCAAGCTGCTGCTGCAACAATCCCTGGATGGTCTCCCGGAGCTCCAAAATCTCTGCTAGCTTGTGGGATCCCAAGATGTTCCTGAGGATGGTCTGGGACAGGAGCTGAGTAGCGGCATTAGCATTGTAGACTTTGTTGACCGACAGTACCGGGTTGGAGATGCAGTAGTTCACTATGGCATCTACGTGAATTGTGACACTGTCCTTGGACAAAATCTAATAAAGAGTTGTAAACAACAAAAGGAATGTAGCTATTTAGTAAAAAAATAAAACTTAAACATACAGATTGAGGGGGCACGTCGAAGGTCTTGAGCCTGGTATCCACACTAACCACAGTGTCCATACAAGGGATGATATAGAACACGCCTGGTCCAACTGCCTTGCCGCCCTTGATACGACCCAGTCTGAAGATGATAGCTCTTTCATACTGAGGAATAACTCTAATAACTTTGATGAGAGAGAAAGGGAAGAAGAGGATGATGAGGATGATGGAGAGAACTGTGAGTAGTCCAGTGCACACTGTAGTCATAGGACCAGAGGGAGGCAACTCTTCTGGGCCACCCATATTTTTAGAACCTCCTCCAGCACCTCCTGCAAATACTTATTGATACAATATGCCCCACGAATAAAGTCTCATTACCTTGAAGAAAGGGGGCTCCCTCGCCCTTAACAGGTATTGCTTCTTCCGACATGATTCGGAACGCACCGACTACTAAGGGTCACCCTCCTTACCGTGCTATTAGAAGTCAGAGACGTTTCACTTAAACACCCACTCAACAGGTTGTCAGCAGGGTGTGGCACACAAAAAATTATAAATTATCACGTGCTTCTACGTTACGTAATTATACAAATTTTCCACCCATTGATGTTGTTGTCTATAGGTGCCGTACTTTACCATGCAATATCTAAGACATGGCGGTGGTGCTCTTCCCCGGTTTGTTGGCTGTTGTAGATTAGTTCGCGTGGGTCATAGGTTTTATTCTTCACCGTGCTATTACAATGTGTTGGGTGTACCGAAAGATGCCAGCAGGTCCCAAATAAAGGCAGCGTTTGTGGAGCTATCTAAGAAGTACCATCCCGACAAGAACCTTGGAGCTGGCGCAGAGGCCGCCAGCGTTGAGTTTTGTAAAATCAATGAAGCGTATTCAGTGCTTGTCGACCCTGGGAAAAGAAATCTTTATGACCGAGGATTGTATGGCCAGAACGCGAGTACTCGCTATCATCAAGGAGTGCCCAGAGACGAGAAGTTTGACTTCTATAAATACAATCCATATTCCAGGTCATACAGTTACTATGATGGCTATGGTGCATGGAAGACTGTGAGAACAGACACAGATACTCCTGAATTCAAGAAAAAGAATGTTAGAGTCATGCAATGGCTGGTAGTTATCATGGCTCTGAGTGCTGTGGTTCAGTCTATTCGTGCTGTTCAGAGCCATAAACTGTACAACCAACGAAGTTTGGAGAAGACCAGGAGGTATCAAGTTATATATGATGAACTTAGAGAGACCACAGTGGAAGAACAGTTAGAAAAACTTGCTGAAGTAACAAATGGCAAAGAATAAATATCATACAGCATAAAATACACATCTAGCTCATTTTTTAAATCTTCATCTAGAATGTACTGCAGTTTAAAAAAAAGAGAATTTCATAATTTTTGTCGGGTACTAACATTCACAACCAGGTCTGAGTATATATATATAATATATATATATATATATATATATAATATATATATAATATTATATTATATCTAATTGTACATAAATGAAAAAGCTGCATGTGCAAGTTATTATTTTGCATGAACATTCTGAATAGTAAAGAAATATTCTTTTGAGAGAAAACATTACTATACATAGGTAATCAGTTATTTTTTGGAGTTTGATAATTGATATCGCTAGAAGTATTTATAGTAGAAATTTGTGTGGAGGTAGCTAAAACACAAGGTTGCTAGGAGTTAGGATTGCTTAGTTAAATCAGGAGGCAATGAATCAGAGTATCACTACACTTGTATGTATAAGCACACTCTTGTTACAACCATGAAACAAACAATACGAGATGAAAATTGGTACGATTCGCATAAATGGTACTGCGCATTTGTTTTCTACTGTATTAGTCTAGAGGGCGTGGCTCCTACAGGCGTTGCTAAGGTGTGAAGACTCACCCAGATGGCTACGAAAATTGATCCTGAGGTTGCGTCGAGGCGCGAGAGTGCCCGCAGGCGTAGAGAAATCGTCAGAAACGGACTGTCCAAAGGCTATTTAAAAGTTCTAAATGAAGAATTGATTCTTGAGCAATCGGACTGCAATAGAAAGGCGTACGATAGAGTTGACGAGCTCAACAAGTTACTGCGACTAGATCTGAGCTATCAAAATGTACAAACGATGCACTACCAGTCGCTTCTAAAATGCAGTAACTTGAAGATATGCAATTTAAGGGGATGCTACTTGACCAGTATCACACCTTTGCAGGGATGCTGCAATCTGTTGCAACTGGACCTAGCAGACAACCAGGTAAGGATTGAACGGCAATGCAGAAATTTGGTTTTAATTAGCAAGCTAGCTAGCGTGAAAAACAGATGTAATAGCCTTACTTAGCACTAGGGACAGTATTTGTACCTTTAATTTCATTTAGTGCATATTACCACTCCTTAGAAGTGTCAAAGACACCTTGTTACTTCAAAGAAAGTTGATCAGAATATCCTTCTTGTCTCCTCAGACATATCTAGTATTATATTTGTGGATTAAGCCAAATCAAACAGTTGGTCAAGTATCAAGAGGGAAGAGCTAATAAACAAAATAAGATTTTGTCAGAATGGAGTCCAAATAATCTATGTGAGACTCAAAAAGTGAGCTCATCATATTATTATAAATATGTATATTATATATATCTATATAATAATACGCTTGTGTGTCAGTAACGTCACCAATGGCTGATGGTGTGTATTCATTAATAAGTCATCAACTTATCAGGGTTGATAAAGCATTGTCATTATCTGAATGGGAATAGCGCTAGACAAGGGGGAAATGGGAGCAAAAAAAAGGCATTTTCAGGATTTGAACTTGCAACCTCTGATTGCGGAGTGCACACGCTAACCATCAAACCTTTGGGGCCTCATAGCTTAGTCTAGCTTGAAGTGCTTTATTAACCTATTGTATCCCGTGAAAACCGAATAATGGGTTTCTCAACAGAGTTCGGAAAGGGTGTTCATCTACAGTAGCTAATCATAATGGGTATTAGAGAGGCAGAGAAGCAGTAGATGCAAGGGCTAATAAAAATAGAAGCAGGTGAGAAAAAGCTGACTGATGTAACTACTTCAATGAAAAAGTGAAAGAAAATACTCAGAAAGGACAGAAATACTGAGGAGCAGGAGAGGTAGACAGAGTAGTAAAACGGAATCCTCCATGAGTTGATAAGAATAATAATAAAAACATTGCCGGAATGGCTGAGGAAAAAAAGAGTGCAGTGGAGGGAAACCATGGATAAAACTACCTTATGCTACTACTCCTAATTTGCGACACTGTGTGGTGGGATACTTGTTAGTATTATATTATATATAATAATATAGGTATACATATACCTCAACCACACATGATACTGATATACCAAATATAAGTTAGATTAGAATATCGTGAATTTGCTGTTTAACTGTTTTAGAACATAACAAAGGCTAATACCTAAAGAAGAAAGCAAAATAGTACACGTAAGAGTGAAGCCTAGAGCATATCAACAAGCATTCGAGTTCTCGATTTCTAAATGCCACAGAGCATGAAACTAGTTGAATATGATTCACATAATGGACCAATCAGATTGCTCACTTGTAGCTTGCTAAGTTTTAAATTACAAATATATATAATATAGACACAATTCCTTTCTCATATAATATGCTCACTCATATTATTATGTAGCTATTTGTATAGCTACTTGTAGCTCAACAGTAAGCTTACTCCCGCAGAATGTTGGCACTGAGAATGTGTATTGCAACTAAAAACATGTTCAAATAGTACCCAATATAACTTCACCTTGCTCTTATAATAATGAATTGATTAGTCACCTTTCTTGAATTTAAGATATCTAAACTACCTGGAGGAGATTTCTGGAAGTGTTTGAACAATTTGAAGATACTATACCTAAACGGCAACACATTGCATTCCTTGAAAGATCTGCACAGCATTGGCCACTCCTCTTCTCTACTTATCCTATCTCTACATGACACACCCCTCTCCCTGGACCAGTTCTATCGGCACCATGTGGTCAACAAGTATGTTTCCTGTCGTTAAATTAAAAGTTTTTCCTTGACAATTAATGTATTGTATGAAATACTAGTGGTGTGCTTGAGCATATGGCGATTGAGCCTACCTAGTTAGGTTACTTAAAACTACAATATTGTTATAATGATTCATCTCAACTTCTAACGCTCCAGGCACTAAAAAAATATGAGTTTTTTAATTGCATTTATACGGTAAAGGGGTTTCAATGCCATAGTAACCACTCGCCGCAACTGCATTAACTTTATTGTGGCCAATGATTCGAATAGAAAAAAGAATTCAGAGCTGTGAACAATCAATTCCTTGGATAATACAGGTAAAGATCAATCAGAGGATTCTGTCTAGTGAAGTTTGGGACAGGGTCGACTACCGAGCAAACACAAAAAAAGCAAGGGTCAGAGTACAAAAGGGACACGCGTACTCTCCCACACATATTAAACAAACAAATATCCTCGATTGTTACCACTGTCTCACCTGGTGGCCAATAAACAACACTTATGCAAATACCTGAAAGTTTAATTTAGCTATAATAATAGGTATCTATGTATAAACTTGGAAATATCATCTGAAGAGATGTGCCTGGTAACCCAACTGCTGTCATGGTATTTGAAATAGGGATGCAGTGACTCACTAAACTAACACAATAAAGCCAAGCAATAGATGGCAGGAATTATGTGTCGTTACTGTTATACACACAGCATCTACACTCTGAAGGCATTGGATGAGTTTGTTATATCAGATGAGGAAGTTATTGAGAATTGGAAACTTCCAGAGAAGTTCAAAGCAATGGGAAATAACCTGAGGCTACCAGTCTGCACACCCCTAATACCAGTAAGACATTTCTTCTGTTAACATCAGCTATGAGTGAGTATATATTGCTAGAAATGACTTGTGTCCTTGCAGATTCCAAGTGTGAGGGAGGAAATACAGCAAGTGTACAGACTCCTGTTGTGTGTAGACAGAATACTGGCAAAGTTCTCTCCAGTGATAATCATCCAGCGATACACTCGTGGTTGGCTTGTTCGGATGAAGCTATTAAGATATGCAAATCACCGAATTAGGTAATGCATTGGCTCAATTAGTTCATAAATTCCTTTTAACATGTAGGAATAAATGATTAGATTTGCTTTGTATTAGTATCTGATAGCCATGTGCACACACACACACAGATATTTTTTTGCATAGTAAACTGCCAATGCTACATTATTGAAATATCTCACTCTTCATTGGTTTTAGGAAATTGGTGAATAAATATCTTTCCAGTACATCAATGAAAGTAAAGAAACCTAATGCAGTCGACTGTTCAGCCCCACCTTCCACTCCATTGCCTCATAGAGCGCCACCAAGGGCAGTCTCCTTCTCCACTACTTCAGGCATTACCCACTCTGCAGCACTCAAGTACCATATGGTCTCTCAATCTACTGGAAATTTTGTGGCACCAGTAAAGAAATGTGACATTACAGATTCTGCCAGAGCCCTCTGGATCAGGGCCTATCCCCATGGGCTTAACAAGACCACTTACATTATGGCATCAAATCTCAGGAAGAAGATACAGAGTTTAACAGACCTTGGAGTGGCAGAGGGAGTCTGGGACACTAAACCAAGCAGGAGAAGGAACTCAATCGGAAGGAGAAAAGCCCAACAACTAAAGCTTGGTGAGAGAGATCAGCAAACACAAGAAGCAGAGAAAAACATAATTCCAGTAAATATAAAGACAGAGCATGCTGATGAAGTTGAGCATGAAGATGCTGTGGGTTGTGGAGATGAAATCATGAAACACAAGAGGGATGAAGCAAATGTTACTGAAGTCCATGAGGATATTAGTATAATGGGTGTTCCTCCCCACGCACTTGAAGACTATATTACAAGCCATAAAGAAACACCAGAGCTACTTGCCAAACATCACAAAGAATTGAAAACAGCAGCAAAAGCAGCCAGACAGCAAACTAGGGATGCTTCAAGATCTAGACCAATAAAGAAACTAAGTGTCATGGACTGTCCTTTTAGACTTCGTGCTCTTAAGATGGTGGACAAATACCACATTCAAATGAACAATGTGAGAGAGCAGGAACAAAGAAATATGGATGCTGCAGAACACTACCTTGAAAGAAAGGCCAGGCAAGATTCTATAAGAGAAACCTTAGAGCAGAGGCGAAAAAATATATCTGAATGGGCAGGTTATCATTGGGATCTTATAGCTTGCCGAGCAGAAGAAGTAGAACATGAACGCCAAGCCTTGCAGGACCAAGTGGCTCTTCTGAGGCAGCAGCATCAGGTCAATGTCCAGAGAGAGACTATCAGCACCAAAACAAGCATCCAAACTTTACAAAAGTTCACAGTTCTGGACAAATGCATTAAAAGAGCAAAGAATAAAGTTTGCAAAGAGGCAAGTTTGGCAACAATGCATGAAGAATTGAGTCTGAGACAGGCAGAATGGGCGTCAAAGAGAGAGGAACACAGGAGAGAAGACATGAAAGTGCAGGCTAAATTCATAGCTAAGTCCAGAATGGATAAAAAGAAGACACACAGGCTTTTTGTGAAGGTAAGTTTCCTACATATACAACTAAATATTTGTGCTGTTTTAATTCTTACTCTTGTTTCTAGCAAAACAATAATTATGCAGCAGAAAAAAGAAACAAAGTCCTTGAAGGCCAGCAGAAACGTGAGAGGGGGATCCAAATGATGGAGAAAGCCAAGGAGGAACTTCTCTTAGAAAAACTTCGAGACACCCCAAAGCCTTTCGTTTTGCAATCTGAAACTGTGCCTGCTGTGGGATTCGGAGTTACCCGTGCTTCAAAACTACCTAGATATCTACACAAAATGTCGTCAAAGAAAACTAGCTTTGTTGAAGATGATGACGCCAGTGGTGATTTGGTAGCATTTGGCTCCAAAACTCTGTCACGGCCAGAACCTGTACTTCTATCACTTCCTAGGAGCAGCTATAAGCCTCAACCAGACACTCCCTTTACAGAACTGAATAGCACTTCAACTATATGAATTTTCAAGAAATCATTGTGTATTATTTCAAGACTGGTTTGTTTCAAGACTACTTTTATAGACTTCAATTTTTCCCCAAAGCACTAGCTACTTTGGGTATTTTGTACCAGGGACTTGCATGACCATAATATTAGCAAAGTACAGTAATTCCAGTGTACAAGTCACTCTGGAAGTATCAAACTTGTAGTTTTAAAAATGTCACAAACTAAACCAGAGACCTTAATCGTTCCTATTGTTGATTCAATCAGCCGAACATTCCACCCTTCGCAGTATCAAGTCACAAGAGTTATCAAGAGTATTCTATGTATTGTCTTTAATGACCTTTCTTACAGGTTATTTCTGTTAGTTTGTGTATTCCTTTTATTGTCACAAAATGTCCAGATGAAATTGAATTGAACTTGGTTACCTGTGAATATGGTGGTTGCCACTGCCCCCCCCCCCAAAAAACAACAACAACAACAACAACAAAAAACAACAACAAAAAAACAAAAAAACAACACACACGAGTTTCAGATACACTAAGTCAGCACACTAGTGCTTATTATTGAAGCTGGACCACATACATACATTCTTCATTTACACAATACGGGACATAGAAGATTGAAAAAATCGAAAGAAAGCCATTAATAACATAAAAGAGGAGAAGGGAGAGGTCAATGTTGTGAGAGACAATAGATAACTGCAGGAGTTCATCATGTGCTGAATCTAGGAATACGCAGCAGTACACAAGACATTGGGTTTCCTTTAAAATTAACATCAATTTGAAAGAGTATCAGAGAGGTCCTTCAGACTAGCAACCAGTTCGTTCATGCCTCTAACTATCTGATTCACACTGTTGTACCAAGACACATTCGTGAATTTTCTCAGATTTGCTACGTCAGAACGGAACTTGGATATCTGGATCCGAAACTGGACACTTGCACCCTTGGCCTGGTCTGCAATAGCCTCCCCAAGTGTCACTAGATCTTCCAAAAGAGTTGGGATATCTCCAGTGCTGTCTTGCACGTTGTTGATTATTGCCGGAGATTCATCAATGAAGAAGTCCATCATTTCCTTAAGAGTCATGCCATCAGGCGAAGGCACTGACACAGGCCCACTCTTCCCTCCACCCCTTCCTCCGCTAGTGGCCATTGGCTTCCTGCTGATCTGTGATTTGGGACGACCTGGAGGCTGGGTTTTTTCCCCTGGTCCACTTGGAAGTGTAACATTTCCTCCGCTTCTGGGGATTGACGATCCGGAAGTGGCTAGTAGAGGAGATTGTAAGTCTGAAGAATCCGACGGTGTGGTTCTTGTAGAAGAGTGAGGTCGCCGTTTCCTTCCAGATGATCTCAAGGACCCCCATGATAGTGTAGGCGGACCTTCTCTCGTGTGACCTGGAGACGTAGCATGATGAGGAAACGAATCTGATCCTGACATTGATCTGGTAGGTAAAGGGACACCAACCAGATCTCCGTCCAAGCTCTCCGTACGCCCTCCTCCAATCTGTGGTGGAGGACGATCTGCACGAGTGCGAGGTGATCCATGCTTGTCACCGAAGGTAGAGGCAGAAGAATGCTTGCGGGATGATGGGCGTGGTCCTCTGGGGATTGGAGGGTGAGGTAGGTCCAGTGAGATGCTGCCCCTTCTAGAGGATGTTTCATGGCCCTCCACAGCTGTAACATAGGATAATACATAACCCTAAATAGAGTCACTATTTATCAATAAAATATACCATAATAGCAACATGTCACAGAAGTTCTTAACACACCAATATAAATACATATATTTATTTTGCACTAGATACCTTCACAATGTTATTTTTAGGTAGTGACCTTAAAATAACTCTCTGCATTTCATATTTCACAGCTGTATTGCCCAATCTTATTACCCTAGTAGTTATAGCAACTGCTAATCCAGGTTATTACAGTAATTTTAGGCTGTGGTTAGGCTTAGGGGAAGGTAGCAGCTACCTTCCCCTAAGCCTAACCACAGCCTAAAATTACTGGGGGGGGAAGCCCTACATCCAACTTTACACTGAGTTACCAACCTTTACTTAGGAGTAGGAAGCCAGATGAATTGGAGCAGTCATTATAACCACACCCACTCATTTTTTCAAGTAATGAGTTTGATTATAGAGAAATACAGACAATACAGAATTTTTTTTTATGTATCAAATGAATTAATATTTATATAGTAGAGTACACTAAGGGCAAAAAAAACATGAACTTGTTACAGAGTGGACAAAAGTACCAAATTTGGTTTCATGGTCCTTTGAAATATAGGGAGTGAGAAAAACACTGGCTGCAGACGCAAAAATGTGTGTGCCACGAATTATTTTTAATTTCGCCACAAAAAATTAGCTGCTTCCGGTAATGTCATCCAAACCACACTTATGGGATCATTAGACCAGCCCCAACCCTCAGGAGATGGTATATTTGGCATAGATTCTTGACAGCTTGTCCAAATGCCAGTCTGCAGTATAGCACGCTTGACATGATAAATAATTGAGGTTGCAAACTGATTAATTCGGGTGTCTGCCTCCTCATGCTCACACGTGGCTCCTGCCCCACCATTATCACAGATTTACCTATAACAAAAGTATAGGCAAGTAAAGATGGTATAGAATAGAGATATTGCATAACATTTATTACTTGCCTGAAGTAGCATAGTATTCAGCAGTCTCCATATTAGTTATTATTATTTAGTTATTGCTTTGGTGAGAAAAGAGAACAGTTCCTGTTTGTTCTGGGAAACACGCAGGAAGTCACTCCATTTCTTAGGCATCTTGGTTTGTGCTGACACTTTGGTTCGTGTACCATGACCTCTTTGTTCTCTTGCAGCTTGCTTTATACTATTGTCAATGTACCTATCCCACACTAAATCTAGTCTGTGAGATTGTACGACAGCAGCACCATCAAATATTTTGCAATCAAAGCACTTCGGAGAGTCAGGCATGTCACCATTATTTAGAACTTTGAGAAGAAGAGATTTTTCTCCGGAGCGGATTTTACCAAATTCAGATAGTGACGGTGGGAATGTTTGATTTTCGTGTGAAAAAAATTGCAACAAATCACCTTCACGTTGCTGATTAGCTATGTATAAACGTCCAAAAAGTGAAGCGTTACTTTGTTGAAGTGTCAGCTGTTGTGATGTTTTTGACTTTTTCTTGCATATGGGAGTTTTGAAAAGAGGAAGTGAATTCTTCTTGAGCGATTCGTGAATGGATCTTTTCCTGTCAAAAATAAATCTTGGCAATACTGCTGGTATTTTGCAGTTGCAATAGATTGAATAGATCGTACCGTTCCAATTACAGAATTATCTGCACAATCTCTAGAATTCAAAATCAATAATTCTGGGCAGTCATCTAAGAATGGGTTTCCAAAAATTCTGTAACTGCATCAACTAAATCTTGTACTTGCTTTTTGAATGTTTTCTGTGAGGCCAATCCTTCTTCATGGTGCAATTGAATATCCTGCTCTTCTTCATTACTAAAACCACCTTCAAATTCATCAAAAGTGTAGAGATTTCGGGACCACAGGATCATCCACCTATTTAAAGTTGCCGTATTTTGAGTTAAGCCAATTACACCACCCACTCCTTTGACCTTGGCATTCTCCTGTTCATGTGTTTGGTCAAGAGGAATAGCTGAAAATCTGTTAGAAGTCTTTGGCACAACCCAATACTCCTTGAAAATTTCTTTGAAAGAGCCTTGTAATGACTTCATGTCATTAATATGAATCGGCACCCACCGAGCATAA
>WLWD01003055.1_pt1 | contig 35196 bp, 22 predicted proteins | sample 6712731 | NCBI WGS metagenome assembly WLWD01 (sample SAMN12718690, study PRJNA576275) | sponge metagenome | isolation source: marine sponge | host: Mycale hentscheli | place: New Zealand: South Island, Marlborough, Capsize Point | collected 2014-11-01 | reverse complement strand
GCAGGCACTGTGAGCCATGCAAGCAAAGCTCCTGGAGCCAGGCTAGGAACTCGCAGGAGAATAGGCCTTTCCTCACAGCAAGTGGCGTGGCCACCCAAACATTGCTGTTTCATGAGAAAGGCCTTGAATTTGCACCCCAGCAAATGCCAGGTACCCAATCACACCTGGGTGGACTGGCGGGAGGCATATGGAAAACCAAATGGAAAATTGCCAGAATGGGGCTTGAACTTGGCCCTGAGCCAAGGACACACACACACACACACACACACACACACACACACACACACACACACACACAAGTAAGTGGGTTCAATGCAGGATATAACTAGCACTAGTTTCCCATTCATATTTTCCAAGCCACCGACCCAGCCTTCTCCTTAACCAAAAGTGACAGAACTAAAAAATATCAACATAAAATATGAACATAAAAGTATCACACTTGGGTTTTTGGCTAAAAGCACATTACTGCCGTATTTAGATATGACTTTTAGAATTCAGGAAAACGCCAATTATCTATGGAGACTCAGTGTAAGCATTCAAAACCTTTTCCTTATCCTGCTGGTAGTATTATCTCTACCACTTACAAGCCCAAAAATTAGTTATAGATGCAATTCTTTCAACCCTTCCCACTATCTTAATCTTTAGCCACTTTCTCTGCTTAAGTTCACAGCCACTCCTCAGTGGTTACTGCCAAGTTCTACAAGACTGCAAGTAAGCAGTGGACGTTATTGGGAGGAAGAGAGAGGAGGAGATTTGAATCAGAACTATGTTCTAATTATATCACATATTTCCCAGCATAGGGGTAGGTAAAGGCAGGGTTTCATAGAGACTATGGCAATGTTGGGATTCCCTCCCCCCACCCCCATCCCATTTCGTTCACCCTCCATACTTTTTCCCTGACAAAACATTTTAAGAAAAAAATTAAAAAGATATATGAAAAACCACCTTTTACTGTACTGTTAGTTCGTTTAAAATGTAAAATACTTCTTTTATAAAGTTGAGGTGCATAATTCATAATAGTTTGTCCTGTTTTCATGTCTGACTTCAATATTATCATTTGGCTAAATTAACTCTACAAAATCCCCCCCCTACCCACACCTGTATAAATCACCTGAGACAAAACCTACCTAAAAATTGTAAATGATGCTTCCAGGTGAGCGGTTTTCCTCCGATGTCTCATGTAAGTTTGCAACGTTTCTTTTATTGCTCTCGTAGTGCAGCCACGCCCTTTTCTCCCCAGCAAAGACCCTTTACCAATAATTGTCCGTGATACGTGTATGGTATAAATTCTCCAGTTTTCGCGTATTTTGTGCGCGGTGGTGTGAGTTGTACGAGGCAGATAATGGTGAAGGTCAGGTTCGACGGAGCCCCCCAGAAGAGAGATGTGATTGAGATGAAGTAATTTTTTAGTGGTAGTGATTTAGTGTGGGTGAACTATCATAATTTGTGGTGACGGTGTGCGCTATTTGTATAATGTTTGAGTTTGACTTCGGATAGCTGCAACTTTTTAATGACCAGTGAAAGAAAGTATTGATTGAAAATTGTATTAGTATCTTACAGCAGTAAAGAGAAGCCTCAGCATCATAGATGCAGCCCCCAGAATATATGCTGAATAAATCTGCTGGGATATTGGTTAAAAAATTTGGCAGTCATTATGTAGTAGTAGACAGTAGCTAGCTACTTCTAAATTGTGAATGCATATTTTATCTGGAAGTTATTTTAGCACACATTCATATTTACTCAAGTCAGGAGTGTTTGATGACCTTTTATGCATGCAGGCACATGTTTGGGCTATATTTAGAATCAGGAGTCTAACACATCTTGAGGTTACTTTCATTAACTTTTTTTTCCCATCTCTATTTTTCAGGCTGTTGGGAGTTCCACCATGCTATCTGCAGCATTGATGGAGCTAAGAGGACACTGGAGCTTATGAATATAGAAGTCTGAATAGGTCTGACTTTACTCCTCTACAGTGCACCTCCACTGGACAGCTGACACTGTGGAATAGCCCTCAAATGATTCTAGTAACGGCAGATACATGCTGCACTTCACGGTGAGATTCCGTTTTTCTAGTTAGCAGAGTACCTCCACACACTTTGTGCTTGGATTTTGTAGCTGATATTTGAATTATAAGAGAATGCAATGTTAGAGTGGAGAGGCTAATATTCATTAGTGACCATTGGTTGGAAAACTGTGCATCATGTGGCACAAAAAATTGAGAGTTCGTTAGTATAACATGTCTATTGACAAGACACCCTATACCAATATATTGAAATGTCACCTCTTTTAGGATTGGTGACCTTTACTAAATACCATGATGGCTAGACTCCTTGTGATATATGTAGGATTAGCCTAGTAACTAAGATACACCTTTAATAGTGCCTATCACAGGAATGTCAACTCTCTCACTCCAACAATAACTGTTTAAATACTTTATGCTTGTCAGATACCTAACGTGTGATTGCTGACTAAATGTGAGTCCTGGTGAATTGGCCTGTTAATTGGAATTAGGGACCCTTTACCAAGTTCTAGACTGTGGGTTACTGTATTTGACATACTTTACGGTTGACCAAATGCCTGTGACACAACCTCAATATTTTCCAAGGTTTTAGGAATTCTTTACTAAATATTCAAGGCACCCTTTACCATGAAATTGGTTGATGTAGGATCGGGAACCCTTTACCAAGGACTTGTGTTACCTTATTGTGACAACACACCCTTTACCATTTATTTGGTTGACCAGGTTCAAGTACCTGTTTAGATGAGGAACCCTTTACCATATATCTGATTTACGTTGTTGTGACAAGACATTCCTTACCGAGCAGATGTGTTCTAGAATATTCATAGGGAGTGCTTACCTAAACATTACTATTTTTAAATTGCCATATATTATTGATAACGTTATTATCTGTATTAAATTAGAATGATGTGGGTGTGGGCTCGATTAGGTCTGGATTACTCGCTCCCTTCTCTCGCTCACACCTGGAGACAGCAAAGTAGTTGCTGCCACCAGAGTGTATGCCTCCTGCTGACTACCCGGCGAACCATACCCGCCCGAAGGAATAGGTTTTAGGTAGGATTAAATTACTTTAAACACAGGATAACGACACAGCGAATTGAGATGACATAGAACTAACTCGAACCACGAGACACACAACTTAAATACTAACACAAACTCCCGCCTACTGTTCACACAAAATGCTGCAATGTTCTGGTCTTGTGATCGTACAATCCTTGCTAACACACATACACACGCTACCGCTACCTACTGCACATGACCATAAAACTCAACAAAAATACTTCTGACTACAAAACTTAACATTGATAAAGATCTCATGTGGGCAGGCCCACAGTGGGGTAGGGGCAAATTTCTAGTAACTTACGGCTATCCAATTTAGCGTAAATTCTATAATTGTGGAGCTAGATTAACAGCAGTAATTTGTTGTAAGCTATAGTTTGATTGATTGAATGAAATAAGCGGCTTGATAGACCGTGTAGGCAACAATTGGCAGCCTATACTATCATATAGCACTTGTATACAGTTCTGTTTCTGATCCCACTAAAGATCCTTATAAAATGACTTCAGTGAACCTTTACTTAATAAAGTTTTCTGATTCCACTTGGTGAAGTCTGTGTTATATACACTTTATAGACTAAAGGTTTGTATTATAGGCACTTAGGTAAACAATTTCTGATCCTGTGGGACCTTGGAAAGATCTGCATCGTAGACATTTCATGTAGGTAAAGGGTCACAGGGACATCTTTAAGTCTGTAGCATGGGCACTTTGTATTGGTAAAGGGTCACAGGCACTCTATAAAGGTCTGTATTATAGACACTTCATGTTGGTAAAGGGTCACAGGCACTTCATAAAGGTCTGTATTATAGACACTTCATGTTGGTAAAAGGTCACAGGCAGCCTATACAATCATATAGCACTTGTATACAGTTCTGTTTCTGATCCCACTGAAGGTCCCTATAAAATGACTTCAGTGAACCTTTACTTAATAAAGTTTTTTGATTCCACTTGGTAAAGTCTGTGTTATATACACTTTATAGACTTGGACTATTTTTAAAAAGGCACTTAGGTAAACAATTTCTGATCCTGTAGGACCTTGGAAAGATCTGTATCATAGACATTTCATGTAGGTAAAGGGTCATCTTTAAGGTCTGTAGCATGGGCACTTTGTATTGGTAAAGGGCGACAGGCACTTTATAAAGTCTGTATTATAGATACTTCATGTTGGTATAGAGTCACAGGCACTTTATAAAGGTCTGTGTTATAGACACTTCATGTTGGTAAAGGGTCACAGGCACTTCATAAAGGTCTGTATTATAGATACTTCATGTTGGTAAAGGGTCATAGGCACTTCATAAAGGTCTGTATCAGGTTTGTATTGGTAAAGGGTCACAGGCACTTTATAAAGGTCTGTGTTATAGACACTTCATGTTGGTAAAGGGTCACAGGCACTTCATAAAGGTCTGTGTCATGGGCACTTCTTATTGGTAAAGGATCCTTGCTTAAGCTATATTTGAAAATTATTTGATCGTCATATTTGAAAATTATTTGATCGTCATAGTGTGAGTGTATGGTGGGGAGGAGAGAGAAATATTTTAGTTTGTTCTTAGCTATTACATGAAGTGTGCAGTAAGACTGGTAGGGAACTGAACAGTCAGTTTGTACACAAGTGGGTATCAATACAAAAGACACTTAGTAGAATGTTTCCAATCATATAGTGTTGATATGATACTAATAGGTTAAATGAAAGTGTGGATGAACTTCATAAAGACTTCAAGAGAAAGTGTGGGACATGACTTGAGTGTCAAATTATGTCCATGGAATAATAAACGAAGTTGGGTCCTTATTGTCTTCTAAACATTACTATTGTTGTTGTCGTCATTTTTAAACAAGTACAATATATGTTTTATTTAAATTTACTTTTGAAAAAAGTATGACATGCTGAGATTTGGGCAAGGGTATGGAATATCCGAAGTCAATTACCATTATGTTTTGTTGTTTTTTGTTTATTGTTGCTGTTTGTAGATCACAGCTGACATGAGTGATGAACAGTTCAAATCATCCTGGCTGTATGAAGAAGTCGTGAGCATCTTCATTCATTCATGAACAGTTAATTCTTCACCTATCACACAGATACAATGTCACATCACGGACTAATATTTATTGCATTTGCTGATTACTGGAATAAATTTTACACACTAAAATATATGGCTATAAAGTGAGGATTGTAGAACACCATTTGGAGTGTTGTAGTAGCTAGTTTAAGGGAGTATCACAACACCCCATTGGTAGAGTATCAATAACACCATATTTGGTGTATTATGAGCCCTAATAGGGGTGTAATAGAACTTGGACATGGGCGTATCACAACACCCCATTTGGTATAATGAAGGGTGTACAGGGGTGTAACTGAACACTTCCTCTAGGTGAAATGGAAACACCCTATGCGGAGTAGTACAGCCAGTGTTACCTGGACACCCCAAAATGGGATTCCCATACACCCCATTTTTAACAGTGCAATACCTCTGATAAAATACCAGTAAAAGTTTCTATCTTTCCGGCGTACAACAAAAAAATAGCGATATATACTTTTTAAAGTGTCTTTTGTTTTCTTTAGACACAAGAAAACACAACCTACTAGTGACAGAGCAGAGTTATGCCCCAGTCAAACTACCCGGACCACCATGAATTACGTCATCGGTTTTTCGCAAAAGGAAACCGGGAATTACGCGTATCAGTGGGTGTGTCTATGAGTGGGTGTGTCTATGAGTGTGTTGGGTGTGCCTCTATGAGTGTGTTTGGGTGTGTCTTTCTGCGTGATTGTGGTGAGGAGTGAAGCGGCATTTTGTCGATACGACCGGACAATCGCGAACAAGTGCGAGTAATTTACACAAAGTGAAGTGCCTCAGAACAGCCTTATCTAGGGTAAGTGTCAGGAGTTGGTAATGAAGCTTTTGTTGGGAGTTAGTGAGACTTAATTTATTGCCAGTTCTTACTTGCAATCGCCTAACCCTCCTAAGGCTTTTTAGGTGAATTTTGTTTGTACTAATTGTCAATACTTATCACAAAGGGTTGTAAATTTTCCCCCCCTTTATTCTTAGCTACCTGGCTGGCTGTAATATAACATTATATTATACTTTCATACAGGTCACACTAACTACAACTATTGTGCAAGGTAGTGCACGCTTCAGTACTAAAGGTGAGTGGGCTTGCCCATACTTATTATTATGTAAACATAAATTGGAATCCTCAACATTTTGTCAAGTAACAGAGCACAGATGGTGAGCGAGCCTGTGCAACAAATATTTCAAATACGGTTATAAATTTCCAAAAGAATGATTCAGTCTATATCCCGGGCATTAGGTCTGCTCTAAGACTAGCTTGCTTTTCAAGACTGCAACTAATCTGAATGGTCGACAGGTTCATTACTTTGTTATTCTGCATGGTGAGCGAAGCTAGCAAAGCTGTATACTGATGGGTTTGTGATATATATTTCTATGTCTTCATTTGCATAGGCGTATGTGTACCCTTTTCTACTAATGAGCCTGTGAATGTCATGAAGTTTCAATATGAGATTAGTGGCACTAGTGAAAAAGGGGTCGCACATACCATATAAATAAACAAAAAAGAAATAAACACCACAGAATCTCGATTGTGTAACCCCAGTAAATGACTCGCTCGCCTGCCAACAAACAAATATCCCCGATACTTAATTGTGTTTACCCTGATAGTTTCTCGTTTGCTTTGCTTGCGTGGCTATAAACAAACAAAGGTTAAATCAATGTATTGTATATCCTATTATGTCACCACACTGCATAGGAATTAAGGTATAAATATTAAGCCCAAGCAATGCCAACATAATAACACATTAGAAGATTATTGGATTGTTTAACAGCTTTTGGCGTAGGAACCGTAGACACTTTTTTCAGAAACAATTTAAATCAGTTTGATCATTCTTGCGCATGCACATTTATTATTATTATTTAATTTTTTTTTGGCAGCCGGTAACTAAAATGCCGGGGACAAAATAAGTTCTCAATTCGTGTATCGGATAGATCATAACTCTGATTTTGTTTCCAAAGAGAACTTAGAAAGAATCTTGTAAAGGAATAGATTGAAAGAAGTTTTCAATTCTCGGGGTAGGTGCCTTGTAGTAACGATCGTTGCAATTGGTAAAGGGTCTTGCATACAACAATAGGCAATATGCATCATTGTTAGAGCCAGTAAGAAATGGAAGCTTCAATGAGTAATGTTAATTCTGTTTTCCTTCTAAAGGGTTTTTTAACTGGAAAGATGGAATGGTCAAATTTGATATCCATGGCTCTAGTGTGAGTTATCAGTTTGGAAGATGATTGAAGACTATACCTTCTACTACATTCACTGTAACAAAGTGTCTATATAAACAGGTGGAGATAAAAGTCAGTGTTTTTAACAACTTTTCTAGCCAATCGGTGGAGTAGTTTGGGTTAGTCTCGCGTATCCAGATTGCCCTACGGGGAGGCAACGCCAGCATGTGGCTGCACATGCTTCCGACCCTTTCCTCCTCCATATACGGCATTATCTAACTCTTTTTTTGCTATGTTTTGCTGTAGTTTTCTTGCTTGCTGTATTTTGCTTTGCTTTGCTTTGCTTGGTACCTTAATCCATTATCATACTTTACCATAGATCTATACGGGGGAGGAAAGTGTGGTCAATGGTGGTCAAGGATCTGGTGGCTACGAGATAGAGACTGTAGCCACATTTTAACCATGGTCGCCCAAGACACCTTAGTCAGGCAAGAGCGATCTAAACAATAACAATATTATTTTTTGTAATGTAGAACTCAAGAGCTACATCTAATTTCAACTAGTTATTCTCATATTGTTTATTGGTCTGGGTTACAAATTCCTTAAAAATAGCTATCTGAATAATAGAATTTAGCTAGGTTAACAATTTTTTAATGAAAAAAGAGAAATATAATAAATAAAAAAGAATCATGACAATGATGTTGTCATCATAGAAAAAGTATCTAGTTCTTTAATAATTGTGTTTCCAGTACTTTTCTATTACACCTTTAGCCAGTCTTAACATTAATTTAGATTAGTATAGAGAAAACTGAAGAAGGTCTTGTTACAAGAATTGAAATCAACTCTGTAAGACATTTTTTAAATAACATTAAATTGTTCATACCAGTAACAATTGCAACAGGTAAGTGAATCTTCTCATCACACAATCTATTCATCTTTATCGATGATACTGCATTACATAAAGTATATGGTTAATCAAATGTATATAGCAACAAAACTAAATGAATGTGGGAAGAATTGTATTTGGTACAGGGATGGATCTATTCTGGCTTGAGACCCTTTACCAAACTTAGCTACGCGGGCAAGTCCGGTGTTTTGTTTTCAAAACCAACTTATATTTACGCATGCGTGTTGGAACTACTTGCAGAGAATTGAGGGGGTGGGGCCCTACGGTGAGTGTACACAAGGATTGCGTAGCTATTGGCTGCTTTTTCACTCATCTCTCTTGCATTCAGCACAAATTTGTGAGTGCAAAATGTGGGAGGAAGTAGAACAGTTTTCTAGTGTGTGATTGGAGTCTCATATAGGAGTTCAGTTTAAGTGCACCTTTCGAAGCATTGGTACAGTAAGTGCTACACTGTACTACGAACTATATCTAATAATTAATTTTAAGGTTTATGTAACTTGACAACACTGTATGATATCATTATAAAATAGATGTATTCATTTGGTTTAGATCAACCATGGCTAGTTCCCAGTCCCTGCCAGGTTATAAAGCATTGGGACTAAATGAAGAACGGGTTATTCTCACAATCAGGGACAACTTATATGCAGTTGCCAATTTTCTGAAAGATGAAAAAGTAATCAGTGGGAGTGCCTATAACCAAGTCACTTATCCTGAATTAGGAAGTACTGCTACTACCTTAGCAAAAATTTTGTTTCGAGGGCTAATAAACAAAGTGGAGGAAGATGATGAGATATACAAGAAATTTGTAGAGTATCTTCGCGATGAAATAGCCTCTAAAATAACTGTTACCGAGCTTGACCGTACATATGATAAGCAACTAAAACAAATCATGAATGAAGGTAAGCTTAAGATAAGTACTGTCACATTAGCAATATGATTCTATCTAGTAGAACATGTCTAAACTTTATTGAAAATAATAATTTTGTACAAACACTTTTATCTACTTGAAGCTAAAGTATGGGTGGTTCACTGTAAGCATAATAGATAAATATTGTATTTGTATTTGAGCCTAAGATATAGCTATGCTGGGATGAACTTATCACTTGCTTTCAGTTTAGACGTTTTGTTTTGTTTTGTTTGTTAAAAATTCTTGTGTAATCCATAATAATGAGTAGTAAAAAGATCCTTACCAAATTAACTTCAGAGTCTATAAAAAAAACATTTTTCTGTCGACGATGACAATGACACATTCATGCTGAGGGTTAATGAACAGTCGGTAGGGACATTTTCTTTATTTATCTGACTTGATAGGGACAAGATTAGGCATAATAGGGACATTGAGAGGGACATGGCTGTAATTACAAATTTAAATTCATTTATATCAGCTGTCATTGATGAAATACCAATAAGGCACATTATACGTGACTGAGACAATTAGAGTTAGCCTAGATCTTGTACAGGTAACAGTATTACGGGTTTATTGCAAAAAAAAGCTTAAATTGTAGAAATTCTAAGCTTGAAAAGCAGTAATTCTGAAAAATTTGACTCCACTTACGTCAAAAGGACACACTTTTAGCTATATATTATGAATGTTTTAAGTTCTCTGGGATTTTTGCTGACTAAATATCACTCACAAAAAATCAGTTCCTCTGGGCAAATGCCTTCATTGGGCATGCACCAGGATGGATGCTAAGATATTGTGCATGTCCCAGACCTTCGGGATTATAGAGAACTATTATATACGAGAATGTATGAAAATGCCTTTCGTTATTAAACTGGATTACCAAGGGTGTGAACCCTCAACGCATTATTAAATTTCTTCAGATTATTTCAACTTCTAACTACTAAAGATACTCGTAGTTAAGAGAAAATATGCGAGTATTCGGAGTTTTTTGGATTAGATGAAGATCTTGTGGGACCCAGAATGAAAAGTGACGTGATTAAATACATTAAATGAATCAGACGGATTCTTAAGACATTTAACAAAAAATAATAGGTCTAGTAATTGTAGGTAGTACATTAGTGGTAAAATATTGAGATGAATAAGTCTTAATTTGTAAGAAATGTTATAATTATTTAAAATGTATTTAGTTGCACGCCGTTGAACTCTTTCCAATAAGATAATGTCTTGTATTTTGTTGGGAAACCATAGCTGGGAACAGTAGGTCAGCTGAGATCTTACAAGTGATAGATAGAGGGACTTCTTAATGTTAATGGGTGATGTGCAAGGAATTGTTCGCCTAATTAAATACAGAGACCGATAAGCTTTGCTGCATATTTCTTTGATGTGGACAGACCAAGATAAACTATATATCAGAGATTAAAAATACCTAAATCTTTCTGTTGAGTCACTGTTTTAATTGTATCATTACCGATGGTGTAATGGTTGTTAGTAGATGATGATAGGGAGACGTTCATGTATGCACATTTAGAAGTATTTAAATAAAGTTTTCAAGATTGACACCATGACAATAAATTGTCAAGATCCTTTTGAAGAGCTAAATTCTCACTTGCAGAGTTTAGAGAGGCAATAAGTTTGGCATCATCAGCAAATAAAAACACAGACGAAAAAGAGCAGAGAGACGGTATGTCGTTAACATAAATAAGAAAAAGCTGAGGTCCAAGTACACTACCTTGAGGTAAACCTGATTTGACAGGAAGTAAGTCAGATTTACACCATTCAACCTCAACAAAATGCTTTCTATTTTGTTAGTAATCTTTGAAAAATAACCAAAGAGGACCAGTAATGCCAGTTAGCCAAAGTTTATACAGAAGTTCATTGTGGGGGACTGAATCAAAGGCTTTGGTAAAATCAAGAAACACAATTTCTGTGTGTCGCTTTGACTCCACAGAATTGAAAACTGAAGTATAGCTATGATAGAAGTTGTTGAAGAGTGGATCTATTTCTGATAAAACCAAATTGTGTCTTTGAAATTTTTGGATTTATAAAATCTATTATCTTAGAGTAGACTATTAATTCAAGTACTTTATGAAGAATGTTTAGGAGAGAAATAGGCCTGTAGTTGCTAACTTCAGATACACTTCCTTTCTTGTGGAGAGGAAATAATTTGTGTACCTTCCAGTCAGCTGGAATGGAATGAGATTCCATAATGACAGTAAAGAGAAGAGAAACTGTATGTGCAAGTGAAGATGCGCAGAATTTGTAAATATATGGGAACGTAAGTTTAGCTTAGTGATATACGATATTGATGAATGCCTTCAAGGCAGGTTAGGTTAGACAGTGATAAAAAGCAAGTGATATCAGTATTATTTTCACTCATGCCTGATATCTCTAAGCTTTCTGTTAGAGATTGCACGAGAATGGGTAAATATAGCCCCTCTCATGTAAGGCCTCGACCTCTACTTGTGAAGTTGTTGAGAACAACTGAAGTGTCTGTAATCCTATCCAACCAAAGTAAATTGACCAAATCAAAGGTGTATATAAAACCTTATATGACCCCTTCAAAGAGAAACTCTGAGAGTATTCTTTTAAAGGAGAGAAAGTCTTTGATTTCCTCTGGGACAAACCCAAAGGACATTAAAGGTAAAAGCAACAAGCTTCTTTTAAATGGATCTGTCCATGGATCAGTCCAGGGCTCCTCTTTTTCACTCAATGTCCAGAATTCAATTCAAGTTTCCTCTGATTCGCATGTTGACGTGGATCCAGTAGCACACGCTGTGGTCCAAGGAGAAAGAGTGAACAAAGGCGCCGGTTATGGCCTGGAAGTGCCCTGTATCTACCACGTGTTCGGCCCACCTGTTTATGTCTGCCGAATGAAAGAACTAGTTAATAGAGGGACATCTGTAATGAATGTAAAATTAGTATTAGCATTCATTTAGTATTATGTCTTTTATTAAATTGAAAGGCACACAAGTCATAAATTAGTTAGGCGTGGCAAGCTAAAATTGAAAGGCTAGGCAAAATGGAGGCATCAATAAGTTGGGTGTGGCTAACTGGCCATCCCAAGAAGTTAATTTTGTACAAGACATTACATTTTGGGGCACACAACTTGGCCGTTGTCCAAAGTAGAGAGTCAACCGTTACTTGGAGTAGAAAAATCCATTACATACATGCAGAAAATACTCCGTTCCCAACGGTCTGACCGTTGTTGAGAGTCTGACCGCTTCTCAAAGTCCCGTTGTAGGGAGGTTCGACTGTATATATATATATATATAAACTTGTTAAGCCTCAGCGCACATGCATGAGAGGGTTACAGTATTCCATTTGCCAATCAGTCAGTCAGTCATTCTGTCACACGGATCTCGAAGATGGCAGCCTCCCAAAGATTGAACAAACACTGCAAATTTTAAGTCCCTTTAATGTGCCAGAACTTTTTGTTTCAAATTTTTAGGCCATATAATTGTAACCGATTGTTGGTAATACCCCTTATAGTCATATGCTGTACTCACTTGATCAAATAACTTCTTTGCTGCTCGTGGTAGTTTTACATTACATTGTTCTCAGCGGTTTACCGGAGTGCTTAAAAGTTTCCCATTGAAACTACTGGTGAGGTGAGAGTTACTTGTATGTTAAGCTTCTCTTATGAAGACAGCATTAACGTCTATGAGTTTCATTGCACTAGTTGCATGTTGACTTGCTCAAGGTTTATATATCAACGTGCTCGAACATACATATTGGCATGATGCTACTCCAAGTAAATTATTCTTCTTTTGGTCTCTGTAATAGCTAGCTAGTGTATAGTATCGCTCAGGGTTCGCACCCTTGGTCCTTCATTTAAATATGTAGCGGAATAAGGTGTGTTTTTGTTTTGTTTTATTTTGTTCTTTGACGAATGAGAATCGTGTCACCTAATGTTTCAATTGGTGCACTAAAACCTAACATGGCGGAGTTGGAAACACTAGAGAGACGATTTGGTTAGACTGTTCATTAGTGTTCAAGTGCAGTAAAAAAAGACCGAACGGTCATAGACCTAATATAGATAAACTCAACAGGATTATCATATTTTTAGCCTGGTAACAATTTTGCTCTAGCTTGGCTCATGGAGAATATGAAGATAATGAACATTATAAAAAATAAAGTTGTGAAAAATTTTTTTTGAAGTATTTGTTACTTCCGTAATATGAAAGTTCTGGCTTAGAAATTTGATATGGAGCTTCATTGGGGTCTCAAGAACAAAGTCAAGCATTTTAGAAAGATAGCTGTTCCCTGAACGCTAAAATCTTTATGTTTTTTGTTTGTATGTTCGTTCTTTGTTTAATTTGCTGTAGTTTTTTTTGTTTTTTGTTTTTTGTTTTTTTGTTGTTGCTGTTTTTTCTGGAAGTCAAAGGGAGGGAAATCAATCCAGGTCAAGATGACAACTCAGCCCGAAATCACCTGTATTGTCTACCTAGCATAGACAATGAAAATTACTTGTACATGTAAAACAAAGAACACCAATGGAGAAAATGAAAGGAGTTGTATACAGCATACCATGCCTGGACTGCAATTCACTATAATGTGGGTTAAACTGGCAGGAATTTAGAAAATAGATTGAAGGAACATTAGTATGCAGTTAAAATATATGGATGATAAAAATGGCGTCACCATACGTTCATGGAAAAAGTCACATAGTGTAAACTTGAGTGAATCGAGAGTTATGAATATAGTCCCGAATTTTTTCCACAGGAGGCTAACAGGTCTCGAGCTCAACTCCACCTGGACTGCGTTCCTATCAGAACTTTAGCATCAATATTGACCCACTGGCTATGAGCATTTTCTTGTTGACAATTTGTTTATGTTATTTTAAACTGTCATACCTCATAACTGAAGAAGGCTTACGAGCCGAAACGTATTATGAATTTTTTATATCTAATTTAATGCTACTAAGCTAATAATTATTAATTACTAGGAATGTTCATTAATAATTGAATGGATGATAAAGTGAGCAACGGATTTTACGAGTTAGGGAATGCTAAGTCGATTACATACAACTAATAGTTGAAAATGATTTTGTACAAGTAAGGACTGAAACTGACATACACAAACACGTAGGTGTAAAAGAAGATTAACAAGTGCATTTATGTGCAATGCATACATTGTAGTGTGTGTTCTCCTATGTTGGTGGAGTCACCACACTTGTCTATCAGTAGGCCCTGGCACTCTCTGCATGTCTTCTCCCACCTATATACTCATAATTATCATCCACCACTGGCAGTCATTTCCCACAGCTGTTGGCATTTCACCGATAAGTGGGGAAGGTTGTAGTGAACAGTACTGTGTCAATTTCTTCTACAGTGCTACCAAATGACTGATAAGGTGCCTCCTCAACAGTAAGTTTAGAACGTCTTCTCCAAGAGGTTTTTGAAACCGATTGGTGATCCTAGTGATTGTTCCAGCAAGTCAAAATGTTTTTTGCGAAATACTTTTATAGGATAAGTATGTAATGTAAAATTTCATAGTTGTGGTTTAAATAAAAGAGTAACAATATTATTCAAAAGGCACAAATAATTAAACTACCATTATGATTGACAAAAACAAAACAAACTATTGGTGCATATTTATAAAGTTTACATTTGCTCTTCAATTCTGTTAGCAAGATCATTGTGTCTAATTTGACGCAAACCATCTATGAATGTTTTCCATGTTGCAGGGATCTTTCCACCTCCACCGCCTCTTAGCCAGTACGATATTATGTACCTGCACTTGCTGCGAACCTTGAAGTAACTATTCCATATGCTTGAAGTTTCCCCATCGGGTACTTCTAATTGTATACCAAGACCTTCACATTCAATGTTCAATTATTGAATGATGTCTATAGTCTTGAAATCCTTCTTAAATTGTAAATTTGACATCTGCTTTAGACTTGGTTTACATTCAATTCTTGAGGAACATTTAAAATAATGTAAAATGCAGCAAAGAGTATTCTAAGTTTAAACAGGATATAGGCTAGTTCTTTGCAGGTTATCCGTTATTTTCACACTCATCCAACCAATAGCTAAATAAATCTTAATATTTAGTTGAAGTTTCGACCACTCTGGACAGCTAATCAGTCATGACAACAAATAGCAGATACCGGAAGCTTGGACTATGACAATCTGGAAGATGACATTATCACCATGCACAGATAGTTACAAAAATCCATTACCAGAACTGTGAACTCCTTCTGCATGCAATTTAAGAATCATTGCTTTACAGTGCTCATTAACCCTGACAAAGACCAACATGATTTCTAACTATCTAGTTCACAAAGGAGTTAGAGACACAAAGATGCCCATCTTTCTTGACCCATGTTTGCGGAAACACCAAGATGATCACTGATGACCTCAGTCAATGTATAGAAAGCCAACACATACTGACAGATATTTGTAGTATGACTCTCATCATCATGCACATGTAAAGAAAAGTGGTGAGATGAAGAGAGCCCAGAGCATTTAAAGGACTGAAATCCCAGAGAGAAGATTAACACCTGAAAGAATTCCTGTATCCACCCAGATTTACCAGGTAATGTAACCAACAAAGAGTAAAAGAGCATCACCCAAAGCTACCATTTCCACCTTACATTGCAGAGCCAAGCAAAGATATTAGAAGGATCACTGGAGATACATCAGAATGATATTCTGTAGAGATGGGACTCTCCGACAACAACTGACCTAGTTGGAAGAACAGCTTGCTGACATACAAAGAGCCAACATGGTGGTGCACAGAATTTCCTGCAGCAGCTGTGAGAAAGTGCATCATGAAGAGACACAGAGAGCTTTAGTGCTTGAATTAAATAGCATCAAGATGTGTGCCACCTTGTTTACAGAGTAGAAACTACTATAGTTGAACACACTTGGAATGCTGGACATAGACCTGACTGCGGTGGGAGTAAAATTGCTTCAAACAAGAATGAATTACTGCAACATACATACACCTATAACCCCCTTCGGGCAGCTACTTAATAATGACAATGAATGTCAGATGCCAAAAGCTTACATTCTGGAAGATGATGTCAATACTATGCAGAGCTTGTTACCAAGACCAATTACCAGAACTGTATTCTCTCTGGTTGTTATTTAAGCATTCTGTGTTCATTGTCCTGACTGAAGAACAACACAGTGTGGTCAAAACGCTGGTAATTATAAATATAGGTATATATATATATATATATATATATATTATTTGTTATGCTAATGGTTGAATGAGTGTGAAAAACAATATACAATACCTATTCCACATTTCATACCCACACTCCATACCCACGCTTCATACTTCACCCAATTTACTCATGACTACTTCTTGATCTTCATCATAATGCCATCACTTGTGTACTCTTATTGTTTTATCTCATTCCCTTTGTTTATGATTTTATCCAGTTCATTATCTCTGTATTCACCTTATAGTTTGATTATCTGTATAATCTAACATTGAAACTATACCGACTGGATTCACTAGCTACATTTGAAACCATTGAATTTTGTTTACGACATCAACATTTAATCCTTTGAGCAGGATATTTGTCAACATTTTCATGAGGTTAACACATTTTGGCTAGTAAATTAAACCTACGTTTTTACTCTTTAGTTTGTGTTTGTGATGGATCTATGTACTGATGATTTCAACTAGCTCATACGAAACTTTCTAAAAAATGGGATAGATCAAGCGCTAGAGACAGGGAGGCTGTAAATTAGTCTTGCGTAGCAAGACCCTTTACCTAACCACTCCCCGTAGCGGTTTGGTAACAGGTTTGTCTGTGCCAGACTTAGGTGACGTTTGGTGGGCGAAGTCAGCAAAATGGCATCAGATATTCGCTACAGAGCACTCTGCTCCTGTACTCAGCGTTTAATCGATGGAATAGCTGCGCATACCCCCGCAGAAATTGGGGTAGTTTACTTGGGCTGTCCTTGATTGAGCCTGACGACTATTCTAAGTTGCTACTGACAAATACGCCTCAAAAACATGCAGCTGTTATCGTGGAAGCAGTTTCAAATAAAGTGAAATCTGAACCAGACCAATATTACGATGAATTTAGGAAGTATCTTAATACAAACCATAATCTAAGGTACTTACAAAAGGCCATAGAGGAGAAACTCAGTAAGTTGATGAGTTTTTACTAATTATGATTCTGGATACTACAACATTGTGGTTCATTGGATAGTTAAAATCAATATGAAACATTTTGGCTTACCTTTTGTCTTGGACTAAGAAATAGAATAACTGAGGGTCACATTGTTAGTATTTGTCGGCAATAATTTTATATTGGCCCTATTCATTGTAACAGCTTACCCAAACTGCCAAATTATAATCATAAAACTTTCCTATGCTGTTAGAGCTATGCTTGTAATAGATGGCAGGCAGGATAAAAACAAGCTATGCTCGTATGATGTTATTTTGATGAGGTTTAAAGGGTAAACAGTTTTAATCCAACGAAAGAATAGATCTTGATGAAACCATACGCTACATAGTGCTGGCCCAACCACATAGTGCTGACCCACCGGGCAGTCAGAGGGTAACCAGTCTTATTTCAATGTTGCCATTTATGGGCAACTTACTCTATAAGGCTTCTAGCTTTGGTTGGTCATCAATTAAATTGGCTAACCTCAGGGCACTTTTAGGGTTTCACTCTGCAGAATTAATAAACACATCTGATAGCAATGTTTTTGCTGCAGTTGGCAAGGCATATATTCATTCATAATATACTGGTTGTTGTCCAAAGTATAAAAAAGTAATTCATGAGAATGATGATGTGATTGTTTCGTCTAATAAAATCAGTATAGTAAATCAAGCAAATAACTTGCCATGTTTCTGAAATAGTTCTGGAGTGTGATTTAGTCAAATGATCTTGGCATATTGATATTGACAAATTTACTGTCATTATAGGAACAAGATATAAACAGAATATGAAATAGAAGTTAATTTGGGTACATATATATATATATATAATATATATTACATGAGTCAGAGTGTGATATGGTGAAATATTTCATGAGCAGGCTAATTTATTTTCACGGAGCCAAAGGCGAGTAAAATAAAGCCTGAGAATGAAATATCTAGCCATATAACTCTGACTAGTGTAATAAGTGGTTTGTTCCACACTAGATATCTTCACTGAAGTAGGTTTTGTTTTTGTTTTTATTTAAACTCATGGCCAAAGTTAGCAAAAACTCACTGGAGCTCCCCACAACCCCAGCTGATATTATAGCAGCTGCTCTAACCTGGCTGGGTAGGCTCCACTAGAGTAAATGTAGCTGTAAAAACCCAGAAAACTTGTAGCCAGGCCAGTTAATACAGCCATGAGATAACACTTTCTGTCTCACTTACCCAAAAATATCATTGTGAAGATATCTAGCGTGGAATATATATATATATGTCCTGGGTTTGATTCCCAGTGGTGACAGAATATTTTTAATTCTGTATTGTTTAAAAAAAGCCTGTGAAAGAGAGAGAATACATCTAAGGGGAGTAAAAGAAGGCTGAGAAAGAAATTGTGAAGCGATAAAATTATGAATTTGTTGAATTTACATTTGTGAGCATTGAAATAGAAAGATTGATAGAATTGGTGAGCATACTGAATGTGACTGCTATTCCAGCAAATCTCAAGACCAAAGAAGGGATAGAGAAGAATAAATTGGAACTTGAAACAGAAAGTAAATCAGAAGGTGTACCAAAGAAAACGCAATTCCTGCTATCACAAGGTATAAATCAGACATTTTGTTATATATTTATTATTTCTATAGATAAAGATGTACTACATTTTTCTGCAAAGGAGTTAGCAGAATGGATAAAGCAGGAGCATGCGTTGTCTGACGATGCTTGTGAAAAGTTAATAAGTAAGACCAATTAGTATAAATATACAGTCAAAAAATTGAGAAATTTTAAAAAATGATTGAAAACAATAAACGCTTGCACAAGTAGAGTATTAGCAATACCATACAAAAATATTATTTGCTAACTGTGACATAATATTATCAACTCCTTTTATGTCTTCTAATATAATTATGTTTAGCTACTGTACTCTTTCCCAACTCAGTTCAGTGAAGTTTTCATGGGTTAATAGGCACATCAAGCTAGACTAAGCTGTTAGGTCCCGACAGTTTAATGGTTAGTGTGCACACTCTGCAATGAGTGGTTGCAAGTACTAATATCGAAAATGCCTTATTTTCTCCCATTATTTTTGCCTTGTCAAACATTTCCCCCCATTATGGTATTGATGATGCTTTACCAACTCTGATCAGCCCATGAAGTATTCATGAATAATTATGCTGTTGTCACGCCGTTACTGACACACAAACATACTATTTATATAGATTGCAACATTTGCATTTTTTTAACCGATTAATGCCGAAGGACGCGAAAACGCGTCAATTAAGAAAAGTTTATAACCGCGGAGGACGCGAAAATGCGTCAAAAAAGCGTCTTCGTGTCCATTTCGCCCTACAGCTTTGTGGAGTCAAGGACGCCACCAATCACAATTGCAGACGATTCTATATTGTTGTAAGTATATTTTAGGCTTATAAAATACATAGACTGCCATAAGAAAATGTTGAGTAAATTTTGTCACAACAATAAGACTTCTTTCTGATAAAGTATAAATTGAAAATATATTTCATAATATAATAAAGGTACACAGAATAATTTTTAGAAACCAATATTACTTTAGCTATAACTGCTCATGATAAAACAAGTAGAAAGCTATCTTGGCAAGTGGAACACTGGCACTTCAGCATCCTAGTGATGAAGACGTTATTCTTGACCTGGCACAGCATGGCAGTGACAAGGATGGCAGTGACCAGAATGGCAGTAACTCTGGTGGTAGTGACGAGGAGTTTGATGACAGCAAGAATGACTTCAGTACTGATGGGTGTAGTGACTGCAGCAGTCACTAGATGGTCAAGGACTCTGACGAGAGAACGGAATTGATGATTCTGAAAGGTTAGCGATTTCTACAGGAATTTTAACCACATTCTTTATAACAATTAGTAAAAATAAATATTGTTATACAACAGGTGAGACTGCAGGGAGCCCTCTGACATATACTTCTATTATGCTATGACCAGTTGCACTTGATAGTAAGATCACTAACTATTCTGTCAACAATGCAGCCTACCAGCACATCAAAAGTAAAGACACCTTGGAGTACCAAACTGAATACACTAAAATATTCTATCATTTATTTGTGATGTACCTGTTTTCATGCACAAAAGCCATAAAAAGCTTCTCTGTTCACAAAATTTATAACAGATTGCTCAGTTCAAAATAAAACACACCCTAAATAAATGTCAACAAATTCTTCCTGAATGTAAGACAGATGCGTGCAAAAACACTTTCTCTTACCTCTATGATCAAGTAGCAAACTGCTTCAGCCATGAAACCATACTTCCAACCTTACTAGTGTGCTTACTAAGAGCCTCAGTGTGATGCCATAAAGGTTTTTGCCAAACGGTGCGAGTACTTTGTTATTCTTCAGTCGGGAACAGCTCCTTAGCGTCGAATTTATGCTTTCCCAATAGCCTAGAGCGTACTCTATCGTTCGATAATATTGTCCCCGAGGCAATCTTCAAACGTTTGTCTTCTTTCTCTCGCTTAGTGTCACCCTCCCACCAAGCAATCAATCCTCTGTGTCTCGCGTGCGCCCGTGACCGCATTACGTAAGGCGCAATTAAAATTTTTATTCGCGCGTAATCGTTTAAAGGGTGACTGCACATAACAACGCACACCGCCAGTAGATCCAGACTTATTCCCCGCCAATATCCATCCCAACATTCAATAATACACAGGCATGAACAATTGCCTAGTTGCAGCAGAATTATACTTCGTGAAGTTGTGCTGTCTTAGCTTTTGTTGTCTCATAGACATTTATAGCAACACTCCATATAGTAGTCCTCATCTGAGCTCATGCAGCAAGGTGCACCAGGCTGCCTCTCTTCCTGTGGGTTTTCTCCAGGCTGTGCCCATCTGACTCGAGTGGATGGATCCAGCAGGCTCGACTACTGAGGAGTGGAGACTTCCTAAGCTGTACACACTGGTAGACCTCTAAAAAGTGAATTGCACCACAACTTGAAGTTTTCAATATCTTATAAAAAGAAAAAAAATCATAAAGTAAAGTTGAAATGTAAAAAAACTCGTTGTCTTGCAGTGGAGTGTCAGCTTGGCTAGTAGTGCACCAAATTGTAGAGCTCCTACTGCCACACTGCTCCAAATAAAGTGCTACAAAGTTTTATAACCGGCCCCGATATTTCCTCCAGATTTGCTCCAAACTTAGTGAGTAGTGCCTTCGGCAGGTTCTTTGTCCTTGTGTTGTAGTGGAGAAGCCCCTGTAAGTATATAATAGTAGTAATCATGCATAGGAACAGATCAACAAAAATTGCATGGGCGGTGTGCAGCAACCCTTAACTTAAAATATATTTTACAAATTAAAATTATATGCATTTTGTGTTTTAAGCTTATCAAACAACATCGGTTAAAACATATCGTATTCATTTTTGTCTCTTCACAAAACTTTGAGGAAGAATTTTGTTATAGATGAGAGACCAAAAAATTACTGTCAATTTGTAAATATTATATGATGTTTATTTTTTCTAGGAGAAAGTATCACTGGTAGAGTGCTACTCGAACTTACAGAAGAAGATATGAAAAGTTTGGAATTCAACTTTGGAACTCGTAAAACACTACACATAATACAAAACAATGTATGGCTTTCGTATTAATGTTTAGGTAGTAAATCAAAATAGTATTTGTAACTTATTATTGACATTTTTTTGTGTTGTTACTCAAATAATCTAGCACTGATGTATAATTTTGTTATAGGTTAGCAGTATGAAACTGAAACCAGCACTAGGTAAGTAAATATGATCCAATAATAGCATGTTCAAAGTGTTAGGTGTTTTATTTACTATATGAAATGTATGTGAATTAAGGTTCAGTTGGAGACGAAAAAGCAAGCAATGGTAAGCTATTGTTTTATTTATAGATTACCTCACAATTTTTAGCCTAAGGTTGAAGCAAGACTTTCTTAATGCTGTAATATCAGAAGAAACTGAGGTCAAGCCTAAAAAGCTATCTTATGGAAGATAATAAAAAGGGAAACCGCGTGTGCGTGTTTGAGGGGCACACCATTACATATAACACAATTTTGCATTATCCAACCCTAATACTGTCTCACTCACTCTGCTCACTCACCAACAAACAAATATCCCCATTGTTGAAAGTAATGATAAAGTCTTGCATGGAAACCTGTATGATCAAGCAGTACAAAGTCCAGTAGAAAGTAAAGTATACCCATCACAGGAATTTGTAGGAATGGATGATGAATCTAAGTTCTATAGGAGTGTAGAGCTGGAAGCAAGAAAGGATTTGATCTAGTTTGGAAATATTAGAAGTGACTATCATATTTGTGTTGAAACCACTTATTGAGCTGTATAAAGTTGGATTTTGTAATTCTATAGCCTTATTTATAATTGTAATACTTTATTCGTATTTAAACATAATGATGGGGAAAAAAGAGAGAAATACTTTTTTCATTGAAATTAGTGCAAAAAAAACAAACAGCAAAATAATAATCATGTGTAAAACCCTGGTACCCTGTTGCTAGGGAACCAAAACCACATAATCATGTTTCTTTAGTCCATAGCTTCTTTCTTTAATAAATAGTTTTGAAAGTTTATGAAGATAATACCGAAGTATATAAAAAAAATTACTATGTTGATTTGCTGGTTCAAAATTCCTGGAAGGAAAAATACAAGTGAAAGGGTTAAAGTTACAGGATGATTCCACTTGAGAGTCTTCATCTACTGGACAGCAGAAGTGGAGTCTCAAGTTCATGTTGTTTTGGTAAGAAACAGTTTTAATGGATTCCAACACTCTTCTTCTTCAGTAGATACTCTCATTACGTATTTTCCTGGCTCTTTCAAAGTTCATGCGGAAATTGTGTTGGTGAAAATGTACCACAAATGCCATTTTTATCACATCTTCTTACAACTTGCTTTAGTTTTGTCAGTCTTTTTTCAGTGTTCACCAGTCTAACCCATATGGACATGATCACAAGCTTGGCAGGGAACCCTGCATACTACTCCAGTCTTCTTCTCTTCTGGTACTGGCAATTTGCGGTTGTCTGCAAAACACTTTATTAGGGGCAGTAAAAGTTGAGTTAGAAGGGGTCACGAGATGAAGCCCAAACTTTGAACATTTTTTCTGTGACACAAGTGTGGTTAACCTACTTTTGTCGATAGGATGTCTAGAAAAAAATTGGCTTTTGAAGTCGCAAATTTAGAAAAGTAAATTTGTAGTTGTTAAAAATATGTGTATAAACATTTTGCTTGTATCTTAACTACCGATGTGCTCTCGCTCTAATTTTTGGTTGTATAGGAAGATCATAAGACCAAGAGTAAGCCTACCATATTCAAATTGTTACAACATTTCGTATTTAAAAGTTATTTCACAGACAATTACACCACGAAATTGCATGGGCAGGATGGGTCTCCACCCTTAAAGTGTTTCCAGTAATTCCACTAGAAGTAGTATCAAATTGGATGACAGTGAATGGATTCCGCCATTGATTTTTGTTGCTCATATTCAACTAAAAAAGAAATTTCATTTACTATGAGCTTAACATAAAGCTGCATATCTTTAGTAGAGTTTGTGTTGATTTTTACCTTTTTAATTTAAACTTTAAAATAGCTCACAAGAGAATTTTTGAATATAGAATGGTTAATATAGAAAAGACTGGTATATTTTTCAGTTGTTCAAAAGACATTTAAATATTTCAGCTGAGTGGAAACTCATGTTGACCTTATTAGAATTTGTCTTCAATTTGCATTCACTGAATAAATGAGTGTATATTGTATGACAGGCATGTAGTATGTTCAGACAAGCTAATTAGTAGTTTTTATGACCTTCACAAAAAATGTTAAGTAAATTAAGTTCTTTAGTTGCTCTAAAAGATAAAATTTTCAGTAGCTATCTAATTCTCAAAAATAGTCTCTACAGATATTATTGGTGAACATTCTTAATACATCCCTAATTTAATGCCTATACCATGAGAATAATTTTACTATTGTTTATACCATTGAAATTAAAGTCATTTGAGCTGTGATCTCATCAAAATACATCACATGTATTGTCATTAACTTTCAGCGTACATGTGCAAGAGGTTTATAGTAGTTGTTTTGTCTGTCTGTCTGTCTGTCTGCTTGTCTGTCTGTCACATTACGATTTTGTAGATTACTAACAATTAATGTTGATTTTAAGTATGAACTTACTTAGAATGACGATTTAAGACCATCTATTGTGCTACTTTTTTTTAATTTCGGACTTTTTTTGATAAAATTTGAAGCTATCAGCTCCGCGTAAGTTCTAGAGTTGGTAGGTAACACCCCCTAAAGTCACATTGTAATTACATGAGAAATTAATTTCTTGCTACCTGCGGTATTTTGTTTATGTAAGGAAAGTTAATGGAGTGCTGGAAGTGGAGTTGCTTGTTGAAAATATATATTGGTGTCTCTAGTCTGTTGTCTATTATTATTTACATCTGCCATTTTCATTGCTTGAGCTATACTGGTACCTGATAAGAATAGCCATTAATTAGTAGCGCTTAGGGTTCACACTTTTGGTGTTTCATTTAGTATTTTGTTTAATTCTTATTACTGTAGCGATTGAAGAATTGAGAAGCGTATCTGATTCTACTCAGATTGAACCTCCACAGAATATACAACGTTTAACATCTAATGGTGTGAAATATTTATTATACTAATAATTATTTTATGTAGATATGTTTTCCCTTTTAAAGATATACCCATTTTTTCTAAGCTATTATCTGTACAAGAATTTGCTGAATGGATGAGCCAGTATCATGGGTTGTCAGAAGACAATTGTGACAAGTTAAAGAGTAAGGATTATAATGTTCACAGGGCAAAAAAGTGTAATTTCCTATTGTCACGAGGATAATTTATATTTTCTCCACTTTTCTGGTATAGGATAGGGTTAAATGTCCTTGGTGCAGAGCGTTTAGCCCAATCCTCTATTGGGAAAGTGTAGAATACATGAAATTTCACTATACACAATAATAGAAAATTCCACTTATTGTCCTGTGTTTAGTCAATATAAGGCAGAAACTACTGGCATTTGGTATAATATGTAATTAACACTCATGTTATATGAATAACACAATGTTTCTTGGCTTGGTCATTATTCAAGAAGAATAAATTCTTTTTTCATTATTTTCACGCCAACTCAAGACTATAGGTATATTCTAGTTAACAAAATATATATTTGTTCTAAAACAATTATTAGCTGTTTATCAAGAGAGAAAATTAGGAAATTCTGGCTGTCTATGCTTTATTCTAGCAATCATATTTGTACAGATCAGAATGAACTCACCTTGCAGACATAACTGAAACAGTAACTGTTCATTTTTTTACTGTAAGGTGTCTAACTAGTGACACCGAAGGACTTAATTAAGAGTTTAACTAATATACTAGCACTAAACATGATTCACTGAATATATTAGCCTGATTGAAGCAAGTGTTAAATCACAAAACTTATCAATTAAATATATGATATATAACGATATCAAATTATCTATGAAAAGATTTCTATTCAATAAGATATTGTTGTGTAGCTTTGCCATTTTTTTTGTTTTTCAGAAAATAGAATCTCTGGGAAGGCGTTTTCTATGCTGACAGAAACAAATATAGATGACTTGGTACCAGAGCTTGGTTCCAGAATAACTTTAAAATCAGTGCTTAATGAGGTAATCCAGCTATTCCAATTTTATTAACCCTCGGCACGCATGCACAAGAGGGTTATAGTAGTTGTCCTGTCTGTTTGTCTGTTTGTCTGTTTGCCAGTCTGTGTCTGTGTGTCTGTGTGTCTGTCTGTCTGTCTGTATGTATGTCTGTCCATCTGTCTGTCTGTTTGTCAGTCTGTCCGTTTGTCTGTCTGTCATGCTCTGATTTTGGAGATTACTAACATATAACCATTGATTTTGGTATGGACTTACTCAGAACAAAGATTTAGGAACTTTCATTGTGCTGCTTTTTTTAACTCTCTCGCCGCGGAAGCAAATTTTAATATCCGGGTGCGCACGCCGCGGACGCTGTTTTTGTGTAACACAGGTAACGCCCCAAGCCGTGTGGCAAAGAAATAGCAAGTGGAATCTAGACCAAACTAAGGCGCAAGGCTTAGGATAACTGTCGAATAAAAGAAATACAGTAACTAGTAGCTCTATAGATCTCGGAGAAACCCAACACTAACAAACTATACGCGAATTGTTAGAAATGCAGGTACTGTAAGTCTATAATAGTTTTTAGCTAGTTATTGTTTCAAAATAGTAACCATTATTTGTTTAATTTGACATTTTGAGAAGCGTCATGAATATTGGTAAGTAGTGAAACTTCCCTTTTATCCTTCCATTTCACAAATAAAAGAGATCTCTTCCTCACACTGATCATCTCACCTTTCTTCATTTTCCTTTTTTTTTTTATCACAGGTGGTACACCACGTCGATTGCACCGTAAAGTTCCACAAGAACAAATGCCAACTCTTTTAAGCGAACGAAACAATGCTGGACTGGTGTAAAAGTTGTCCATGTATAGATGATGACCCTTTCCTCTGAGACTTTCTGTGACTCGCATAACAATATCATGAGTTACGCCATGGACAGAAGAAGATTGAGAATGATTCTTTCCTAAACAACAACAACAACAACAACAACAACAAAACACTGTGAATGCAAAACTTGACTATCACGTGTATACAGTATACCTGTGTACAATTCCCAGTTGAAAGCGTAACTTGTCGTGCTATCTGAAACCACAAAGGCTTTCAGTCCCCACTTGGTAGGTTTTTTGGGCATGTATTGAACGAAGCCAAGACGTCCATTGAACCCAATCATTGACTCATCCACCGATACTTCTCTTCCAAGCTGAAAACAAGACTGAAAATTATCCAAAATTTGTTGAGAAATGGTCGAATTTTATGGAGTGGGTCATGGCCAGGTTGACCTTTGGGAATGAAATGACTATTATCATTCAAGTACAAAAATTTGAGCACAAGAGAAAATCGATCTCTTTTCATGATGGATGAAAATGTCGAACTCGCAAAAGGCCACGAAATAGACCAGTAATCTTCAACAGCGGGATAATGAATTGATTCCATGACTATTATTAGGCACAAAAATTTCTTCAACTCAGAGAGGTCATGTTGCGATGAATCCCACATTTGTGCCCGTGATCTTGGTGGAAGGTCGTTTTCCTCAAAGATCTGCTCGGCGTACAAATGTGTTTGCTTCACTATTTCTTCAAGAATGGAGTCTGGAATCAGTAAGCGGAAAAAATCAAGGGGATTTTTGTTAGTCATATCCTGAGTAGGGCCTGGAGTTGCAGTAAAGCTAGGACCAGGAGTAGCAGAAATGTTTGAACCTGAAGAAGCAGAGCTTGAACAACTATCTTCACTGTCTTTACTGTCGTCTAAAGTTTCATTTTCTATTTCCATTTCATCATCACTAGCGGTACCACAAATATCCTCTTCCATTTCACATTCATTTTCACTATTACTATTGTTTTCTATATCAGAATATTCATACCTTTCAGCATACTCCTCTTCATCAACATACCCCTCAAAATCATCCTCAGAATCACTCTCCAGCATAGATAAAACGTCTTTAGTTGAGTACTACGCTGGGCCATCGCGGATAAAAGCCAGTAGCAAGCGTTGGTAATTTACCACTGAATAAATTCCGGTGGCGGTTACCGCGTAATTGACTCGATGTCGTTAGGGATTTTCCTCTTCGGTAAGGGCGTCCTTGAGCATAAATATATGCGCTACGCGGTCTATGCGTAGTTCAATTTCGGCATGCTTGCCGCGGTAAGAGAGTTAATTTTGGGCTAATTATTGTTGAGAAAACGCGTAGCTTTCAGTTTCGTGTTGGTACCAGCTTTTGTGGGTATTGCCCCCTGCAGTCTTGTCATAATCACTTGAGCAAATAATTTTGTGCAGCCGGCGGTGTAGTAGTTTGTTTATGCTCAGGGAAGTTAATGGAGTTGAAAGGAGTGAAGTTTCGTGTTGAAAATGTATACCGGTGAGTGTTTCTTGCCTGTTTTAGCCTCTTATCTTATGAAGACAGGGTTTCCATGGTCATTGCTCAAGCTATATTGATGCCTAATTATAATAGCTACCAGATTGCTAGTTCTTTTGGTCTGAGATTATAGTGTAATTGCTAGGTAGTGTTTAGTAGCGCTGAGGTTTCACACTTTGGTGCTTTAATTTTCTTTATAATGCAACTATAGTTCTTGAAATATCTAGTCATTATTGGTGCATTATTGTGTATAATACTTCTGAAGCTAATTTAAAATAGTATTTAAAAAAATTCATTTTCTTATGCATCACTGACAACTTTATTATCTAGTTGTCTTAGAGTTTATAAAAATGTACATGTATAATTATATATAGCATAATTACAATAATTATTACATTCTTCTACTGATATTTTTAATATTATTTTTTTTCAGATTAAAGTCAATTCTCAGACAGGTGAGCTTGAAGATTTATTAAAACATATAATGATGTAGCTAGCTTTGACCATAAGAAAGCACACTAAAATGATGAAATATTTTTTATTTATTGTATTTTGACTGTAAACTTTCAACATCTATTATTTGTGTGCTTTAAGAAGAAACTCAAGTATAATGTATAAACCGAATTTTTGAGAGTTCAATGTGACAACTGTATCATCAATATCCTGAGTTGTATTGTCTATCCCATAGTTTCGTGATCCTTTTTACAACTGGAATGAAAGAGTATATGACCATTTCATTGTTTTGGATGATTTATTGAATTTTAAAAGTATGAATTTTATTTGATGAATTCAGAATAGGAACAATTTACTTTCTACATACATGTACTTAGTAAATTGTTTTAATTTTAGCAGGCATTTAGCAAATATTATCTTCTTGAACATACTTTATTTGATAAAGTGATGATTTTAGAGTACTGATTCCTTATGACTGTAATGCATCAGTCGATTGTTTTGCTATTTCAGCCATAATCCAAGTCACAGCATTGCTTTGGTAATTTTCATTTTGTGAATTATCACGGAAGATTGCTGTTTAGAAATAGTCAGCTACTTTGCTCTTTGAATTGTTTTGTTTCAGGTTGTTTATGGTAATTAAATGTGTTAAAAATTTGCAGATAAAGCTAGTGGTAACAATGAAGAGTCTACTTCATTTAGAGGTGTGTTAAAGTATATGTTTTATGTAATGAAAATTTGATTGATTGCTGTGTTGAAAGTTTAGCAGGCAACAGGCACTATAGTTCAAGTTAAAATGCAATTTATAAGTAGTTGGCTCATTTTTTTAGTTAACAGAAAAATTGTGTGGCACACACACAATGGTGACTGCACCATTTTTGTGGTTAGATTTGATGTGCAATCTTGCATTTAGTAAATTTTTTTCCTACAGATCAGTTTTTAGCATAGATATTAGACTACTTGCATGCTCACCGTAGAATCTTTGAATAAACCTGAAAGGCCTCTTGCTCACCAGGAATTCAGTGATATACCTTCAATTGTGAAAATTGTTGTAATTAGGATTGGTTTTATGAAAGGAAATTCATTAATGTATACAACTTTTAAATTGTAATCTTACATCCCAACTGTATTAAAAAATGCTTTGAATTTTAGTAAACATAACTATGTATTTTTAATTAAAGAATTTTTGAATGAAAAAATCCTCGAAGATCAATGTCAGAGTAAGTCAAATTTAATGTATTTGCAATTTGTGGAAAGAATTGTGTATTTTGGATCCCTTTGACAGGGCATCGCTATCTGGAAAAAGAAGTGTTTTTATAACTGACAGACAATAGTTGATCTTGCACAAGATTGTAGAAACCAGATCAACCAGCTTGGTAGTGGCCATGTCTTTTCTGATGAAGACCACACCCACACTTTTAATTTGCTAAGCTTAGTGGTTATGTTGAAATGATTGATATGCTTATATTTGATTATAAGTAGGTACAAAGCTACAAGGTAGCATAACCAGCCCTGAAACTACAGTTTTCTACGGTTCCAGTTTAAGCAACTTTAACATTCACTGCTTCTTTTAAGTGTGGTAAAAATGGAAGCATTAACCCTTTCACTTCCACAAGCGCCATATGACGCTCAGCATTTTTTCGGCGATTCTTTGTATTTAAAAAAAAATTGATTATCCATATAACATTCCCATTTTTTGTTTATACAATAGTACTTCCTGTAAAAAAAAATGATAGCACAGGTATTTAGATTTTACAATTAAAAAACATATGGCTGCTGGAATGCTATCTGTTAAGTTGTCTGTCAACCCGAACTTTTTATATTACGAGGCTCAGGAGTTCAGAATCAATCAAATAGAAGATGAATAAGCTGTGTAATTTGCCTAAAACTTGAAGCAACTCTAGAATTTGAGTTTCAGATAGTATTGTTGGTAACTAAGTCCAACTTTTAATTATTATTTGTGTAGATAATAGACTTTTTTTTGCATCATAGTAAATAGTTTTGTTTCAATATGCTTTTAAAATATATCTCTCAATAAATTTAATCTTGCATGCAAAAATGAATGAAGTATTATTATGAAATCCTATTGATAATTTCATTTAATATATAATTCAGTAAGTCATTGTATCTATTTAAAACAAAATTTCAGCTCTCTTTCGGTCTTTCTGTTAGATTCTTTTTTTTTGTTTTGTTAGATATTTCTAGCTTTTTAAGGCTATATAATTGATACCAGTACTATGCTCCAAATTCAAAGAAATATTTAATAATAAGTGGTTGTGGCCTTAATGGCTGTAACATTTAAATAATAAGCTTTTAAACCTATGGTTATAAACTTTAAATAAAAAGAAGAAAAAAAAAAAGAAAAAAAAAAAAAAAAAAAAGAAAAAAAAAAGCAATTTTAGTAAAGATACATGTTTATGTCGATCGTTTGGGTATTTTTTGATAAACAAATACAAAAATTATATAAATGAAAAAAAAATTAGCATGTGTAATATTTTGAAATACATTTTACTATAGAACAATTTCATTACTCAAGCAATATTTAAATAACTAAATATATGAATATAGTAGACCAAATATCTGGCAAATCATATCATACTCCTTAAACCCTATCTCTTGATATAACAATTGTATCATCGTGTGATTGATTTATTACGTGATAATCACTTCTTCAGTAGTCATGTATAGCAATAGACATCATTGTAATGTATAAACATGACAATTGCTTATGGTTATGGTAATGTAGAGTAGTTCAGCGAAAAATAAGTATAATTATGTATTTTAATCAAACTGTCTGGTTTATGCAGGTATCGAATTACAAAGTGATTACAAAGCCGTAACAGAAATGAATGAACAACAAAGAAAGAAATTCACAGTTAAGCAAATGGGATTGCTTGATGATAAAATTAAGCAAGTAAAGGGAAGAGGAACGAGCATTGCCATAATTGATATGATTGGCACTAGTACAACAGGCTTTCACACTCTACATGGGGCTTTTAAGGGCAAAATATTTTCCAAAGATGTCAAGTGTTTCAAAGCAAGTAATTTTGAAGACACCACTAATCATGCTACAGTGTGTGCTGGAATAGCTGTGGGAAAGCCATTCAAAGGATATGTTATAAAGGATGGCAAGACTGTTACCATTGACTACAAAGGAGGTGTGGCTCATGAAGCTAAAGCCAAGATGTTTTTGGTCGAGAAAAAATATGGTTTTCTAAAAGCATTGCAGACAATACAAGCATTGAACAAGATAGAAGACGAAAAAATTGATGTAGTATCCATATCATTGGGATCTGAAACTGGTGAAGCAACAAGTGTTACTCAAGCAATAAAAGATCTCAGTAAGTCAATGCTTATTGTTGTTTCTGCTGGAAACTCTGGTACTGTTGAAGATGTTCTATATCCAGCAAATTTAGCCGAAGTTATCAGTGTGGGTTCCTATACTGAATTTGGGAGGGAAGCACCATATTCGCCTGAAGGTGTAGACATATGTTGTTATGGTGATGTGAATGCTCCAGCATCAGATGGCAATAACGGCTTGTTGCAATGGGCTACTGGAACATCCATGGCAGCACCTGCCATAGCTGGTCTCATCTGCCTGTTTATTCAGTGTGCTAAGGAAGGGAAATACAATTTACCAGAAGATAGCAAAGAGGATGTTATACGGCGAATGAAACAAAAGAAAAATATGATGTGTATTTTACATGAAACACTAAATCCATTTAGACAAGTCAAGCCAGCAAGATTGTTAGAAGAAGGTTTCACAACTACTAACTTTAAGCAATGGTTTGATAGCATTTTGAAAGGTATGAACCAGTGGAATTAAAGTTTAGTAATTTCGTGTAATGCATTCTGTTCTACAAATTTAGTGTGAATGTAATAGCTATTTGGTGCTTGAATAATTACATACCTTGGATAATTACATGTCTTGTTGTAATGTGTTTCTATGCAGTAATTCATGCAATGTCAAATGTTTTTGTCAATGTATGTTTTTATGGATTTTATTAGCTGCAGAAGCTAAAATGAAGTATCCAGGATCATATGCTGCTATGCATCTACAACAACGTAGTCTATCTTCCGGTGAGTAAAACAAGAAATTTGTCAATTATATATGTATACCTAACAAGGGAATATGTATAGCTGATCCTACAATTCAAATTAGCCACAAATATTGTTTTATTAACTTTATGATATGATTTTCTCATGTATTTGCCTTAATGGTTGATATTTTTCAATTGTCAATACTTGTCAAATAGTTTCTTTCAATCCTATGTTAACCCTTTCGTTCCGGATCCCGCTTTAAAGCGGGTTAAGACCGATTGACTTCTCCGAATTTTTAAAAATAGTTACTTTATAGCTAGAACCTTCAGATTGCATACACAGGTGCCCAATGCATTGGAGAAGCATCTAAAATAGCTTTCAGCCTGGACTGCTTCGACAGTACCTCACAGCAGTTGCGTTTATTTCTTCCCCGGCAAAAAAAAAAAACATCGGTTCTCCGTCGAATTTTAAAAAAAGTTACCGTCTTCATAGCATCTTCATTTATGGATCCAGCCATCTCCAGAGCTTTGTAGAAGCAGCAAAAAATTGCTTGAGCTCAGTAGCCTTCCATAACACATTGAAACAACCGCTTCTTTGCCGACCAAGACTGTGCGGTTTGACTTACTGTCTTCTCCATTTTTTATAAAATCGCCAGTTCAACTGGGGACCTCCCTATTACGTACAGTCTTAGGTAATGCTTATTACATCATAGGAAAAAAGTGAGCGTGTCGTGTGACCTCGGTAACTATGCAAAAAAATTTTTTTTCAAAGTCATTTTTTGGAAGATGGCGTCTAGAAGTTACAATGCGGTGCAAGTTTTAGACTTGCTTGATGTTGACTCTAGCGACTCGGGATCAAGCGGAGAGAAGGGAGACGACATCTAGGGCTATAGGAGGCCCTGTATCAGGGTTGGTGGACCAGACCCCGTCAACTCTGATACTGAAAATGGGAGTCAAGAAGATGATCGAGGTAAGCTTGTCTTTCTCTTGTCTTTCTCGTGAAAAATAGCAAGCTTCTGTTGTGGAAAGGACTTGTTTATAGCTATATTGAGATAGAGTAAGCTGTTTAGCTATAATATATATATATTTCATTGAGTTTTGAGATTTGAAAGTGGCTTGTGGTTTTTTGAACAAATTCAAATTTTCAAAAAAATTAAAAAAGTTTTTACCACATATACTACTAGGACCAGATGTGAATGCAGTCACCGACCCAGATTACGCAGATGAGGGGACAGGAGCAGAGTCTTCCAGTGATGAAGGAGAGGATACGGGACCTGAGTCTTCCAATGATGAAACACGAATAGGCAGCAGGTTCCAGTGATGAAGAAGAGGAAGTGGCTCCTCCTGCTCCGAGTTCTGGACGTCCTCGCGGTCGGAGAAGGCGGGAATTGAAAAACAAGAGTCGGGTGGATGAGGTAGGGGGAGAGTGGAAGAAAGATGACAACACACTCATTGATATTCCATAATCTTTTGTGTAAAGGACCACAAACTTTGATATTTATGGCTGCTCTCCCCCCTCCCCCTCCCTGAACATCCCAAAAGTAATATGTATTGTTATTGTCGTTGTCGTTGTCTGTGTTTTTGTGGTGTTGTAGTGGAGGTGGAGCTGCACACTCGATGTATATGTGTGTGCGTGGAGTTGAAATGTTATTCTGGCGCTTCCAGATCTAACCGGGGAGGGAACGAACTCGGGGGGGGAGGGGGGGGGTCTTTTCCAATCGGGGCTACTATGCCCATGTAAGTTGAATTTCATGTATGTGTATGTGTGTACACCAGTCAATTTATATTATACATTTATTTTTATGATCTGTATTCACCTGTATCTTCTTTTTTCTAGTGTGTGTGTGTATGTGTGTGTGTGTGTGCATTTGTGGAATGAGAGAGAGCATCCGTGGACAAACAGTATGTGGCGCTTCCGTATACAACCTGGGAGGGAACTCTGGATCTTTTTGGATCGTGACTACTATGCCCATGTAAGTTGAATTTCATGTGTGTGTGTGTGTGTGTGGTGTGTACACCAGTCAATTTATGTATAATAAAATATACATTTATTTTTATGATCTGTATTCACCTGTAGCTTCTTTTTTCTTGTGTGTGTGTGTGTGTGTGTGTATGTGTGTGCATGCATTTGTGGAAAGAGAGAGAGAGCAACCATGAACAAACAGTATGTGGCGTTTCCGGATCCAACCTGAGAGAGAACGAACTCGGTGGTCTTTTTCGGTCTGTGACATCATCCACGCTGGGTAAGTTGAATTTCATTTTTTCAACTTACTGTATTTGGGTGTCCAGCTAGGGCTGGGGGGGGGGGGAGGGGTTATGGTACAAGAATGTCAGTGAAAAGTAATGACGGGGGAGGGGGGGGTTATGGTACAAGAATGTCAGTGAAAAGTAATGACGGGGGAGGGGGGGGTTATGGTACAAGAATGTCAGTGAAAAGTAATGACGGGGGAGGGGGGGTTATGGTACAAGAATGTCAGTGAAAAGTAATGACGGGGGAGGGGGGGG
>WLWD01003645.1_pt1 | contig 35218 bp, 28 predicted proteins | sample 6712731 | NCBI WGS metagenome assembly WLWD01 (sample SAMN12718690, study PRJNA576275) | sponge metagenome | isolation source: marine sponge | host: Mycale hentscheli | place: New Zealand: South Island, Marlborough, Capsize Point | collected 2014-11-01 | reverse complement strand
GAGGGAAGTTTGAGAGTGGGAAGGGAAGTTTGAGAGTGGGTGGGGAAGTTTGAGAGTGGGCGGGGAAGTTTGAGAGTGGGAAGGGAAGTTTGAGAGTGGGTGGGGGAGTTTGAGAGTGGGCGGGGAAGTTTGAGAGTGGGGCTGCACCGATACTAGCCAGGGTTTCATACGGAGGGGGACTGGCCCTGGGACCTCTCGCCACCCCACCCCCCAGAATTTTTGAGAGTTGAATACTAGGATGTGCATGCACAGTATGGGGAGCGAGCTGGCCCAGCTGTAGAGGCAATTTGATTCTTCTATTGATATATTTATGTATATATATTATATATAAACAAACACATAAACCAAAATTTCATTATCACCCCCTGATAGTGTCTTGCTCGCTCGCCGTCTGAAGGACTAGTACCCAACACCAACTACTGTAGTCAACGACAACGACAATATTCATAGTTTAGTTTTATAGCCAAACTTCTCAAACCACACCCTGAATACCCTTAGCAGAGCTAAAAATAGCTGTCCAGATATGGACATTTGCTGGTCAAATATCAACTTGATTGGACATTAGAAAAATAGCTTTTTTATTATTACTTATAAGGTACTACAGCTAGTAAGTATGCATTTATTGTCCGTAAAAATTTAGTGGATATCCAACCAAAAGTGATTTTGTTCAGATATTAGACTGCACAAACAGAAATTGCGTTATTTTTAGTATTTGTACCATGCTTTCCATGAATCTTGACTATCTCACTATCTGTATGCAACTTGAGTTCTATAACCATGGTAATCACGTGTAAATGCCCCTCCTACCCCCTTTCCAATTGGGCCAGAAAATGCACTACATAAAACCGTTCATCACAACCATTGGCGGACACTTTCTAAAATAAATAAATAAAATACAACTGTGTGAACTGTCTTCATACACATTATATAAATGCTGAATCCGAAACAAACAAAAAATTCGAAACATTTAGTTTTTAGAATTAGAAAATGGCTTTGTTTTAGGATAACATAATTGAGTAATAGGTAAAGTACACCTCTAACTGAAAACTATTTTAACATGCTAGAAAATGTGTCAGCGTTGAGGTTCAGAGAGGTTGAAGAAAGAATGTATACCCTCCTATCAGTCCCTGATTTAGTTTACTGTTACCATGACTACACTATTCACCTGCAATACAATTCCCCACAGCAACTGTGATGACCAAAACGTGCCTAGTACAATGGTTAAAGCACAAATTACAAGATATTCATAAGGATGTTTCCCTATAGAGTATACAATGTAATACATAGCCTCTTCAAGGCTTATGAATGGGGGGGGAAAAAACAGAAAATCTGGTAAATGGTCGCCACACCAGCAAACCCTATGACATGGTGATCAAATCCTCAAATGTAGCGACAAGTTAGCGTGATGATACTTTACCTTGTTGTTTGTAAGCCTCAGTGGTGGCCTTGTCCTCATCACTGATCTCAGTAGTTTACAAACTATGGTTGGACAAATTGTCCAGACTTTTGGAAGAGTATTTTTTAGGTCTGATATTCTATCCCACATGTTCTGAGCCATTTAGTGCATAGGACCAAACACTGATCAGTGTGAAGTATATACTGTTAGGTAAAGATGTGCATCAAAGTAGTGTATGTTACCAAAAAAGGGTGTGGCTAAGTACACGGGAGTCTCTCCCCTAGCCAAAAATCCTCTATGAAGCCTGCTAGTACATTTGGCATACTGATAGGGAGGGTACATAATGTACAGCTGGCTAACATTAAAACAAATTGATATAATTCAATGATGACCAAAACGTGCCTAGTACAATGGTTAAAGCACAGATTACAAGATATTCATAAGGATGTTTCCCTATAGAGTATACAACACATAACCTCTTCAAGGCTTATGAATGGAAAAAAGAAAAAGAAAAGAAGAAAAAAACTTTCAGAAAATATGGTAAATGGTTGTCACACTAGCAAACCCTATGACATGATCAAATCCTCAATGGTACGCGACAAGTTAGCATGACTATCCTTTACCTTGTTTGTAAGCCTCAGCAGTGGCCTTGTCCTCATCACTGATCTCAGTAGTTGGACAAATTGTCCAGACTTTTGGAAGAGTAATTTTTAGGTCTGATATTCTATCCCACATGTTTATCAAAACTGAGCCATTTAGTGCATAGGACCAAACACTGATCAGTGTGAAGTATATACTGTTAGGCAAAAATGTGCATCAAAGTAGGGCGGGAAAGTTTGAGAGTGGGCGGGGAAGTTTGAGAGTGGGTGGGAGAGTTCGAGAGTGGGAAGGAGAGTTTGAAAGTGGGAGAGTATGTTTGATATGTAAAATGGAGTTTGAGAGTGGGATGTGAAGCAAGATGTCGTTTGATAACTAAGCAGAGGAAGCGATTATTTGTTGTTGTTCGTAGTTTTTTTTGTTGTTGTTCGTAGTTGTTGTTTTTTCTTTTCTTTTGTTTGTCTTTTTGTTTTGATTAGTTTTTACAAATTGTAGGATGGACAATACTTGTGACCGTCTACAGGAAAATCGGTTACAATGTGGGCCCTATCAAAAAAAAATTTTTTTGCGCTTACACATTCATCGGCATCCATAATGAGCTCTCCGAGTTTTAAAGCCATTGCTTCAACCAGTTGATATATGCACCCTAACCATTCCCTTCTGTTGGCTTATTTAATACATTTTAAAGAATTAAATCGATCTTTTCCCGACGTTTTACTCCCGCTGTGTTGTGCCCAATTTTCCTATAGACCGTCACATTTAATGATATAGTTTTATTTAACTGTTATATTTGTGTATATATTCTGTATAGGAATGCCCAGACATCGAGAAGGTTGTGGAGAAAATTGGGCAGAATGAAGCCTACGTATTGTGTTCTTACACCTGATGGACGGCTGTACTATTTGATAGTGGACAATGTATTTATGTTTTCCTGCGTTAACTTGCAGGATGCAATTATTGATTTAATTTGTTTTTATTACGTTTTGGATATTTCTTATCCAACAATGATGAACTCACTGTTAATTTTTATTCAACCTTTTATTTTTAGTTTAACTACAGGTGTTGTGCCTTCATGTGTCTCAATTTATGTTCTAAACTGCAATAATTTTTTTTTGTTTATATATCAAATTCAGTATAAAGTGTTATGATGGCACCATAAAGGTGCTGCAGAGGAAGAATTACCACAACACCACCTTGGGTGTTATGATAAGCACCCTAAAGGTGTTAATTGTTATGCTACAGATAGTGTTACCAAAACACTTATTAGAGTGATATCATTTACACTTCTGGCAGTGTCATGGTTACCTGGCTGAAGCGTTAATTTCTCCCGGCACTGGGAACGCTCAATACAGTGTAACTGTAACACTCCCGTTTTAACAGTGTATACTTAATTAACCCCATTCTCAAAGAGTTAATGTGTTTGATAGCAAGACAGCATGGATACATATATATTATTCATTTGATACAGGAGAATATCACAAGTCTATTGGCTTAGTATTTACGCGAGTGCCGCAGGCACGAGCGTAAATACCGCCAATCAGACGAGTGATATTCTCGGGTATCCAATGGATAATAAAATTATTAGGTACTGCTCATGCGCGAATACCTTGGTAACAAGAAATTTACCTAGGGGGACGTAATAACCCAACGTAATAGCTATGAACACAGGTGATATGGAAAAATATTGCCCTAAGCCACATCCTGTTTACTTTAATGCATTTTCTATGTGGCAACAGTTATCAGGCTCTGTTCAGTACCTAATAAATACAGAATAATATGATGGTGACAAGTCCATATGAAAACCAAAATGCAATTGTGAATTTCCAACTCGCAGGTTTAGCAGGAGCATGTTCACAAGTCTCAAAGTTCCTTCTGCTATAGTTCTTGAAGATTGGTTCCCTCAGCCAGATATTCTTAAAATGCTGAGACTCTGTGGATAGCTACATATTATTGTAAAAGTGTTATAAACTGTTAGTTTAATGGTTAGAGCCGTACCACATTTTATTTGCTGGCTCCGGCTCTGACCTGGATAATGGCATGGATCCGTTTCTACTGCCTTCTTGAAGTCATAGCATTGCTACCCCAGCAAGCTTACCTCCTGTGGAAGCCAGTGACATAGTGTCATATTTGGTAGTTTTTTAACAGCAAAACAATTTAAAGCATACAAGTCACTTGAAGCATACAATCAGTTCATTAATGGGTGGGTGAAAAATGTGCAGGCTTGGAATTTGAAAGATAAAATTGCTGTAACTGGAAGAGTAAGTATTAAAATGTGCAATTATGGAATGACAATAATTTTTATTTTTTATTTTTGGTTCCACACCAGTTGTTTAAAAAATAAGTCTGTTCCAAAAAGGGAAGTGGTACTGTCCAAAATGGAAGTGGTACTGTCCAAAATGCCGTACGTTGACGGAGTTCAAATTGAAAAGGAAAAGGTCAAGACAGGATTAACAATAATGTAGCTAAGGTTATGCAGGAAGTGACGTAGAAGTGACGTTTACTTAGCAACAGTTGCTACGTCGCCATTTTGAGTGGCAAAACGTAGAGTGGCGCGCGGCGTATTCTAGGCTAATTGTGTCTTCACCTGGCTTTTCTGCTTATTATTTCTCGTTGGACGAAGCTTAAATGCGGTACAGGGAAAGTTATCTAAGCTGGAAGCCTGAAGACCCTTACCTCAGCTAAAAGGAAGGATTTATTGAAGATCCTAGGGATAAATATGGCCTGAAGTAGTATCCAGATATAATTTGGCACCTCATTGAATAGAGTAGTAAGTATACTGGTGAAACGTTGAAAGCTTATAAAAGTCTTGATTCCTACATGTATTTTATTAATGGTTAGGTAGTTAATGTTAAGGGTGTAGCAGTATCAGGTTCTGATTCCCACTTAAATTGGTTCAGTGCGTCACTCACAAAGGCTTACAGTACCTCCAGCAACTCCTTTGTTCAATGAACTATTTGGATGAACCCTTCATAACAATTGCATTTATTAAACCAATTGAACTGATCGAGACGGAGCTTCTACCTCACCTTGCTGGTAAATGGTTCACCAAACGGTTATTTCAGCACATCTGTCTTCTAGCTTTTCTTCTGATATTGTGACCATGGAAGGTCCCGTTAGATTATGGTGCTACTGCAGGAAAGCAGAGTCTGGAAAGATGATCTGCTGTGATAATAGTAACTGCCCAACAAAATGGTTTCATACGACTGAAGTGCCTGAAGATGAAATGGATTCCCAAAGGAAAGTGGCTATGTCCATCCTGTCATCGCATGGGGAAAAAAGTTGAAGTCTAAGTAAACTCTGTTATTGTACAGTTCATTAGCTATGTTTTTTGGAATAATTTTCTCCCCAACCAAATATTATATATTCACATTTCATTAACATTGTAACAACAAAAAATTGGGAATGGTTTTAATTAAGGTGAAACAACTGATGGACATAAATTACCTAGTGCACAACTTATAATGACTAGCTATTTTATCTTTTGGACTAGTATACATTCTTTTTCACTGGTCATAATAAAGTTGATTGGTGTTGTTGATTCAAATATAATGTACTATTGACAAAGTAGGCCTATGATTCGTTCAACATGAATTAAACTCTTGACAGTTGACGAGAAAAATCTACTTCACTTTTTGTCAGATGTGGTTTTTCACCAGTAAATGGTGGAAGCTTGACACAGTAGAGACCAGCACTTTCATGAATATTAAAACCTCTATCTGCTAAAACAAGTTCACCTGGAAATCTTCATATCTTCTTTATCTACTCCATTATTTTTATCTTCTTTATCTGCTTCATTATCCCTGTGTGTGGTTCACAGTAACTTCACCATCAGAGCTGTACCTGGCTTTTGGCAGCTTCTAATCTTGCTGTGTCTTCTCTTCTTCTTTTATTCACTTCAGCACTCCTTTTAAACCCATGCCATCGATAGCTTTCCGTTTTAGAGGGCTTGTAATGTGTGCAAACACTTACGATACGACAGGAGACAAGGGATAGTTACATTAACATCCTGATACAAAATGATCGCTACATAGCCAAGTGTACTCATTAGGTATCGGGTCTTTCCAGCCTACAACCGCTATCCATTTAACATCAGAGCCTATTTTTAAAGCAGTTCGTACAACCAACAGCACAAAAGCGCTTCACTATTGCCACTCAAAATGGCCGCGTGTAGGGCGTGTACATTTATTACGTCACTTCCTACATAACCTCTCGAATTGTCTTTAAAATCATGTTAACTTAATTTTGAATTACTTTTGTTCATACACAAATTGTGTGAAATAGAACAGTTAAAATGGTAACAAAATGAAGCAATCAAAACTGCTATGTAAATGTTACACAAAAAATATTTAGTTCTCTTAATTAGACAACAAATGGAACCACTGAGGAGTCACAAACATTGCAGAGAGCACAACACGCGCGAACTATTTTGTCAATGTATGGTGTTTTTTCCTCTTTCTTTTTAAGAACATACTCCAGAGGAAGTGTTCCAGTCAGTAGGCTATATTTCTGACGCACAACACCAATGACTTGCTACACATGAATGCGTACATTGGCAATACTGCGAGTATTTTCAACCTCCAGCGCTAAGTTGTTTTTTTCCTTTTGTAAATGCCGGTAGGTGAAGTTTGGCTTGCATCATTGCAACATCATCAGATATGTTAAAACCTCGATTAGCAAGAACACGTCACCAGGTAGTAAGTGTTTGAGAATTCCACATGACTCTGTGAGGAGTTTGTCACTAACACGGCCTCCCCAGGCTTCTGACACAAATGACACGGTACCTTGTGGTGTTATAACAAGCAGAGGACCAAGTAACTGCTTGAGCTAGAAGATTTGAAGGACGCTCTATAAAAACTTCAAAGCAATCTACTATGACTGCAACATCTTTACCAAAAGAGTGAAAGCACTGTGGCATGGTTTTCCATAAGCTCTCACGTGTAGGCCATATAATTAAATGTTGTAGCACTGCATCCATCAAAGTGAGCCATTTAGAAAATATTCGTGATAATTGATACAGATATGCCAAATCTTTATGCTAAGTCTTTGTAAGGACTGTTCAACCTCAGTCTTATAATGGTGAGCATAAATTCCTGAAATGGAGACAATAGGAATCATCGAGGGTACAACTACCAGATCAAAAACAGCTTTTAATAATTTATAGTTAGGCAATCCTGTGTAAAATTTGCAACGATCATCATCCTGTTCAAGCTCCTCTTCTGAAAATGGTGGTACACTAACTAAGGACTGTAACTCAGATTGTAATGTTTCAATTTCAAGGTCATTCTCCATATGCTTCTATTCCTCATCATCCATCATAGCTGAAGTAACTTCTGTTTGAACAGCAGCATTACACACCAATTTTTCAACATTGCTAGTACCTCAGCTAGCAGTAGATATGATGCTGGTATTATTACAACCTGTACCAGCTACATTAGCATCCATCTCTGTACTTGCAGAACATATTCCATTGCTCTGGCTAGCACAGTCTTTTTTAGCTTCTCTCAACTTGACCCTTTTATATCTACTTTTGGCAGTTTCTGCTTTTTTAGCAGTCATTGCCTTACTGTGGCCCAAATGGAGAGTTGGAAGCCAGTCAGGGTTATTTTCTTCTTCCAGTGCTGCTGGCTTACCTGAGATAAAATGCCTCGAACAAATTCTATCATTACAGATAATTTTCCGGGTGAGACTATTATCCAAGGTGAAAAAAATAAAGACAAAAAGAAGATGTGTTGTTCTTAGTAAACGACTACTTGAGAAAAAAATTAGTGTTTATTCTATGCGTTGAATTTTTGGAATTCTGTTGGCCTACACTTAAATAGCCTGGAGTCTTGCACACCATCCAGCCTTCACTAGCTAAACCTTCAGAATCGTCCCAATTGCAGAGCCTACAAAAATAATAATAAAGTACTGCTATTAACATTTCTAAGTACTTACTTTTGCTTCTCTGGTAGCCATGAGGACTGGTAGTAGAAACTACAATAAGCTCCACGATATATTGGGAATCAATTCTAATCGTTTATTTGGCCAGAGACTATCTCCTATACAGCATAAGGATAAGTGTCCAACCAAATTATTTGCAAGAACTTTAGCTGTGTACCATCTCCCCGTAATATTAGAAAGTGAGCCAGCAAACTCAGGATACTTGGGGGGGGGGAAACCTTGCAACTGCTGCCGATAGTGCTACTCTAAATCAAATTGGAGTTTTACCGTGGTACTTTGCCCTCCAAAGCAATCGTTGCTAGGAATGCCCACGCATTAATTGGTCAAATGCACGACCTCTTTTTTTTCTTTTTTGTTTGTTTGTTTGTTTGTTTGTTTATTTGTGGGTGTACTCGGCTTTTATGGTCGTACATATAGATTACAGATTTACTTAATCAAGTATAGTTGAACTTTTAGCTATGATAATTCACTGCATACCTGCTACAGATCTGCCCATAAATCCACACAGCTACCTGTTATGTTGCATGCTATGTGCATGCATAGCTATATATTACTAGCTAACCACAGTCTGCTTGTCTTTTAATGGATTTTCTCTCTCCACAACAAATTAGTGCACCTAAACAGTTATGCATAATTTCACAAGCAAAAATGAGTACTTCAAAGAGAGATTTAGTTAGCTACAATGGAAATGTAACAGTAATTTTCCACCACTGACAAAGCTTGCTATTAGTGAATGACGTTTACTTCCTGGTGGATTCAGGAGTTTAAGGTGTTTGCAAAAAGTACTTGAAGTAAATATATCAATAACAGCTAATCTGTCTATAAACCAAAGTCTGCCACAAACAAACAAATAGGAACTTGCATTTTAAATCACACTATAATTCAAGAACTCCGACAGGAAATTTAACATGTTTAAAACAAAGAGCCATGACCATATGTGACAAATTTATAGCTAGATGAGGAGTTAGTTATTTATCTCATTTCAAAAGAATGGTTATCTGAAGAATTTAGCTATATATTTGAGAATGTATTAGCTTCACAAGAGTGGAAAGAAGAAAAATGTGACGGAAATTTGTAGGAACTGACAAAAAAAAACGTATCATATCTCATACACTAAGGGTATTTATTAGAGTAAAAGAATAGAATGGAAATTGAACATAATGCAAGTGCAAGGAACATGAATGAATTAAATGCATCAAGGAGTAGAGTGAAAGAGGGTTCTCTGTGTTGTGGAAGGTACACTTGATAGACTATAAATCTAACCTGGGATCATTCAACCACTGTAAACTTGGTGTCATGTTTTTTGACTATTTGTATTTGTATTTTAAGATTTGAAAAGTAAAGTATGAATTTGTATTTCAAATACTTTTAAAAATAATAAAGTAGGAATGAGAACTTTTGTATAAATAGAAAATAGAAGATCTGGAACATATTTCTATTGGACAGATTCATGCTATTGTTTAATTCTGGAAAGTTCAGAATTAAGTATTTCTTGGTTCAAGCTATTGCAATATTTAATAGCTCCACCTCCTATTGTGAAAAGCCGCTGTTAAATAAACTGAATGTATACGAATAAAGGGCATACTCGTGTCAAAATTTCTTCAAAAGGACAAAACTTTTGAAGAACTAATGTTTGTCAGGTGTAATCAATTTTCCACGTAACACTAGCTACTGTAATTGTATGTAATTCAAAAGTATTTGTGTAATTGAAATACTACATCTAAGAAAGTTTTTGTATTTGTATGTATTAGAGTTCTTCAAAGTATTTGTATTTGTATTTAAATACTATTCAAAGTATTTGACCCCAACCCTGGATAGCTACCATCTGATTTTCTCAGATCTACCTACAGTTCACTACATGCCTCATAATAATCATCACTCACTTATTCATTATTGAACTTCCAAATTTCAAATATTGTTCATGATTCAATTAATGAGTGTTATTTTTAACAAGTATGATTTGTGGATCACAAGTGGTAAGGCATATCCCGATTTCTGTTGGTGTTGGCTACAATTCCATACCCTTTACTATAGTACTCTCATGGCCACGAGAGTATCTATTTTGTAGTTGACTGCTTTAACACATGGGTTATAGAATAATAGTACTACATAAATTTCAAGCATTTCGGCTCGGACAATCTTTCTTCAGTAAAATGACACAACAATACATGAAAAATAAATTATTTCTTTATGATCAGAGTAGCTAGAACAATTAAATGTTTGTTGTGACTCATTGCATTCAGTAGTACCAACTAGCTACTTCAGTTGTTTACAAACAAACAAGTATAAATAATGATGCAATGTAGGTAGAAATGATTGAATTGAAGACTACTCTTAGCTACACTTGGTGGGGACCGTTCTGCAAATGAGGGACAACCGTCTTTGCCTTGCAATTTCACACCCCTTGAAACTTGATTCTATCCCTTTTGGAATAGCATGGGTATAATTATACCTCGCACTACCTCTGCAGGAAAAAGAAAGGAAAAAAAAAGACGACATTATTATAACATTTAAAACTAAGGTACACTACTTTGTTTACATGTTTTCATCAATGGCAGACCTCTTATCCCAGAGGTCCCCAACAAAGGCACCAGAGATGTTTGTTTATTGGACGACAATTGTATAGTCAGAAGAGTATTATGAGGCTGGACATTAAGCAGCCTAGGCTACCAGTACAGGCGGAAGGTATTGGTCAGGACTAGCCTGGAGTTGGCTTTGGTAGTCTGTGAATACCAACCTGTCGACTTCCCACATCCCATATTGAGAAGCAAGAACTTTTCATTCACACGATGTATGTGTGTGTATGTATGTGTGTATGTGTGTATGTGTGTGTAGTATGTATGTATATATATATATATGTATGTATGTATGTATATATGTATGTATATATTATGTATGTATGTATATATGTATATTATGTATGTATGTATGTATGTATGTATGTATGTATCTAGGGTAGAATAAACCACTTTTTTTACACTCATCGAACATTTGTGGGGGCACAAGAAGTAACAAAAAATATCAATTTCCTTCATTGCTTACAGACATGCAGGGTTTACCTCAAGTTTAGTAAGTTATTTTGGTCAATGCAATGTTTGTAGCTATACCAACAGTATCGGTTTTAGCCACAAAGAGAACCAAGTCATTAGTTGCGGCGAGTGGTTCCACAGCATTGTAACCCTTTACCACAAGTAAGTAGTAGTTACAACTATATAGGTCTTCTTTTTTTTTTTGGTAGCTGAGAGCTTTTTGTCAGGAGCTACTGGTCACTTAGACAGTCGGAATGACTTACAGAAGCTTCCAATACGCAGGAGAGTAGTAATTCTGTTGATTCGCTAAAAACGAATTAGGAGCTAGAACATTATCTTTAGGCACTTTGCATACAGTTCTTGTAATAGCAATAATCAAATTTTATCAGATTTAAGGTAATTTAAAAAAAGTGTTTTGCTTTGTGGTTTGAATATGGCTCGCTCACCATTTGTGCTGAAGCACATCGCTAGTTAATGTCCTCATGCTCTTAATGCTCTTTAACAGATTAGTCTTGGCAATCAAAGTTAAAAAATTTCATGAATTTAGGAGTACCCCTCAGTTTAGCAAGGCCAGGTAGAGCCCTCCTAATACTGTGCACTGCTCATCCTCCTCTATTGTCAAATCATCTCTTACATGTGGTCCACTGAACAGCTCCTTGTTGTGTCCACACACACACACACACACACACACACACACACACACACACACACACACACACACACACACACACACACAAATTCTCTTGCAACCTGCTAGAGGTTATGCTCATCTGACAGAGCCAGGATGTCTGTGAACTAAGCAGGCACAGTGAGCTGTGCAAGCAAAGCTCCTGGAGCCGGGCTAGGAACTCGCAGGAGAGAAAGACCTTTCTTCACAGCAAGTGGTGTGGGTACCCAAGTCCCACCTAGACCATTGCAGTTTCATGAGAAAAGGCCTTGAATTTGCACCCCAGCAAATGCCAGATACCCAATTACAGCTGGGTGGACTGGTAGATTGAAAATTAGATGGAAAATTGCCAGAGTGGGGCTTGAACTCAGGGACCTCAGGCCCTGAGCCAAGGACACAACCACTACACCACACAGCCACACACACACATGCACGCACGCACACATATACATACACACACATACACACACACATATACACACTTACACACACACACACACACACCACTGGCTTTGATAGTGTCTCCCTTTGCTTCGCTTACTTTAACCACACCCTTGGATTTCACCACCACCACGTACGTCAAACAGTAGAGGGATCTCCTGGGAAGGAATATATTGATCCACTTGTCTGGGTCCATGTCATGTCTTAGCTTCATTACACTGGGCGACACCAGACTCACACCAACTATCACTTCACCGCAAAACTACAGGACACAGCAGAACATGAAGATGAACTAACCACTGCCCCTCAAGGTGACATGTGTGGGTTTGTGTGCTGCCTAAATTATAATTCGAATTATATTTGGTAAGGGTCATTTTGTATAGTTGGACCACAGGCTCGAGTATTGGAGGTGTATGGGTTCAAGGAAGTACATACCAATATGATTTGACAAATGGCCAGCTTGTGAAAGTGAAACTTGGCAAAAATAGTCTCTGGCTTGAGCAGTGCCCCGCCCTGCATCACTCTGCAGGGCAAGCAGCACCGCACACACTCACACACACTCACACCCACACCCACACACACACACACACTCACTCGCACACACACACACACACTCACACACACACACTCACAAACACTCACACACATACACTCACACACACTCACACTGAGGTATATAGCACTCGTGCAGTGAGAAATTTCACTCGGTTTTGCTTCATGAAAAATTTCTCACACACTCATTCTATTAATCCTGAATACCACAATTGTCCATGCTATTATATCTCTGTATGTATGTACATGCACATACATACATACACACACACATACATACATACATACACACACACACACACATACATACATACACACACATTGTTAGGCCTGAAAATGTCTGTGGTTTCACTTCTTGCCAACTACACACACACACACACTGCAATGATGCAAGATGCACACCATTACGCTAATGATAACGTCACCACAACAACAACAAGTTCATTCACAACAACAACAAGTTCATTCACAACAACAACAAGTTCATTCACAATAAGTTACTACTCTCTCTCTCTCTGTTTCAACTAACACTACATTTCCTACTTTGACACTGTCTGTGTGTGGCTTGATTTCCCCGTCTTCAGCCAGGTCTAGCACATGGATTCCATCCAACAGCTCCAGGTTCTTGCCACTCACTGCAGTCCTGGCACTTTCTTGGAGTCTTTCTATTAAAGGTAGACTCTCGTCCGACCATTGGTCCCTCTCTGTCTCCCGGAACCCATGAATAGCCTGTTAAAACAAAAATTAATTATTACACAACACATGTTCTGCTTAATTTATCATACAAAGAGTATCACATCACTGCTGGGAAGGGTGACATTGGGTGTAAAATAAATAACATGATGCAAGTAAAAGAGAGAGAGAGTGTGCAGGTAAATAGTTTAATTATATTTCAAAGTGCTGATGAATTAATTCTATAAGTAATTTTTTAACAAAAGAAAATCATAACAACAAAAAATCGTTAGTTAATTGGCATTTATTGTGAAAAAATGAAGCAGATAAGTATATAGAATTTAAATAGTACTGCCCTTCTGAAGTTTTATCAGCTAATAATGAAGTTTTATGTTCTTACAAAAAATGCAAAACAACAACCACATACTTTGTCCCAATGGTCAAAGTTGTACTTCTTTCCTCTGAATTTCTTCGTCATCTCCTTCACCACACTTTCTTCTTCACCAAGAGTGGCAAAATCTTTCACTACTTTGACAAACATGACATCTTCACGGGCAGAATCACTGAACTCTATAAGATCATCAGCACTACAACAACACACATACAAACATGTATGTATACCATTACTTGCGTATGACATTCGGGGAGGTCATATCAAGATTTTCGAAGGTTCAGGAAACAGCAAGAAGTAAACCTCTTAACTCTCAATATTTTTGTTACTGAGACTCAATATTTCGATCCATATTTAACAGACCTAATTCTCACTATTTCTAAACTTATCTCAGTGTTTCCCTATAGTTAGATAGCTACTCAATCCAGCTCATTGCCTAAACTTACACAAAGAGAATGCTACCTGGCTGGAATTTAAAAGACGACTTCTGTTGAATATTTCATTCACAGATTCAGTACTCACTATGTTTGGAAGTGTCTGGAAAGTGTTAAAGTGCCTGAAACAGTTCAAGCTAAGTTTAATTTACTATTTCGTGTAGCTGAAATGGTAACAATCATTTCTTACTTCTAAGCCAGCAAGGAGAGAAATTTTCTTGAAAAAACACCTAGTCAAAGTTCACTGAAAATAAATTTTGTTTGATACTTTATGATCACTGTAATAGTACACACATTTCTACATAATATAATATACCCAAAGTCATAGCAACCATTTATAGTACTATCTACAGCTATAAAATAGCAAATCTTGACATTTGTTGACTTGGGTTTCAATATTATCTGACTTTTAGGTTGAGAAATCTATGGGGAGGGGAAATTTTCATGAAAATTTTGGGGGCAAGTGTCACCATGAAGGTCAAAATAAATTCCAAATAGCAAATCCTTAAAAAAAAAAACATCAATCGTCCCTTCATGTTAATATTGTTTATATTTTTAAACAGTTAACACCGCGAAATTCAGTCTTTACCTCTTTATCGAACATCTTCTCAATAGTAGCAGCTTACAGGATTTCGGAATGCCAACTTCCCAAAGATTCAGACTGGCTATTAATCTCGCCATTCAGTATGCCATGAAGGTTAAACCTGGGTAAGAGATCGTCATAAGCATAGCCTTCTAGGAAAAGATCGTCTAAGACAAAAAAGACGCAAACGCTGGAGGGAAAGTAAGAAAAATGACATCCGCAGGAATTAACTTAGCAGCAAATCTGAGCTTTCTCTTCAGGGACAGGCCTCTACTGGAAAGATTTGGAGCAGCAGCAGCAGCTGGTGGGAATGCAGTTAGTTAAGAAGTTCATTAAGTTTTAAAATATTTTCCAGGCTTCGGGGCGGTTGAGCTCAACCCAGATATTCTGGACAACTACTCTGCAGAGGAGCTGGTAGCAGCCCAGAAGATGGCAGATGTGAAAGTGGCTGCTCTGACAGCTCAGAGAGGTCAACTATGGTAGTGCAAACTAGCTAGGTCCATTGTTGATCTGATTGAAAGATTTAGTAACAATTTTAAAAAGATGTGGTTATAATACGATCATTTTTGTTGTTGTTTTCCTTCAACAATAGAATAATGTTTTTTTTATTATTTATAATCATTATTATTTTATGCTGTACTGAAGTTAATTCACAGCAGATAAGCTGCTTCCCAGTAGTTATGCATTCTATACTAAAAATGTTCTACATTATAAGAAAAGTAGGACAACTTCTACTACTTAGCTATTAAAGGATTGTGTATTAGCTATACTGTATAGCTACCCAATACTCATATGTGGTGAGGTCGTCATAATTTTTTTCCCCAGGAAATTGTCCAGGAGACAAAGGCTTGGCTGCTCAAGTTGGTAGAGAGGACGACTTCAAAGCCAATTTAGGCCGAGCCATTGAATATGCAATTGCTCTTAACTGCCCCAAGTATGTAGGTACCAATTAATATATCCTGTTTATTTTGCCTCTAACTCGTGCTGGTACAGGGTCCACCCTATGGCGGGAACTGTGGCTCCTAATGACACACAAGCTGTTCAGGAAGCTGAGGAAACTTACGTGAAAAACTTGAAATACTCTGCAGATGAGTGTAAGAAGGTGAAAAAGGCTATTGCTTAGCAAGCCACTGCCAATTGTACCCTATAGTTTGAAATGTGTCTAAAAATTTCTGTTTGAGCAATAAAATATTGCAATACTTTTTTTCTTTATCTGCACGATCAAACAAAGAGAGGGCCCACGTGAAGATAGTGAATAAACCAAATAAGTTTGACTTTTTGAGTCTTCTGACGAATTTTACTTGACATGAGCTGACTAAGGCAGTTGAACAATTGGATTGTTGTGTTATCGATGTCATGGTAACTCTTTCTTAGCACAATCTGACTGTTTTGATTGAACCTATTGCAACTATTCCGCACTATTTCCTGAGGCACCAGGCCCAAGGTAAGCCAGTAGTTGTTAACTTATGTATTGAAACAACTTCATTTTCTATCCTCCATTCCTTGAAGCTATCAGTGTTTTAAAGAAAGTGGACAGAGAAAATGTGAAGCTTGAATTTGTGAGTTGTACATTTCTGAATTTAGCTACTACAAGTGTGCCTTTAGCTTGTCTTTTTTTTTGTTATTGTTGTTGTTGTTTTGTTGGTGTTTATGTGTGAATTGCATGTGCAAGTCACATATATGCTACCATGTGGTAGCATTATTGTTTCACTAGCTCACATGGTGCACCCCTAGTCTGGTGGAGTCAAGACCCATGTAGCGCATGAAGGGTCTGGGGACATGGCCATACTATATTTGTTCTAGAGGAATGCGGAAGTAGTCAGTGCCCACCTCCCTTATACCTGAATTTCTACCGCAGTGGAGATGCAGATGGATTCTATGACGATGATCTGTTGTTGTTGTTGTTGTTGGTTTTTTGTTTTTGTTTTGTTTTTGTTTTTGTTTTTTGTTTTGTTTTGTTTTTTTGTTGTTGTTTTTGGTTTTGGTTTGTTTGTTTTTTTAGTTTCCGTAGCTTTTGTTGATAGACTATTGGGCTATGTATGGCAAGTTGAAAGAGTTGCTGGTGAGGGTGATCAGATTTTAGTGCAGAAGGTAGAGACGAATTTGGAAATTTTCCAACGAAATACGGTAAAAACTTCTACTTGGCATGTCTCTTTTTCCTTACTCAAACTACTATCCTTATCCTTAGCAGTGAAACAATGGCTGACATGTACAGGAATTTCTGTTGTTGTTTTTTAACTAGCTTTGAAAGGGCCAGTGACAACAAGTATAGGAATTTCTATTTGTGGTTGAGGAGGGCCATTCCCTAACAGTAACTGACCGCCGCAATATATGTGCCGCAGAACAAAGTTGGTATGGCCATGTCCCCAGACCTATTCCCAGCATAGTGGTTCGGTAAGGGTCTGGCTACACCAGACTAGTGCACCCCCTCATAAATAGTCACAGATAATGTTAACGTAATCTTTATTTTGTTATTTAGGACATATTCCACGCTCAAATTCTGGATGGCAACATAACAGTGTTTCTAAGAAACCATTGGAACTATATAGGCAAGAATCTTTTAGTCAGCTGCTTTATGTTAGCACGCACAGTATAGCTATCAATTATTGGCACTGCAAATTCTGATCTTGTTCTTTGCTTAGGTCACGTCCAGATAAGCCAAGTTCCAGACAGACACGAGCCTGATGAGAATGGTGAAATTAACTTTCCTTTCTTCTTTCGAACACTGACCTCACTTGGCTACACAGGATATGTGGGCTGTGAATATATTCCTAGAGGTGAGGGCAACTTGGTCACATTATTCTAGCATTTATGTACTTGCTAAATAGCACATTATTATTAATTGATTAACAAATATTAATTAATTATTTTTATTAATTTTTATTAAGTAACCTTATTACTTATTAACTTTATTACTTATTTTTATTAATTAACTTTATTAATTACTTTATTAATTAATTACTTTATTAATTAATTACTTTATTTATTTTTATTTACATATGTATTTTGTAGGGTCTACTGAAGAAGGATTGTCATGGACTAAACCTTACTTGAACTTAAACTGATGTCTATATCAAAATTTGTTGATTTAATAATTGGCATTATAACAGCACTGAACTTGCAATACAACTATACATGAAAATGTGACATTTTAGATGACTGCACATCTGTATTAGTATTAATAGTAGCATACGTTACAGTTGCCTTTTGTACTTAAACTTGGATAAGCACTGGGCCTTGCTATGTTAATTATAAGCTACCTAACATTTGTTTATACATATCAGCAGTCACCAATAATTAGGATTACAAACAAAAAAAAAGGTCTATTACGTTTCATTAACTGCACAAGAATATTGTGTGTACCTGTAGGAAATAATCGTCGCACGGTAGCATTAGTTTACGACGATTATTACCTACAAGTGCGAGGGGGGTGTGGCATCTCTCTGCGAGATGGCGTCTTTAAATCTAGCTGCAAACCTATGCTTTCTCTTCAAGGACAGACCTCTTCTGGACAGATTTGGAGCTGCAGCAGCAGCTGGTGGGTGAGGTATTTACCTGAAGAGCTTAATATTCACATGCAGTTCCTTCAGGCTTCCGTGCTGTCGAGCTCAGTGCTGACATGCTAGATGAATACTCCATTGATCAGCTTGTAGCAGCTCAGGAGAAGGCGGATGTGGAAGTGGCTGGACTGACAGCTCAAGCAGGTCAGTTAATATAGTTATTTGATCTCAAGAACTTTGAACATAGAATGTTTTATCGTTACGGTAGTCTGGCCATAGCCAGACCCTTTACCATACTACTACTCAGAGAAAGGGTCTGGAGACAATCATGCACCTTGGCTATTCTAGCCCATACTTTAGGGGTGTGGTTTGTTGGCTGTCTCCTAGGCACGCCTTAGTGGAATGAATGGATGCCCTACCGAGAGTCGACATTCAAAACACTTGTGAATGCTGTGCCTGTGCAAATACTCGGTGTTTGTGTGCGGGTGACCTGTCCTGCAAACTGGGTGGCAGTGGAAGTAATCAGCTAACCACTACCACATTCCTCGAGAACAGCCAAGGTAGTCTGTCATAGCCAGACCCTTTACCGAACCGCTACATTGGGAATGGGTCTGGGGACACGGTCATACCAAATTTGTTCTGCCACACATATATTGCGGTGGTCAATTACCGTTAGCAAATTACCAGGAATAGCCCTGCTCAACCACAAATAGAAATTCCTGTGCGTGTCAGCCACCCTTTCCAACACTAGGTTTAGCAATCATGGCTAATTTGCGGTAGAAATTCAGGTATAAAGGAGTTGGGGCACTCACCACTTCACCACATTCCTCCAGAACAAATTTGGTATGGCCATGTCCCCAGACCCTCCGCGCGCTTTGCGTGCTACGTGGGTCTGGCTCCACCAGACTACAGCCCAGGTGCATGCTTGTCCCCAGACCCATTCTCCGCTTAATAAAGGGACTGGCTGCTCCAGTCTATGTATGAAGTACAAGTACACTATATATGAAAGTATTGGAAAATCCGAATATGTAATGAATCTTATTAGGAAGTGCCGATTAATGTCAACTAATTAAAGGACATATGAACATGATTCTTGCAGCTCTAACCTTTAATCAAGCTTGCAGGGATAAAGTTCGTTCTGTATCAGATCCTAGGAATTTAAGCTGTCATAAAAGTACTGTACAGTAACTCCCTCTTTATTTTAGGTCATCGTCAAGGAGACAGGGGTCTTGCTGCTCAAGTAGGAAGAGAGGAAGACTTCAGAGCCTGTTTGAGTCGAGCTGTCGAATATGCGACTGCTCTCAAGTGCCCTAAGTAAGTAACTTAACCAATGTTCGCTGATCTTTCTTCACTTTGCACATGCTGGTAAAGGGTCCACATTATGGCAGGGACAGTGGCTTCAGACGACTCACAAGCAATGCAAACAGCTGAAGATGTGTACGTGAACAATTTGAAATGTGCTGCAGATGAGTGTGGCAAGGTACAAGTTACACTGGCATGTAACAAGTAACAACCTCCTCTCCAAGTGAACAGCTGAGTCATTCTGTATTTGGTCTCAGTATTTGTTTGTTTGTTTGTTTGTTGTAGCATAATCTGATGGTTCTGATTGAACCTATTTCAACCATCCCCAATTATTTCCTGAGGCACCAGACCCAAGGTATGCCAGTGAGTAATGTATGTGTTCCATTCAATATAATATAATATATATATATATGTGTGTGTGTGACCATCTACGGGAAAACCGGGCACAACGCGGCGTGCGTAAATATCAAGAAAAGATCGATCGATTTCTTAAAAATGTATTGTTTCAAGCCGACGGAAGGGAACGGTTAGGTCTATTATAGCGGGAACGACTTAAGCTACGACGATAAAACTTGGAGAGCTCAATATCTGGACGCCGACAACTCCATAAGTGCAAAAAAAAAAATTTTCGAAGGGTGCCGCGTTGTGCCTGGTTTTCCTATAGACGGTCACATATATATATATATAATGTATATAATATGTTATAATTATATGTCTATGTATTGCAGCTGTCAATATTTTAAAGAAAGTTGACAAAAAGAATGTGAAAATAGAATTTGTAAGTTCTATCCATTGTCTTTCTTGTACATTCATGGATACACATATGTAGTGTATGTGTAGGTATAATCTACATGTGTTGTACATATTATGTGCCAGTCAAGTACATAAGTGTGGATTTGTGCGCATATAAAATATATACAGCAACAGAATAGATAGTTAATCTGTATACTCTCATAGTTTGTTGTTGTTTTTGTTTATTGTTGTTGTTGTTTGTTTGTTGTTGTTTTGTGACAAATTATCAATTCAACCTTTTCCTCATTGTCCCCTATGTACAGAACTTAATCCCTGCATACTTGCTTAAAGGTCAGAGCTGCAAGAATCATGTTCTATGTCCTTTAATTAGTTGACATTAATCGGCACTTACCAACAAGAGTCATTACATATCCAGATATTCCAATACTTTCATAATAATATTGTACTTGTACTTTACACATAGTCTGTATATACTTTATTTAGGACACATTTCATGCCCAGACCCTGGATGGTAACCTGACGGTGTTTCTCAGGAACAATTGGAATTATATTGGTAAGCGCCACGCCCACAACAGGTTTCTTATATCCATATTTATATTCAGGTCACGTCCAGATAAGCCAAGTTCCGGACAGACACGAGCCTGATGAGAATGGTGAAATTAACTTTCCTTTCTTTTTTCAAACACTGACCTCACTTGGCTACACAGGATATGTGGGCTGTGAATATATTCCTAGAGGTAATGATGCTATGACAACTTGTTTCCATTTGTTTAGTGGAAGTTAATTTGTTTGTTTGTTTGAATAGGAACTACAGAAGAAGGACTGACTTGGGCCAAACCTTATTTGAATATATAATTTTATTTTATATTATTACATTGTTGTTTATATACAATGCATTTCATCCGAAACATGTATATATTTAATAAATGTAGCATTGTGTTAGTCCTTTAAAAATGTGGTGGAATATGTCCCTGGGTAATAAAGTGATAATGAAATAAAGATAATGAACATCTGGCAATAAAAAGTACTTATCATCTTCCCATAAATAGAAGTTACCTGGGCAACATCCATATTCTATAAAATATCATTTGCTTCACTACTTGTACTGTCCTTGGCTTCTTCTCGAGTGATACCTTCTTCAATGCCACTGCAGTTACTCGTTGGACCATCTCTGTCCACGCCCCCACAACTTTCATTGCCATGCAGTTCATCAGTGACACTCAGTTCATCCAGCACTTCCACCATATGTGCCAGTGTCGCTCTGTGCTCCACCACCTCATAAAATAGCCTGGCCTTCTTCTCGAGCTTTTCCACCAGTTTGTCTCTTTCCTCAGCTGCCTTTAGAAGACTCTGAACATGAAGTTCTGATTCCTCGAGGTTCTTCTTGAGTTCTGACGCAGTTCCATCTCTTTCAGTCAAGGTAGCAGAACTTTCTTCTTGATTCTTCTTCAACTGCTGCTTCAGCTGCAAATTGGAGGCTTCCAACTCTTCTATGTGCAAATTCTGCATGTGAACTTTAGTTTCTAGTTCATAAACTTTCTTGTGGAGTTGCCTTAGGTGGCTATTAGCCTCCTGAATGTTCAGCTTGGTCATGCTCATACTCACCGGCTACCAGCGTCCACCAGGGATTCAAGTGAGATAACCAGGAGTGACTGTACAAACCAAATGAAAGAAACCCTAAAAATTATTAATGGAGGTGGGACGTCAATTACTCATTTATGGTAAAGTATCGCTACATTCACTCGCCCGAACATGGCTGTTCCCACATTCAAGTCGTTTGTCACCGAAAAAGAGATAGAAGAAGTAAAAAAGAAGAGGCAGGAAGAATGGGAGAAAGTCAGGAAGCCAGATCAGCCATTAGGTGAGGTTTCAATAGAGCTGAATCATGGGTAGAGTAATACTGACGATTCTTTACCCGAGTAATTTTTTTCCTATTAACTTTGTAGTACCATCATCGCCCTGGTGGTCGGAAAGACGTTATGACTGATGAATTACTGAGCCATTAGACATCCCACACAAGGAGTGATGTGTGTGATTCCAAATAAGTTCAGTTCAGCTGTTTCTAGACAACTATGGCAATAATTCCTAATCTGGGCTGAGGGTAGTCTCACGCAGCCAGACCCTTTACCTACCGCTACACTGGGAAAGGGTCTGGTGGCATTAGTACATAGTACCAGTTCAATACCTTCCAGATCTCAGGGGGAAGTTGTGGTTCCGGTGGTGGTTGTCAGTAATATAGGGTTTCCGCAGCCACTCAATCAGCTCATATTCAGCGGCCCCAAAACTTCCACGTATTAGAAGAATGGGGCAGTGGAACTTGCTGCAAATAAGGTGCCAAACACCAGGATTCATGAAAGGGCTACAGGAAAAGTAATTTTAGGGCTTGTAAAACAGTAGAAAGATTTGAAGGGAAAAAAAAAAAAAGGCTATTTCTGACAGTAATACTGCCACTGTTATAAGCTAGGAATTATAAGCTAGTATGTTGTACCTTATACCAATATATGCCGTATAAGACAGTGTTATAAGGCAGTAATGGCACACCTTACATCCACCTCTCACAGTTGCAAGTAGTATTTTGTACATTAGCATAGAAGTTTCTTTGTGCGGTATTTTTACGATTACATAAGGGTATAACCGCGGAGCATCTGGTGAAGAACTAATTACATTCCTTGTACTAATGCCACCAGACCCTTTTCCCAGCGTCGCGGTAGGTAAAGAGTCTGGCTACGCGAGACTAGGCTGAGGGCTCTCCCACTAATTAGAACGAGCTTCTATAATAGCTTGGTTCCAGTCTCTCTCAAAAAAAAAAATGCAATAGGCAATAGGTGCCGTATGACAAAATTTGCACTATCTGCCGATACCAATTTTCACACTATGTATTGTCCCAAGTATTCAATGTGTATCCGTATTGCTGTTACTTGACTTTTTTTCTTGGTGATAATTGATGAAGGGCTACCTGGTGTCAGGTGTGTAGAGTATGTAATGGTAGAAATTGGAACTGGATAGTTGGAATTTTTATTAATTTCTTTAGCGCATCGGTGAATATGAATTTAAGGGTTGAGTGCGGACATCTGTGTTGTTACAAGTGAGGGTTGATGGATGATTATTTCACTCACTGACCCAACAACGAGGAATGCCATAGATTTAATTAATGTAATGATATTGCGGATACTCGAGAGGCTCAGTATTTTATATAAGGGTATATATAGATTATGCAGGTTGTATATGTGTGCATATATGTTGGTGTTTGTTTGTACATGTTTGTGTGTTTGTGTGTGCATATAGAGAGACCAGAAGAACAGTATGATCCAAGGACTTTGTACGAGAGGCTTAAAGAACAGAAAGACAAGAAACAGGAAGAATTTGAGGAACAGTTCAAATTCAGTTAGTAAATGAGGAAGCATAGTGTCTGGGTGTGCATATTTGTGTGAGTGTATGGTTTCACTACTTGTCTGTATGATAAATTAAAGGTGGATATCCAATTACTGTTATAATGTAGGGATCACTTCCATTCCCACCCCTTCATACCACACACTAATTAGCTACCACCTTTACGTGATACATTCCCCAAATTCTCCTTTAGCTTTAATTGCTTTACACAGAAGTAGTTATGGTTTCCATTCCATTCCTGTAAGTTCTGTTCCATGCTATGTGCTTCATTGGACCGAATAATTGTGGGTGGGGACGTCTGGGTATACCAATGTCTGAACTATTGTAGTGTTTTATAATGGAGTATTTTATGTATCGAGTGTTATACATGATCACTGAAGTTATGATACCATTTGAGTGGATCTGGTATGTGTTGTCATGGGAACATTGGATTTGCCACTTGACCTGAGCTGCAAAAGCTAGTTCCGAGAAGAGTGTTTGTATCCTCTGTTAATTGGCAAGAATGCTGCAGTAGGATTATTTTTTAATAGGGCAAGAATGAAAACTTTGTGCCATCCAATAGTCTGGAAAATACGTTTGTGGGTTCAAATTTGTGGGTTGTTCAAATGTGTATAGGTGTCATTGTGTGTGTGTGTGTGCGCGTGTGTGCATGAGTGTGTGTGTGTGTGCGTGCATGAGTGTGTGTGTGTGTGCGCATGCGTGCATGAGTGTGTGTGTGTGTGCGCATGCGTGCATGAGTGTGTGTGTGTGTGTGTGTGTGCGCATGCGTGCATGAGTGTGTGTGTGTGTGCGTGCATGAGTGTGTGTGTGCATGTGTGAGTTGGGGGAGAAAAGCCTCATGGTAGAGATCACATTAATGTGCAGGGTTTCATACAGAGGGGAGGGCCTTGTAATCCCCCCCCCCCCCCCCCCCCCCTTTTTTTTTTTTTCTTCTCACAGAATTTGAAGCTGAATACTGTACATTAGCTAAAATGAATTCTATGGATATTAAAATATTAGAACATCATGCACGTGACCAAACACTTATCAGAGTGAGTGAGATACGCTAGCCAATACGCATATGCATCAAAGTAGTATGGGCTAATAAATTTGTGTGCCTATGTTTACGCAGCGTCTCCCACTTAACCCTTATGTGCATGTAGCATGTGCTGCTAAATAATGGATTTTTTGTTCTGTTCCTTTAATTAGAGAATTGGAAGATTGTTCTACAAATATCTGACATAATGACAGAATTTGAAAGTTGAAAGAGCTATCAGTCAGGGTTCTGGGAATTTTATTTTTAATGACAAAGCAATCCTCCTCCTCATTCATGAAGAGTATTACTACTCTGGTTTCTTATGGCCAGATTTTATTCAGAATCATCTCAGAAATTTCTTCCAGGAAACTCAGTTTACCAGATGTGAATAGTTGAGATCTTGGAATGTAACTTGATCTATGAGTCTGTTCTAATTTGTATTTGAATGTAGCTAGCTAGTCACATACGAGCAATCTGATTGGTCCGTTGCGTGAATCAATTCAAGTAGAATCATGTTCTACGGAATTGAGTAAACTGGATTCTTGTTGCTATTCTCTATATTTTACCATCATGAATTTTTTTAAATTTTATCCGTTGTGACGTTCTGAAACAGCTAGATTTGGATATCATGAAGTGCCAATGTTTAGGAATCCTTGGCATGGAGTAGCTATAGCTCGAGGCCTCAGATTCCTGAACACAACAGACTCACAATATCCAATCTAACTATTATTATTTATTTTGAGTATGTTCATTTATTTGTCTGGCCACAGCTTAGAATGAAATATTGTGTGTGACAAGTACATTCTTAACTTACACATGTGTGTGTTTGTTTGTGGGTGTGACATGTAGAGAATATGATCTATAAGGGTCTTGATGATGAGGAGGCGGGGTTTCTCACTATGGTTGCCCAGCAACAGGCTGACCGCCAGGCTCTGGTCAGGCAGCAGGAGAAGGAAGAGATAGTTGCATTCAGAGTGAGTGGGAGATTAGTAGAGGGGAGAGGGCCAGTCAATGAGATGTAGCAGTCTGTTACAAGACATTGTTTACACACACACACACACACACGTGCATGCACACACACATGTGCATGCACACACATACACGCACACACATGTGCATGCACACACATACACGCACACACACACACATGCACACACATACACGCACACACACACACACATACACACACACACACACATATGCATGCACACACATACACATACACACACACACACGTGCATGCACACACATACACGCACGCACACACAGATGTATGTTATTATAATGTATAGGGCACACCTTAGTATTGCATCTGATGCAAATGTTGTAACATGGCTGGCTAATGAAATACAATAGACTTTTTTTGTTTTGTGTTGTTGTTTTTTGTTTTGTTTTTGTTTTGTTCTTTTTGTTGTTGTTGTTTTACACAATTAATTTTTTTTTGTGGGTGATATGTTTCAAATTTCACTGAACAGTTTGAGATCTTTGGTCAGTTCAGTCATTGCTGATGAAATTCTTATGTAGGGACACAATATCTACTGATACTGAAATGGTGGCAGGGCTTCATACAGAGGGGGGGGTGGCCCTGGAATTCCCCCCCTCCCCCCCCCCTCCCCCCAAGAAATCTGAATTTTTAATTATAATTATAAATGGTAACTCAGAGCAAAATTCTTTTTTATTGTTAAAAAATGTAAACCAAAGCAAAATTCTTCTACTTTTTTGTTTGAAAATCTCTATAACTTCATCAAAGTTTACAGCCGAAAGTTCAGGAATTCTTGTGAGCTGACGAAGGTTTTAGTCAGTGATACTGCTGTGTATACGGGTCTTAATGAGCTTCATATGTAGCTGGAAGATCTTTCAACTGATGCTGTTCCAAAGAAGGACGAGGAGTGTGTTCAAAAGTTTGAAAAAATCCCCGTATACCTCTGAAGTTTAACAGTGGACAAAGCAGCTCATACCAGCATTAATTACACCCCCCCCCCCCCCCCCAGAAATGAAGCCTGGGTGGCATTTCTTGCCAAATATGACATTTTAGGAATACATTTTGCATTTATTAGGCTGGTTAATTTTTATATTTGCGTTTGTCGATCCAATGAGGTAGCAATTAGCTCTCATTAGAGGACAGTGCTAGAAATAGGTTGTTATTGTGGTATTATATTAAAAGAACATACTAGTTTTGCTTGTTCATTTTGTTTCGGTTACCAGGAGGCTGTAGCGAAGATTCAAGATGAAGCAGAACTCTCCACTCCTCCTTCTTCATCTCTGACCTCACCTGACCTGGTGCCTGACAGTCTTGTACCCGCACATGCCACGCCCTCAACAGGTGCAGCTTCCTCTGGCAATAGTTCTGCCACTCCCAAGTCTCAGAAGACACTTCTTGCCGCATGCATTACGACCAAGAGAAAGCGGTCAGTCTGTTTATTGAAAACCTGTTGTTGTTGTTTGTTTGTTTGTTTGTTTGTTTTTGTGTGTGTGATTTTGTTTTGTAGTTTTCTTGAATTAATTGGGATAAGTTTAGTGTGTACTAGGCTTCATACAGACTATGGGAGCCCTGAAATCCCCCCCCCCCCCAATTTTTTTTTCACCCTGACTGAAATTTTTTATGAAAGAATAATGATCAATACAAGTATGAAAAACTATAGCTTAATTACTCTACTGCTAGTTTCTTTTAAAATGGCAAACAATTCTTTAAAATCGTGACTGTCTATTTCATAGTCGTGACGTCACCATTTTCATGTGGCTGAACTGTTTTTGTGACTCTACAAAATTCCCACCCCCTAGAAATCCTGTGGTGTGTGTGTGTTTGTGTGTGTGTGTGTGTGTCAGCTGTTTTGTCGTGTAGCTTTGTTATGCATTATATTACAATTTAAAACCCATTTGTAGACAAATTCCCCGCCTCTCTCAGCTCTCTCACTCCCTTACGTGTCAATTTACCTGTTTTACATCCTTTGTATTACTTATTTTTCCCCATTGGTGACAAATCCCTTCCTCCCTCCCTTCCCTTCCCTGTCCATTAACTCAGAACTGATTCCTGTTCCAGATTGTAATGTCTAGTTAGCATTTCCTGAAACCTTGTTGTTTCCATACAATGCCAGTAGTTTGATCAGGCTCCAGTCTGGCTGATGCTGCCAATAGAAGGAGTCACCTTACCGGACTGATCTGATACGGCGACAGAAGCTCCTCTTTGCTTACGTTATTTTGGCTATACATTTTTGGGAGCATTAGCTATTCTTAGTGTGTAATTACATCCTCCCAAGTGAGTAGGAATTGGGGGAAAAAACTAAGTGCAGGAAAGTATTTAGTGAGAAGAGATAACTAATGCAGGGAATTTAGCATCAAAGCTGTGTCAAATTGTAAGAATTTAACAGATAAATGGGATATTCAAGTCACTAAGACTTCAATTAAGACTCGAACTTACTATTGTTTGGTTTTTGTTTTGTTTTTATGTTTTGTTTTGTTGGGGGGGGTTTTTTGTTTGTTTTTTGGGGGGGGTTTTGGTTTTGTTTTTTTGGGGTTTTAGTTTGGAGGATGTTTTGGGGAATATAATTGTAGGCACTTGTAGAAGGACATGCATGGACAGAGTACAGCTACAAAGGATTGTTTGAATGTTTCTTGATATAGCCAATTTTTTGGTCAATTTGCGCCATGGATATTCATATTGCAGACAACACTTCTAGAATGAAATGAAGTTACAGATTAGTTGTGAGTCTGATTAATTTACATCTTTCAAAGCTTGTACATAAAGGGTCTCCAAGTAGTTGTCTACCTTGAACTAGTTCACAAGGTGAGAAAAGTGTAGCAGCATTTGGGGTAGCTCTGTGTGCAAGAAGATATTATTAAGGAGCCTGTCCCAGGCCCTAGGCCCTTCCTCACTCTTCCTCAACATATAATTCTTAAGGCAACCATGCTATCTCTCTAATACCCCATTTGTCTGGGGATGGTATGCAGTAGTCCTTAGCTGCTTATTTTCAGCAAACTACATAAAGTAGTGGTCGCTTTACCCACAAGAACTAGTCCTTGATCATGCAACAGCTCCTCTGGTACACCAGTATGTGATAGCACCTCCATCAAACTTTCTGCTACTGTTCTAGCATCTAGTCTTTTCAGGGGTATGGCAAAAGGTTACCTTATCCCTGAAACATGGCTGTTATATGTGGACGCTGTTGTGTCGTGGCAAGGACCTACTGAATACGAGTATATAGTACAGGAGTGTAAAGCTCTTACCCTAGTTATGTCACTACAAAAAAATAACTGACTGTTAGGTGTTTCATTGTGAGACATGGCACTTTGAACTCTAGTAATTTAGGCTCAGGTAATAGCCAAATTCACAGAGTCCATAATCTTCACTTTGATCTTCATCTATATTTTATATCTATAAGGGGTTACTAATTGTTGTAAGCAAGCAAAATATTAGAGATTAATATGAATGAGTAATGGTCTATGTGAGTCTGGAACAAGAAGGAGAACCAGCAAGAGGCTTACAGTTAAGTTGAGAAGGCTCATTGTGTACGTATGTACAAGAGGTCTTCAGCTCCAAAAACAATTGAAGTAGAGTTGTCATTTTATACTTGAACTTAGCATTTGTAAGTTCAGTTTCTTGAAAAGTTACCTCTGCACAGAATATGTTATCATCATTTAGTGCACACCAAGAACTGGTTTATTTAAGTTTACTTTACATATACTATATTTGGTTTGCCCCACTTTCAAGGATGTCTAATTGACATTACAAATTTCAGAATATTTTTTAAATATGTACTATAGGCACGGGTTGTCACATGAGGTTCCTACAGAGAATAATGATCATTGCATGTGGATATTACACTACGAGGAGTAGCCAGGTGTTTGTGGGTTTCAGGACGTGCCATTCTTCTCTCTAGTTCGTTCAGGCTCCAGTGGAATGGAGCCCATTGTAGAATCAAACAACCAATCAAAAGTTCTTATGTACAAAATTTAAAATCAAAATTCTTTATTTTGTACTCCTTAGTGAATTTTTATATTAATTTTAATATTAGTGGAATCTTTATTTTTAACTTCACTACTCTAAAATGTATTAAATATGGACGTTTCAGCCTCACTGTTTAAGTGTATGTTAAATATATTTAAGGGAGAGAGTTAACAGTAAAGATTACAGTGAATTGCCTGGCAACACAGTAATTTTTAAAGAATTTTAATTTTAAATTTTGTACATAAGAACTTTTGATTGGTTGTTTGATTCTACAATGGGCTCCATTCCACTGGAGTCTGAACAAACTAGAGAGAAGAATGGCATGTCCTGAAACCCACAAACACCTGGCTACTCCTCGTCATGTGTAGTGTTGTTTTGGTTTAGCGATTCCAGACTTCCTTAGTTTTAGTTATTCATACTAAACAAATATCTTGAATGCTTAGTTTCAGTCTTTTCCCAAATTTTCCCTGAAGATTTAGTTAGTTTTTAGTTTTTCTTCAATACCATGTAGAAGATTTAGTTAGTTATACTATCAATTGTCTTAGTTTTAGTTAATTTATGTTGCCTCTCAAATTCTGCAATAATGAGACTCCTTAAAGAAAGTTGTTCATGTAGTTTTTCCAAAGAACTTCAAAAATGGCATATTTCTGTGAAAACTTGGGTATAATTAATAAAGTATGGTATTTGTTATGTAGTTTAGAGAATAATTACTTGATGGGAATTTCTATTTTCATTTAATAATGACATAATTCAAGGTGAATTGTTTACAATAAAATTGCTTAGTTTTAGTTTTTGTCATCCACTCTACTGGTAGTTTTAGTTATTATTGAATTTACTGTCTTCTAAAATAATTAGTTTTAGTTTTTTCATGTTCTCTACAGCTTAATTTTAGTTATTCTTACCAAAAGTAAAATACCCCAAAACTAAGGGGTTTTGGTTTTAGTTTTAGTTAACTAAAACAACACTAGTCATGTGTCTGTACTGATTAATTGGGACTGTTATGTTTCCATGGAGATTGCTGTGATACTGCGAATTGGTTGAGGAATGTTTCAAGGGAAGTAATCGGAGAAAAGGAGGGAAATCAATTAGTGATCATTGGATAGTCTTACTAATAGCATATTCTAGAGCATTTCTTGAGCAGTAGTAGTAGTTAGTTTCTCTGTTATATGATGAAAGTCTAACAATTGGGAGTAATTATGCTGGCATGCAGTTAGTACAATTCTGTAAGTGCTAAACATCTCAAAGTCTGTTGTCGTGCGTGCAGTGAATCTCGCTTGTAACGTTGCATGGTAATTTCTGAAATCGTGCGTGTGTCTTTTTTTTTTGCAGTGACAGTGTGAGATTGTCAAGTTGTGTGTGGTGTGTCATTCGTGTGTGCGCAGGTCTTCTGAAGTGTGCAGTGTCAGAACTCATTGCTAATTCAAGCTTCTAAAAGTCTGTACAAAATGAGCACCAGTTACCTAGCGACCAAAAGTGTGCACTTGAGTAAATGTTGGATGCCGGGCTTCTTGATGGAGTTCTGTGTGTGAATTTGTTATTAGTTGGGGAGAGAAGGGAAGCTTTAGATGATGGCCTAGCCTGGCTGTCTGTCTGTGGCCTAGCCTGGCTGTCTGTCTGTCTGTCTGTCATGCATCATAAAAGGGAAAGTTTGACAAACGAGAGAAAGAAACTTTGCATTAGCATCAGGAAGAATCTTTGTGGTTTGTCTGGTCTAATGGATGGATATATTTGAACATGGCTTGTGGTTTTGTAGCCGTGTGATATAATTATTATTTTATAGTCAAACTTCCGAATAAAGAACAAAATGGGAACACCAGTTTTGTCCATTGTTGAGAAGCTGTCCCTTCTCGAAAACCATCACTTTTTGACTGTTTATCTAACATTTGATTGTACAAAGTGTATTAGATTATGTGGGGGAATGGAATTGCGAGACGGAAGAACTAGTTCACTGCCACCAGAGTTAGGCTCTCAGGCTAATTACTTAGCAAGGCACTCCAACCTCAGGGATATAATGAACTGTTGTACAACCCCCAACAACTAAGTTGCACTGATAGTTTTGTTGAAGTTCAAGTATGAGAGCTGACTGAAAAGGTTCGGCCGCAGTTTATATAACCGAACAATGATAAAATAAAAAATGCAGAACATCTAATCAGTTTTTTACTGTGGATGGTGACTCTACCTAACAACGGCTACTGTCAGCAAGCTGACAACTGTCAGCAAGCTGACAAGACAACAGTTATGTTTTTAGACTAATGTGGGGCCGTCCCACCACAGATTATATGAATTGAGTGAAAAATTAATAAATAAAATAACAGAACATAGTATACTGGCTTTTTTTAACAAAAAAAAAATTACATCAATTAGTCTGTTTTAACAATTTAAGTTCACAATACTGTTTATAGTTGGTCCTTACTCTCTGGCTTCTTTTATGTGGTCATGATGCTCCAAATATGAGCTTACATTTTCCAATTGCTTCTTTGAAGCTCTTCAACTTTGGTGAAGGAGGAAAAAAAGGGTTGTCACCATCATTATCATCTTCTCCTCCTGTTGATTAAAAAAAAGCTGGATTCCCTATCTCAGTCATTTATGGAGCTATTTGACAGAGGTTAAAAGTACACGAATAACTGAATTTCATTCGGGAAGTTAGAGCAAGGGGTCGCTAAAATACCACACTTATACTATGCACACCGAGTATGTTGTGCAGGCACAACTTGCTCTAGGTCTAGCCCTTTCCCGCTTTAGCGATTGGTAAAAGTCTGGCTACGCGTGACAGGGCAGCGGGTTAGAAATACACTTCATCTACCGCCTCTGTGGACCCGAGATAGAACTTGTTGATTCATTAAAATTGTCTGAACTGTAGTAAATTTTGATATGTGTCAATGAATCTAAGCACTTTTTGTATGGTGTGGCAATAGTGGGAATTCTGTTCTGTCCGTTGTCCGGAACTTGGAAGGTCCGCATCTCGGATGCTCCTAATATACAATTTTCAGTAGGAAATCCATCCATAGTTTTGTGTTTGTCCGCTGTATCGTGGTTGTCCGTTTTTCATCTATATTTTATATCTATAAGGGGTTACTGATTGTTGTAAGCAAGTAAAATATTAGAGATTAATATGAATGAGTAATGGTCTATGTGAGTCTGGAACAAGAAGGAGCACCAGCAAGAGGCTTAAAGTTAAGTTGAGAAGGCTCATTGTGTATGTACGTACAAGAGGTCTTCAGCTCCAAAAACAATTGAAGTAGCTAGCGTTGTCATTTTATACTTGAACTTAGCATTTGTAAGTTCAGTTTCTTGAAAAGTTACCTCTGCACAGGATATGGTATCATCATTTAATGCACACCAAGAACCAAGAACTGGTTTATTTAAGTTTACTTTACATATACTATCACTTGTATGTAAATTATTGAGATATGGTTGAACATTCAATTGACCCACATGAGGTTCCTACGGAGAATAATTATCTATTGTACGGTAAATAGTTCCTTGAGAATTCTTTAGAAGCAATAACTAGTTCCATTTACAGTGAAGTAAGTGAGCGGGACTTTGAAGAGCTCAAACAAACGGAAGTGTCAGACTTTATTTACAGTCTGCAGTACCCAGTGACATTTTACTGAGAAAATTAGTGACATTTTACTGAGAAACTTTGCCACTGTAGTAGCACTGGAAGTTGCCTTATTAATCTAGGCATCATAATATTGGTGGTAATTAATGCACATTGGACCCCAGGTGCCAGACATGTCACTTTTATCTTACCGATGCTTTCATTGATCATTGTATGTGGTTATTACACTACGAGGAGTAGCCAGGTGTTTGTGGGTTTCAGGACGTGCCATTCTTCTCTCTAGTTCGTTCAGACTCCAGTGGAATGGAGCCCATTGTAGAATCAAACAACCAATCAAAAGTTCTTATGTACAAAATTTAAAATCAAAATTCTTTATTTTGTACTCCTTAGTGAATTTTTATATTAATTTTAATATTAGTGGAATCTTTATTTTTAACTTCACTACTCTAAAATGTAGAATTTTGATTTTAAATTTTGTACATAAGAACTTCTGATTGGTTGTTTGATTCTACAATGGGCTCCATTCCACTGGAGTCTGAACGAACTAGAGAGAATAATGGCATGTCCTGAAACCCACAAACACCTGGCTACTCCTCGTCGTGTGTCTGTACTGATTAATTGGGACTGTTATGTTTCCATGGAGATCGCTGTGATACTGCGAATTGGTTGAGGAATGTTTCAAGGGAAGTGATCGGAGAAAAGGAGGGAAATCAATTAGTGATCATTGGATCGTGTTACTAATAGCGTATTCTAGAGCATTTCTTGAGCAGTAGTAGTAGTTAGTTTCTCTGTTATATGATGAAAGTTTAACAATTGGGAGTAATTATGCTGGCATGCAGTTAGCAAAACATCTTAAAGTCTGTTGTCGTGCGTGCAGTGAATCTCGCTTGTAACGTTGCATGGTAATTTCTGAAATCGTGTGTGTGTCGTTTTTTTTTTGCAGTGACAGTGTGAGATTTTCAAGTTGTGTGTGGTGTGTCATTCGTGTGTGCGCAAGTCTTCTGAAGTGTGCAGTGTCAGAACTCATTGCTAATTCAAGCTTCTAAAAGTCTGTAAAAAATGAGTACCAGTTACCTGGCGACCAAAAGTATGCACTTGAGTAAATGTTGGGTGCCGGGCTTCTTGATGGAGTTCTGTGTGTGAATTTGTTATTAGGAGAGAAAGGAACTTTGCATTAGCATCAGGAAGAATCTTTGTGGTGTGTCTGGTCTAATGGATGGATATATTTGAACATGGCTTGTGGTTTTGTAGTCGTGTGGTATAATTATCATTTTATAGTCAAACTTTCGAATAAAGAACAGAATGGGAACACCAGTTTTGTCCATTGTTGAGAAGCCGTCCCTTCTCGGAAACCGTTTATCTAACATTTGATTGTACAAAGTGTATTAGATTATGTGGGGGAATGGAATTGCGAGACGGAAGAAGTAGTTCACTGCCACCAGAGTTAGGCTCTCAGGCTAATTACTTAGCAAGGCACTCCAACCTCAGGGATATAAGGAACTGTTGTACAACCCCCAACAACTAAGTTGAACTGATAGTTTTGTTGAAGTTCAAGTATGAGAGCTAACTGACTGGAAAGGTTCGGCCGTAGTTTATATAACCGAACAATGATAAAATAAAAAATGCAGAACATATGTTTACAAAGAAGATTACACTAATCAGTTAATCAGTTTTTACTGTGGATGGTGACTCTACCTAACAACGGCTACTGTCAGCAAGCTGACAAGACAACAGTTATGTTTTTAGACTAATGTGGGGGCCGTCCCACCACAGATTATATGAATTGAGTGAAAAATAAATAAAATAACAGAACTTATACCATGGTTGCTGCGGTAACACCCATGGATTAAAAGTGATATTTTCCCAGTGATTTTTCCTGGGGCTATGATCGGGGTTATGGAATATCACCGCCCTTATCCCTTGGGCTTCGCCCTCGGGATCGGGACGGTTATATTCCATAACCCCTCTTTGGCCATGGCATAACTATTACTTAGAACCCGTTGCTATATTGTTACTAGGAGTACTAACTTGGTAAGTGTGCACTATTTT
>WLWD01004489.1_pt1 | contig 35239 bp, 30 predicted proteins | sample 6712731 | NCBI WGS metagenome assembly WLWD01 (sample SAMN12718690, study PRJNA576275) | sponge metagenome | isolation source: marine sponge | host: Mycale hentscheli | place: New Zealand: South Island, Marlborough, Capsize Point | collected 2014-11-01 | reverse complement strand
ACAGAATTTGTTCAGTTATTCATCTAGTAGCTCAACAGAAAGATGCCCCATAAGTGGAATTTTGATTTCTAAATTAATTGATCATGCTAAAACATTAAGGTATAGTGCCATATTAAATCAACTGTGGTAGTTAGACAGACTGATGAAATTCATATACAACAGCACTTGGCAGATAATGATACTAGGAGAGCCATATATACTTTAATTGATGATATTCTTTAGTGCACACATTCAGTAGAGACATTTGTAACCAAATACAACTAAGAGAAGGTTGGATTTTGTTTAGATATGTCAAGTGTTTGCTCAAAGTTATTCATATTAGAGTACACAAAAAATGTTCATGTCTAATCAATCTGTATGAAACTTTTTAAATGGTAATGGGGTGTGACTCAGACTGATTAGGTAACACTTAAAAAAGAAAAAGTAGAAGCATTAGAATGGGACACAGCAATACAATTTGTCCAAATTAGGTTAGCAAGAGCAGAAGATTAAGATTAGGAGGCTCATAGTTATAACACATCTGGTAAATTTAAGGATAAAATTCTCTGAAATTGTCAAGCCAGAACGTGAGATTAAAAGCTCTGAAAAAAGGCTTATGGCAATATAATATCTAATTATTTTGTATTCTCTAAAGATATTGGTAGGTGAAGTTTCATGGCCCTAACTACTAGCCATAAATCTGTGATACAGATTTTGTTATTGACAGAAGTATACAGACATAATATACTACTACATTTGTCGAAATGTTTTTTGTAAATTCTTCTGACAGTCAAAACTTCAAGAACATTCTCTTTATTAAATACACATCATGCATGGTGAATACATTATATAGACTTGTCATATTCTCCTGTTGTATCAAATTAATAATATACATTAGCACAGAAAATTAGGATTCAGATTAATTGTACTCGTGCTGCAAGAAATTTCACTCAATTTTACTTATTAAAATTTTCTCGAGTCATTCATGCTATCAATCCTTATTACCACAGTTTGAGTGTAATTATGTCTGTATATAGCATGTTATTCCATCTCCTATTAATAATACTGGTTACAATAATATATAATAAAGGCAATGATTATGATTTACTTACGAAGCCATCGTTGTTTACAGAACCAATTGTATTATATTCATCCTGCCCTGGAATTGTGCGCAGGTGATGATGAAATCCATTATTTAATGTACTGTATTCATCACTCTGTAGGAAAAGATACATTTCAACACAAATAAGCAGCTGAATTACTATAGCAATAATCGATTTCTAAAATATCTCTTTTTTCATTGTTTTCATTGTTTTGTCTCTTTTTCATTGTTTTGTGTATAATTTGTATTGTTTCATTAAGCAGCCAGTTCTAAGTTGTTCTTAATAGCAGTGCTACTACAGAGAGGGCACAGATTCAGCGAACGATATAATTGTGTATAATAGACTCCAATATGCAGACTATATTTAAGGCATTTTAATTTTGTATATACAGGCATATAAGTCTGCATATTTATCATAATAAGAGGGGTAATGACCATTCTTGTTACGAAAGCTGCCAGAAACTGAATTTTATCATATGAACTGCATACATACGGCATATTTTTTGTGACAGCTTAGCCTATTAGTAACAAATTCAATGAATTGTATTCATATGTAAGTGTACTAGCTTTTCTTACTTGTTCATAAGATTATGTTGAACTTGAAGGTTCATTATCAAACATGAAATGTTTTTAGGTAATCATTATTGAAATACCTGTTCATTATGAGCAGCTGCAGGATGAAACTTGACGTGATCATATTCAGATTCATTCTAAAAAATATGAATGATTCATGATTCATGATTATTAAAAAAAACAATAGAGAGAATACCTGAGGGCTATCTTCTGTATTCATTGCTCTAGATAGATAAATACAATAATTAATATTAATATTATTTTAAATATGATGTAAAATTCTTACTTCATGTAATCTTTATCTGCAAGGTATACATTCATAAAACTATTTATAACAATAATATAAAGCAGTAAACTTACCTTTTGTTTTCATTTTGTATTTCATTAAAATAAAAACAACTGTGAGTGAAGCAATCAATATAATTAATAATACTATGAAAATTGTGCTTATTAAAATGATAATATTTATCTTATGTCGTGAAGTGGAATCATTCATTAATCCTGTAAATAGAAAACAACATTAGAATATGCAATACTTTCATGATTATAGCTAATTGCATACTTGTTGGAGTAGTTAAATTAGCTTCATGATATGTAATAGGAGTACTCGCCAGTGAAGTATCTGTTGGGTCTATATATTATATTATAGGTAAATTGCAGTCAAATAATGAAGCTACACAAGTGAGAACCCAGCACTGCTACACAATAGGTAGCTATTACAAAATTATTGATTTAAATTCTGTCTTCGTAATATGAAATCAGCACAGTTCAGCACTTATTGTAAGTTGCCCTGCCTTGATCTAAAAAATTGCTTTTGATTTTTTTAGATTTAATTTATGTATGTAACAAAAATTTCATTAAATTAAGTTTGGCAAAATAGATTCTTCATAATACACTAGTCAGAGTATGATATTTCACGAGCAGGCTAATTTATTTTCATGAGCCAGAGGTGAGTGATAATAGAGCGTGAGAGTAAATCATCTAACCACATCACTCTGACAAGTGTAATAAGTGGTTTATTCCTTGCTTGATATCTTCACTGAAGTAGTTTGTACTAGGACCAGTAACTCTAGGGGTAAAGTTGGTGTAAAACTCTCTAGATGCTCCCCCCAACCCCAACTGATATTTTAGAAACTGCTCTAACCTGGTTGGCAGCGGTGTCGGAATGGGTGTGGCCAAACGGCCATGGCCGCACCAATATTTTAACAAAAAGAGTCGTGTGTATTATTTTCTGCTGGAACTCGTTCGTGTTATCGAAATTGGGCGGTCGAAATTGAGCCATTGAAATGACTTCTGCCAGGACTAGATAGCTAATATCGATCCTTTTGGTAGATTTTTTAGGAAACTCCAGATCAGCCTGGTTCTTGTTTACTATTTCAAAGCGACCTTATGGAAAAGCTATCATATAGTTCAGAAATCCTTCCAGCAATTATTTTGGTCTTCAAAATGGCCATTTTTGTTACTAGGAGTTTTTCCATTAAGTTAATTGACAAGCATGTTTTTAGGATAACAAAACTATGACTGCCCCAAAAGGCAGGCATTTGCTATTTTGATGCCTCATTTAAAATAATTAACAGAATTCTTGTTCTTTTGCTAGATAGTGTTTAATAGTGCTGAGGGTTGCACCTTTTGTGCTTTATTACCCTGGTACACTGCCCGATAAGTGTCCATTGACAATCATAACAAAATCGTAAATTGATGTATAATGTGCTGTAAACTAGTTTGTTAACCTCTATAGTCTTGTCAATTTTTTGTTAACTGTAGTTATCTACACAGTTTTGTTATGGTTGTCAACTGACTCTTTTCAGGCAGTGGTAGTTATAACAACCAGCCTTGCTTACCAGTTTTCTGGGTTTATACAACTACCTTACTCTTGCGAGGTTAGAGCAGCTGCTAAAATATCAACAGTTGTTGAGTATGAGACTGCAGCAAGGGGTACTACTCTACAGTATAAAGGAAAAATGTGAAGGTCTTGGAAGTCTGAGGGTTGTTGTATCTCAGTGGTTAGAGCACTGGTGGCTGAAGCCAGTGGGCCTGGGTTTGATTCAAGGTGACAACCAAGATTTTTCATTTTTTTCCCTTGCTTTTTTCCAGACCCATTTAGGTGAGAAAGTTTCTATCAAGTAATTGTTTATATTTTATCTTCATATATAAGATAATTCATGAAGATCCATTTCTTTACAAATATGGATAATGTGAGACCGAAGGAGAGAATTTGAAATTTTTATTTTTATTTTTAAATAAAAATTTATAGCTAATACTGTAACAACACATAACATCATTAGTCTCCTGGCAAAAGGAGAAAAGGACATTCATCAAGAGAGTTGAAAAATGATTTGGGTAGTGAAACACTGCCATGGCAGCATGCTTTATCGATTTAAATTCCTGTGCCAGAGTGGCTCTTAGCTCCTGCAAACTGCAGTTTGTCTTAAATAGAGTCCTATTAGATTTAACTTATGTGTGTTTTTTAATAGTCAAGAGGCTTTTCTTTCCTCTGGTCTGTAAGCACAGTACAACCATCGTTACTGTAAGTAGAAAGTTACCGTGATGTTGTGCTTGAAAATATACTACATATTTTGAGTTCATTTTAATATTAAAACAGACATACTATGGGATTATCCCCTCACTCATCTCTATTTAATTTTTGGTACTTATTCGCAAATTACCTGAACTTTCACTTGACCAAATCCATTCATAGTATTGAGTATCAGAATTTTGTATTGCATTTATCACATGAATGTTTTCCCCTTCTACTAAATGCATTTTGGGAATATTAATATTCATAAATCGTGTTGTTTCCATAACTTCTGTAATATTGATTCTTGCCAATTGATCGTTGTTACATTGAAAAATTAAGTCGATGTTGTGATGTTCATTTGGAGATTCAAGCTCCAGAGGTATTCCATTATCAATATCTCGACTGAAATTATTATTACTTATAACAGCTGATATGAAACATGCTGGAAATACTTCCCATTCAAAAGTTAAAATTGACGAGTTTAATAATACATGAAGTCCTGAAATTCTGAAGTTTTCTGGAATAATTGAGCATTCTGTATAAAAAATTAAATACAATTACGAGCTTTCACCTTATGTTGAGACTATTATTGATTCATGCAGTTAAATATTCTAAGAAACTCTCAAATTGTAATTTAGAACACGGATAAAGTAACAACATTAAATCGCACACTCTTACCTCTATTTTTTATAGTTATCATCACTTGGTTGCACCATACATTAACTGACGTAACATTTTCAAATAATGTAAACTCTAATTCAGAGTATACATCTGAAAAATTAATAGATATAAGACGAGTAGACACCATCATATTGTTATTAATCAACAGAGGATCTATAGTATTAATACTATAATTAATTCCTTGTCCAGCTGTGTAGTCTCTCATACTAACATCATTCCAGTTCCAAATAATATATGATGTTTCATTTTCTTTGCAAGACAAAGTGTAATTTTCACCAGGACATACTTCTAACTTAGGAGGCGGTGGATTTAGTGTAGTTTCTAAAAGATGATGATGAATGATGATAATAATTAAGCATAATAATAGTATAAGGACAACACAACACTAAACATGTTTATCTACTTAATCTTATGTGGACAGTAGCTAACTTTCAAGCTTGAAGAGAGAATAGCATTCATAAGCACAAAATAAAAATTTCAATCAGTGCAACAACCTACCCTACTTCCAACATTTAGAATATTGCTGAATTATGCAGGGCTATTTTGAGCTACATATACTTTATCACCGAGTTTACAGCACCTTAGCATAATATTTTCATCACACTTAATATCGTCAGTACAGTAGCAAGTTAGTTTCTCTCTTACGAAATTGAGCTCGTGTATCACCAGAGATCCGAAGAAGAAACAGAACACAAATAGCATATCTTTCCATCGCGTCACACTTACCTTATCTGAGCGGTGCTTAACGTATTACTTTACCTCCGGTTTCAACGGAAATATCAAACGGATACGACCGGACAATGTTTTAGGAGACGACCCAGTACCAAAGCCAGTAGCTGAACCCTTTACCAAACCTATATTCTTGGGTAAAGGGTCTCGCGTAGCCAGACTAGAGAGGCGCTTTGGGGCGCCCTCTATACTAAATAAGAACAACAAACAAAAAACAAAACAAAAAACAACAACATCAATTCGAGGAAGGGCCATTTAAAAGCGGTCCTTAATAAAGCAGGTACCCTAAACTAAGGCTCTACTTTTTAAAGTATACATCTACTTTGGAAAGTAAGGGCCTACATTATAAAGGAGGATCTTACTTTAGTAACTGATTTCTACCATAATACTTAAGCATCAAGCTGGATTTCAATACTATTTGCAAACACTTGTTTATGTTGTAGTTATTATGGTATAACATATTTTATGTATCAAAATCGATTACTAATTATAAATATGATCACGTAAGTACGTATTCTGACATCACATTGTATAATTGATTAAAATCATAATTGTCATTACTCAACAGAATATCCATAGTTTTTAATACTAAAAATTATTCCAGATCCAGTTATATAGTCTCTCATAATAATACTGTATGGTTTATTAAATATCAGGCATAGAATTCATATTCATATTGATAATTCTTTACCAGAAATTCCACTATTAGCTATCAGCTGCTATTGACTCAGCATTTCTAGCTGCTAACAAGATAGTTTTATTAATCATAAGGGTATTTTGGATAACTTAGCCTATACATTGCATATCTACAAAGTCATTAAAAATTATTGATTGATTGATTTTACAACAGAATGTGTAACATGTGATAAGTAGAGTGACTTGTGACAATGGAAAATATTTGTTGCGGTTGAAAGCCATGCAGCAACTTGTAACAGAGCCTGGTAGATAAAAAGTAACACCTAAACCCACAACAGTAGCTCCATACTATTCTAAATTTTAAATCAATACGATGTTACTTCTTTTATTTGTTTGGTTTATTGAACTTAAAATTTTTTATTATAACTATTTTGGCTTGTTTTAGCAGTAAATTTTAGTTAGTAATTTTGTTTGAACTATTAAAACTCTCCTAAATGTACCCAGTGAAAAAAGTCTTACAATGTCAATTACATCTCCCGACTATGCTCACATAGCTAATATTGCAACACTGAAGTTTTATCTCAGAGAGGAAAAGTTATCTTTGGATAAAATCTATATACTGTTAAAAGCAATTTCAATGACAGTAGCTAGCTTCTATTGATACAACAATAATTACAACAAATAAAATGGAATTCAAAATAAAAAGTTCAAAAATGCTGAGGAGGTATTGGAGGAGGATTATCCACAGTAGTTAAATCCATTTCATTGTCTTGTACTTTCACTTTCTTTTCTGGTAAAACTCCTATCATGACAAATTAAGAATGGAGATAAGTTTTGACTAATTTTACATAATCATATTCACTGTGTTTTTTCTGAGAAATGCAAGCTAGCTTAAAATCAATACGATGCTTTTTCCTGAATTCCTATTGACTAAACATAAGCTTATTAGATTAAGGAATAATAGAGTTATCATAAAGAACAATTCAAATTACCGGTTGTATATATATTTAGTAATTCATCATGTATCTCAAGTTCACCAATATGCTTCAAAGCATCAGCAACTTTCTTCCAAGTAGGCACTTTTTGACTTCTTATCCAATTGTCACATAGCTCAATGAGACAATCAAACTCATTTGTTGCTTTAGCTTTCATTAATTGTATGTCTTCAATGGAGAAATTGAGATACTTGCCCAAACTCTCCCACTTACAAGCTACTTCACGCAATTGTATGAGGAGAGTATCTAAATTCAATAGCTTATCTGTATACGAAAGAGTGAAAATAATGTTAGTATTTGTAACTCATAATTATTAATTATATTAGCAATTTCTGTTTAGTGCATGTATATATATATATTATAATACATTAAAATCTCCCTAAATGACATCCCTAAAAGCGGATATTTGTCCAATACTGGACCGGGGTCTGTGCACTGACTGAAAATTCAATACAAATAATGTATTGGTAGCATCTGAATAACAGTCATTTTCAATTTTAGACAACAGACAAAAGCTGTTGGATAAAAGGCTCAAAATCAACTTTTTGTATAATGTACAAGGGAATTATAAGGGAAGCAGGCACATTAATTCTTATAAGCACTTGTCTTGATTCTTTTATCTATTAAGCTAGAATTCTTTTGTCAATATGTTATAGTGAATACCCTTTGTTTAATAGTTTGTTAGCAAGAGCAATGTAGAGAGTGATAGGTACGCAAGCAATCATGAAATTAAAACTGAGTATCTAGTAATGGATTAACAAAGAAATAAGAATACGACTAGAGCGACTTGCACAAACTAGCCTAATAAAGCGACTGACAACAAAATCAGGGGTGATGGAAGTGTGGGAGCCAGGGGGACAAAGTCTCCCCAGATTTATGATTCACGGGGTACAGGGGAGCACACAGTATATTCATATTATTACACCTTGTTATTGAATTTCATAACTGATGAGCTCATGAATTCAATTCTATTTGCAAAACCAATAAAACAAGATGCTTTTATCACAATATTAATACTAACTACACAACACAGTTGGTATTTAGCTATTGCCATAATTAAGGAAAATCAATTTTATTTGGCTTCTGGGATGAAGAGTGAAGAATTAATGATCCCAGATACAATTCGAGTCATTAACTTTCATTTCCAGTTTCCTCATCTTTCAACACTTTATCTGAAATTCAATGAAAGTGTTGATAGACAAGGAAACTGGAAATATAATTAAATGAAATAACTGACAATTTTAGTGCAGATTGTTATAATGTCAGTGCCATCATTGAAACTGTTTTTTAAGTTTTATCAACCTAGCTAATTTGGGCTTCATTGTGCAACAAATACAAAGTATTAATTCAAAATTCTTTCAACTTTGCTTTTTATGAATCTGTTAACACTATTGATAGCATTCCATCATCCAGTAGAATTTGTTACTATTTGCCTCAAAATCAGCTTACAGTTTATACTTAAGTCGTCTAAATTATTGGTAACCCATTAAAGGGCACTCCCAAGTAATAGATTATAGAGCATTTCACAGAATTATCAATTGCTTAGAAAGTCTTACTGTATTAGTAACTACCAACTGTAATCTCTATTCATTTGGTAAACTTCCAGTGTGATATAGCAATCGTATCTCTACCTGCAGAATGTAGATCTTCTTCAGTTCTGACGTTCAAAGATGAAATTTCAAGTGCAGAATATGGCTTCTGTGTTATTTTCTTCTAAAAATCAAATTTATAATAGCTTGAGGAAAATATTATTCATGAAAATGCTCTTATTTAGTATAATGATGATTATGTATGATGCTATTAACAAAATACATGACTACTTTCATGCTGCCTCTTACAGAATTTTTGTCTTCCTGAGTGTGTTCTTCATACTGAAATTTTACTGTGGCATATTCCTCATCATCTTTAACCTAAAAAACAATATATTAGATTCAACCTAATTAGCTATAATTACGGTGTAAAATTTAAACAGGTAAATTAGGAGACATTGTATTACTTTTAACTACTAGCCAAAGGCTCTATTTTATTTTAACTATTTTAACACATGGCTTATTATTTTATTGAACGATTAGAGATTATAGTGGACACATAATGTTCGCTTAATATTTACACAAGTGCCACAGGAGTGTAAATAGAATGAATCAAATTAGGGATTAGTCTGTATCCCATAAATAACGAAAAACTGCCTTAAGCCACATTATTCTACTTTTATGTATTTTCTAACTGGTACATAGGTGCCAACTTTCCAGAATCTATTTCAGGGACAAAAACCACACCCTGGCCACACCCAAATAACACACCCACAATGACATAATTTTTAATGACATCATCTATGCAAAAGTTTAAAATTACAATAGCTGTTCTTCTTCTTCACCATTAAAATAAAAGCAATTTTGCTGTAGCAGCTAGCTTTAGCCTTTTACTTGTGGCATGTTTATAGTTAGTGTGATTACTAGTAGCTTTGATTAGGTCTAGACAGCCAGCTGGCTAGCACAGCTATAAGTAAATAACCAAGGGTGTACTACTTCACTATAGTAGTATGTCCAAGTTGAGCAGATAATGTACAGCAGATGGAAAACGCAAACTGGTGAGGCTTTCTTCTGAAGAGACAGGATTAAAATCAGTCGATTCTACCTACTGTGTCCCAAGAAATATTCTGATATTCACAGGATTCAGCAGTACAGCACTGTTAACTTGTAGCTAAAGCTACTAGACTTTCTTGTTAAATAAAATTAATCAATTGTTTCATTTACTTATATGTATATGAAAGTTGATGAAATGATAAAATTGTGATCCGAGTTGAAGGTGGAGTGCTGCCTGAGTTGGTCCTAATCCTTACAATAAACGGCATCTATAGTAGTGAAGAAAAGGAATTGGCATAAACACGGCTTTGACAAGCACACAATTTAACAGCAAACAGCTTAAGTGTGGCTGTATTACAAGTTGCTAGCTAAATGATAGCTATAATCACTGTGATATTTGCTATACGGCAGTTGATATTGAACAGAGACAAATAATCTTACCTACATCCTATCAGGTGGTCCTGTACCCTCTGTGACAACAGGGCACTCTGTCTATCCTGTTTCCACACTCGCAACCTAAGCTAATCGCGACACAAAGCTAGAAACGCAGCAATCTGAGAAGAAGCCATTGTTTACAAAATTCTTAATGGAGACTGCCGCGTGATCAATTGAGCCATACCATATACCGCGACTAAAAGCGGGCGCGTTTTGAGCGGGAAACCTGTGGTTTTTCTATTCCCATAGACTTTTGTATTGAGTTTTGGAATAGCACTATCTCTCCGGTATTGGAATATACTGAGGTAATATTTTTAACCGCTTCGGCGCGAGCTTTCCAATGGTGCTAACCCCGGATGCGTAGCTGCTTCCGTTCTAAAGTTATTCAAGTTTTTCTTGCGGCCAACTCAACCTGCAGGCCAACTCAACCTGCAGGCTTCCGGGACATACCATAGGGCTATTTTGCACTTTCCGGGACTCCGTGACAGAGTGATAAATCCAGGACTGTCCCGGATGATCCGGGACAGTTGGCACCTATGCTGGTAACAGGTATTTGGTACTTAATAATGTTAATACTAGCCAAAGATAATAATTATTTCTGCAGTTAACAAATCAATATGTTGTATTTTATTTTTGTCAAAGCAATCATCTCACTCTGATTCTACCATTATTCATACTTTTCTTTCCTCAGCTAAATAGAATGGCACAAGAATTTTGCCTCAATATTGCTCAATTGAATTACTCCAGAGATGTCATTCATTGATCATTGTCTGTCTTGGCTAGCTCATCCTGAGTTGTAGGAAAGGATAGAACTAACTCTATTACACTAATTACACTATTCACATCCTTAATTATATAGATTGAATTTCTTGTTCCCTCAACTCTTAATTCCTAATTGTATTGATTAAATTTCCTTTCCCTTGCTCTCTATGTACACTCATCATGCCCATGCTTATAACTTATCAGTTTTTGTCTTTTTTTTTTTGTTTTTGATCTTGAGTTTTGTTATTGCATTTAGTTTGTTCTATTTCTCTGCTAGCTGCCGGTCATCTATCTGCTAGTCACTATTTTAATTAAACTTATTTATTGTAGTGGGATCCTTTGTTTGTAGCGGCTTTGGCGTATTGTAGGTAGAGTTGGGTTTCGCTTAGCTAGCATAGTCAGTAGGCTAATAGTCATATATAGCAGGCCCCTACTTTCTCTGTGTTCATCAGTCCATTGCTATTTGTGGGCTATACATTGTCAATCTATTTTATTGAAGTGTTTGGTAATTGAAAATACTACTATTCATGATAGGAAGTATTGCAATAAAAGCACATAAGAATGAGTGTAAACTCAGACTTTGGCAGCAAGTTCTTCTGGCATATATGGTTCATATTTAATGTGATACATATTTTTTTCACAAAATTATAATATTATAGCCATATTTAATTGGTCAAAATTTATTTCGTAAATTCTTCTGATCGTCATAGTTTCAAGAACATTCTCTTTATTCAATGCTGTAGGTTTAAGTGTAACTACACACAATGGTGAATATATAGACTCATCATAATTATTCTGTTGTATCAAATAAATAAATAATATACTAGCACAGAAAATTGAGGATTCAGATTAACACAAGAAGTTTCACTCAGTTAACTTAGTGAAATATTCTCGAGTCATTAATGCTATCAATCCCTGAATACCACAATATTGAGTGATATTCTCCATAATAACATGATATTCCCTTACTTATTAATGTTACTGGCTATAATATAATAAAGGCTATAATTTACTTACGCCACCATCTTTATTTAATGAACTAATTGTATTATATACATCCTGCCCTGGAACATTATGCAGATGATGATGAAGTCCACTATTTAATGTACTGTATTCGTCACACTATAGGAAATAGATACATTTCAACATAACAAATAGCTGAATAATTGTAGCAAAAAATCACTTCTATTATATGTTGCTTTTTTAATTTTCTGTTATAATTAGTTGGTAAGTGTATAATTTGTATGGCATTGTCAAGCAGCCAGTTCTAACTTGTTTTTAATAGCAGTGCTAACACAGAGAGGGCACACATTCAGCGAACAATTTAATTGTGTATAATTAAAACAAATTGCAGATGATATTTAAAGCATTTATATTTTGCATGTTCTGCAGGCATATAAGTCTGCATATTCATCATAACTAGAGGGGTAACGACCATTCTTGTCACCAAACTGCCAGAAACTGAATGTTATGATAGGAGCTGAACAATACAATGACATTTGTTTGCGACATCTTAGCCTATTAGTAACAAATTCAGAATTGTATTCACATGTAAGTTCACTAGCTTTGCTTACTTTGTTAATATTAATTTATAATTATGTTGAACTTGAATTCATTATCAAACATACAATGTTTTTAGGCAATAATTAGTGAAATACCTGTTCATTATGAGCAGTTGCAGGATAAAACTTGACGTGATCATATTCAGATTCATTCTAAAAAATATGAATGATTATGATTCATGATTATTAAAAAAAAAAATAGAGAGAATACCTGAGGGCTATCTTCTGTATTCATTGCTCTAAATAGATAAATAAAATACTTGATATTAATATTAATTTACATTTGATGTAAATATCTTACTTCGTGTAATTATTATCTGCAAGGTATACATTCATAAAACTTTATATAAAATAATATGAAAGCAGTAAACTTACCTTTTGTTTTCATCTTGTATTTTATTAAAATAAAAACAACTGTGAATGCAGCAATCAATATAAATAATAGTCCTATGAAAACTGAACTTATTAAAATGATAGTAATATCAATGCCATGTCCTGGAGTAGAGTTATTCATTAATTCTGTAAATAAAAACAACATTAAGATATGCAATACTTTTATGATTTTAGCTAATTGCATACCAGTCTGAGTAGTTGCATTGTCTTCATGATTCGTAGGAGTACTCGCCAGTGAAGTATCTGTTGGGTCTATATGTTTTATTATTGGCATAATACGGTCAAATAATGAAGCAGCAAAAGTGAGAACCCAGTATACTGCTACACAATACCTAGCTATTTTATTTAAATTCAGTCTTCATTTTTACTTCATAATATGAAATCACTAGAGTTCAGCACATTTTAAAGTTTTGTTTAAGAGTCTTGAATAATCTGATAATTACTCTCATAAAGCCCCCCTTTGAATCTAAGAAGTTGCTTTTGCTTCTTTTAGAATTCATTTCTGTTTGTAACCAAAAATTGCATTAACTAATCTGGGTAGTGAAGATTCTTCACACACACACACACATACCAATATATCCATGGGAATATTTAGAGTGAGCTTAACTGGTGTCGTATGAGCCCACATTTTTCAAGATGAGCCCACATTTTAGGCTACTATATTTCTTACCTGTAACTGGAAATAAAATTATAATAGCTATCACTTTTTGTTCGTCGTTGTTTTCCTTGTAATTGCATTCTTGTTTTGAAAGCACCTCTACATATTGATGTGCTGAGTCACAATTTGTACTAATTGTGTCCTTATGCAATATGGCGAACTAATTTTTAGTATACCAAAGCATAACAAGTTATTTACTCTGAACAGAATTTAGTTGCTCTTGTTTCTTGCTTCTTCGCTTCATGGCTGAATTTGGCAATTATATAAATCTACTTTCATTACTAGCTAAAATGTATGAATTAGTTTCATTTTTTTCATGATTAAGTGTACCTATTTACTAAGGGGTTGGCAAATTATGCTGGCATTATTTTGTGGGTAACAAGTGATTTCATAAATACACTCTGTTCAAGGGAGCTTACAGTCAGAATACTCAGAAGCTGCCCTACTGGTAGATTGCAAGCAATGCCTTCATCTCCTAAACTGCATGTTGACACTCCATAACACCAGAATAACTAGCCCAGTGGTTGCCGACATCCAAACAAACTGCTACAGGGCACAAACTGAGTTATTTATGGAGGATGACATGATACTCTATTCTCAGGAAGGTACAACCAAGGGATATCTAATGGGGATGCCAATGTACGCACTGGCAATAGTCCCACTCATTAACAATCTCAAAGCTCCATGAACCAAATCATGTATTCAGATGGAGCACCTGCCACGGGGAAAATCAATAACCTGAGATCATGGTGGAACGAAGTTGCCTCGAGTGGTCCTAGCTTAGGATACCATGCATACGCATTCAAGACTTGGTTAGTGGTAAAGTGAGGATTTATGTTGTGAACTAAGACTGCACTTGCTGACACGACAGTTCAGATCACATGTGAAGGAAGACCACATTAGGAGCTCCACTTGGAACATCATAATACACCACAAAATATGTCTCTCAAAAAGTCCTGTAGTTGTCACAAAATCACACATTGCTTTCCGCAATTGCTTCAACCCAGCCACATGCCTCATTTCCCCCCTACATCCACGGACTGCACAGCAAGTGGTCTTAATTCTATCAAACATTGACCTGAACATCAGATTGCTGGATGAAATCATAAAGAATGTACTTATACCAAGTCTAACAGCCCACCCATTGCCATGTAAAACAGAATTACAAATATTTACACTTTCGGCAAGACTTGGGGGCATTGGGATAGTGATGCCTACTGAAAACTCCAACGAGACTTTCCGCATCTGTTTGGAGGTGTACTACTAAGACTCCTGGATATCCCTACAAAACATTTGCGGGAGAAATGACTGCTAGCAGTCATTGCAAATGCCTTGTAGGGATATGGAAGGAGACGACAGGAGGAAGTTACAGCCAAGGCTAACAATTTATGGCAAATTCTCACAACCTCTCAACAGAAGCCTATGGACTTGGCTAGACAAAAAGGTGCATCATGCTAGTTAACATCCGTGCCTATAAAGGAGCATTGTTTTACACTCCACAAAGGAGCTTTTGTGGATGCCCTGCACTCTCACATCTAGATATGTTTTCTCGAATCTGCCCCTCCAAAAACCATTCACAGCTATGTCCAGTCTGGCCAGTCTTTACTTTGGAACACATGTTGTCCTGTCCAAAAGGAGGCTTCCCATTATCATGAACAATGAAATTAGAGACATCACTGCTACACTCCTGACAGAGGTCTGCAATGGTGTTTGTGTGGAGGAACCCGAACAGCAGGAAGTGACTAAAGGAAAACAGACAGGAAGAGCAGCCACATAAACAATTGCGGCCAGACTGGACATAGCTGTGAATGGTTTTTGGAGGGGCAGATTCGAGAAAACATATTTAGATGTGAGAGTCTTCACAGGGTGAAAAGTGTCCATTTATAACCATAACAAAATCCGTAAACTGTCTTGGTAATTAGAGTTAACAAAAAATTTACAAGGCTGTAGAGGTTAACAAACTAGTTATCAACACATTATACACTAATTTACGATTTTGTTATGGTTGTCAATGGACACTTTTCAGGCAGTGTTTTAACCCACACGATGCCTCCAACAGCAGCTCCACAATAGCCAACTACTACATAAAACATGAGAGAGAAGAAGAAGGCCTATGAAGAAAGAGTACGAGATTTTGAGTACGCCTCTTTTACTCCAAAAGTAATGTCGGCCTGTGGAGGACTTGCAAAACAAGCAATGAGCTTCTACAAAGTTCTTGCCTCCAAGTTAGCCACAAAGTGGGACCAGCCTTATAGCCTTACTATAAACTTGCTTAGGTGTATAATTTCCTTTGCCCTTCTCCGTTCTTCAATCCAGTTCATTTTCTCATAGGGGTCACGCATTCAGAAGTCCATCCATAGACCTCGTCACAACTGAGATAAGAATAGACACTCATTAAAAGCAAGAGTCATCAAGAATAACCGTTTTGCCCCTAATCACTTATCATATTTTTTTTTGTTTTGTTTTGTTTTAAGTTTTTTTTACTTCACTTTACTCTATCTCGGGTGACTAGTCGCTTCATTTCCTTCTCATTTATTAGTAGAAAAGGTATTGAATCGTGATGTATTTTGAGCGGGAAAGCTGTGGTTTTTTCTATTACCATAGACTTTTGTATTGAGTTTTGGAATAGCACTTTCTCTCCGGCTTTGGCGCAAGCTTTATAAGGGTGAAAGCCCCGGATGTGTAACTGTTTCCATTTAAAAGTTATTCAACTTTTTTTCTGGCCAACTCAACTTGGACAGACTATTGCATATGCTAGCATGATTGGTGTAATTATGAGCACAATGAGGTAGCGAGTTTTTGGAAAAACATATGATTTGTTTGTCTTGTACTTTAGCAATAGCAATTAGCTAGATGTAATCTAGACTAGATTTGGGACTTTATAAATGAATCTTTGAGTTTACTAAATACCCTCTGTTGATTTTTCTATTTGAAGATTCCAATCTTGAGGTGTTTACCAGGAGGCGCTGTCTGGACTCCCCACTTTGAGCCTTTATAACTTCCACACTAATACATATTATACTATGTGAGCATATTATAACAATAGCTTATATCCTTTAGTTTCTTCATTTCAAATATCTTGTAGTAATGACTAACTATGGAGAGAGTATAAGGCTTTAAACTTGGGTGTCCAGGCAGTGCCTCGTATTTAATACCAAAACTAAGTTATCCAAACACCCCACTGTAAGAAATATAATACTTTCAGATTCAGCACTGTTGCCCATCAGGATGCAGATCAACAACTCACATACAAAAAGTGGCCATACCAGGATTCAGATTAGTCATGTGTACAGGGATTCTTATAGTTGTGAATGTGGTTGATGTTACCTTTGAACTCTGTCCCTTCAGCATGTTTCAAGTAGATTAATTGCTAAAATGATTAGCATTGTTAGCATAGCATACAAATTTGTGCACAATTCGCCAACCCCTACTATTTGATCCTTTTCTATTATTCTATGAATGTTTGAATATAGTCTTATAGGAAATACAATATAGCTAACCTTTTTCCATAACTAGCTCTATAGATATTTTACCCCTTGCCCCCCTTAATAAATCCTAGTTCCGCCCCTGTAATATATATAGTACTTATTACATGAGTCAGAGTGTACACAATTCCAGAAGACATTGCAGCTAGTGTCCTTATTAGGATTAGGGTTAAGCAGTTATACAGTCAAAATGTGTATATTAATTATTATGAATATAATAGAGCAGCAACGATCGAGTTTTATTCACGAATAATTCATTAGCTAATCAGTGTTGGCAAATACAAACTGAATGGGTAAAGTATAGACACAAGATGAATTGGTAAAGCATTATCGCCTTCAATAGAAAGGCACAAAACCTGATTCTATAAGATAGAAGGACACAAAACCTGATTCTATCTGATAGAAGGATAGAGAGACTCAGTAGAAGAAAAGAGAAGACAAGAGGAGATATGAGTAATAGTGATATGTGGATGATTATACATGGGTCAAGAAAAGTTTATATAATTATACAAAATGGTACAGGATAATAATAATTTTCAACAGTTAGTACATCAAGCACCACTGAAGATTATACCAAGAAACTAATTGCATTGGTCAAGGCATAAACCATGCCCACAATAAGGTGTGACTTGAAAAAAATGTTTTTTATTTATTAAAGCTCTATTATATGAAAGTGTAATCCAATAAGTAATTGTTTATAATATTCTCTTCATAAAATATCTATATTATTTTTATATTTTTTGAATAAAATTTTATAGCTAGCACTGTAACAACACACAACATCATCAGTCTCCTGGCAATGAAGGAGAAATGGCCATCTATCAAGAGAGTTGAAAAATGATTTGGGTAGCGAAACTGCTCCCGGTTGCACACTTTATCAATTTATATACGACAATAGACTGTGCCAGAGTGGTTCATACTTCCTGCAAACTGTAGTTAGTCTTAAAGATAGTCCTATTAGATTTAACTAGTTTTTGTTTTTTAATAGTCAAGAGGTATCACTTTCCCCTGGTCTGTAAACACACTGTAATTACAGTTATTGTAAGTAGATTACCATGTGGCAGCTAACTATTATGTCCCCATACTACAAAAACTTTGCCCTCTTCCTCAATTTGATTTTAGGTGTCATTTTGAAGGTCTTTTTCTATGCAATAGTAGAAGGTGAACAAATACTTCATGACACTATGAGAGAAGGCTTTTGAGTCCTTCACAAAAAAAAATGTTTTTTTTTTCACTGGACCTGTGGTGAAATAACCACACCTTTAGAACAAACTTGCACATAACAGAATCACACACAAACCTACATGTTCACTCAGTTGCACATATTTTCATTGGTACATGTTTGCAAATTACCTGAACTTTTCTTTGGCCAAATCCATTCATAGTATTGAGTGTAAAAATTTTGTTGTGCACAGATTACATGAATGTTTTCCCCTTCTGCTAAATGCATTTTTGCAATATTTATTGTCATAAATCTAGTAGTATTGGAAACTTCTGTAATATTGATTCTTGCAAATAGATCGTTGTTACATGGAAGGATTAAGTCAATGTTGTGATGTTCATTTGGTGATTCAAGCTCCAGAGGTATTCCATTATCAATATCTCGACTGAAATTATTATTACTTATAACAGCTGAGATGAAACATGCAGGAAATACTTCCCATTCAAAAGTTAAAATTGATGAGTTTAATAATACATGAAGTCCTGAAATTCTGACATTTTCTCGAATAGTTGAGCATTCTGTATATAAAGTTAAACAATTGTTAGCTTACACCTTATGTTGAGACAGTTAAATTTGTTCATGAAATTGAGAATTCTAAGAAACTCTTACAAAAATTGTATTTAAACAAGGATAGAGTAACAAAAGAAAATAGTGCACTCTTACCTCCATTTTTTATAGTTAACATCACTCGGTTGCACCATACATTAACGAACGTAACATTTTCAAATAATGTAAACTCTAATTCAGAGTATACATATGAAGAATCAATAGATAAAAGACGAGTTGACACCATCATATTGTTATCACTCAATAGAAGTTCTATGGTATTAATATTGTTATCTGTTCCAGATATATAGTCTCTCATAGTAACATCATTCCAGTTCCAAAGAATACGTGCAGTTCCACTTTCTGTACAAGACAAAGTGTAATTTTCACTAGGACATACTTCTAACGTAGGAGGTGATGGATTTAGTGTAGTTTCTATAAGATGATGATGAAGGATGATAAAAATAAAGCATAATAAAGGACAACACAACACTAAAGATGTTTTTAATCTGGACAGTACCTAACTTTCTATTTATGGTAGCTTGAAGAGAGGAAAGCATTCATAAGCACAAAAGATAATATTCAATCAGTGCAATAACCTACCCTACTTCCAACATTTAGAAGATTGCTGAATTATGCAGGATTTTTTTTAAGAGCTATCACTGATTTTACAGCAATATTATGCCCTTATCATAATATTTTCATCAGACCTAATATCATAAGCATTGTAGTAAGCTAGTCACTCTCTTACGAAATTGAGCGCGTGTATCACCCAACCGAAGAAGAAACACAACACAAATAGTATATCTTGCCATCGCGTCACACTTATCTAATCTTAGCTGTAGAACTCTTACACGTAAACCTTTACCTCCAGTTGGAACGGAAGTTAATATCAAACGGATATGACCGGAATTCACAATAATGTTATAGGACAACAACGCAATACAAAAACCAGTGAATATGATTTGTAATAAGGGTAGCGTAGGTAGTTTGCGAGCGGTAGAACTCTGCACGTAATCCTTTACCTCCAGTTTCAACGGAAATGAATATCAAATAGATACGAGCGGAATTCACAATGTTGTAGAATAACAATGCAGTATCAAAACAAGTGAATACAATTTTTAGAAAGGGGAGGAGATAGTCTTGCACAGCGAGACATTTTACCAAACCTCTCTCCTTGGGTAAAGGGTCTCACTTTGCCAGACTAGAGAGGAGAATAAGTCACTTTGAGGAAGGGCCATAGTTGGCATTTAAAAGTAGGACCTTACTTTATAGGTAGGTACCCCTAAATTAAGACCCTACTTTTTACAGTAGCTATACATCTACTTTGTAAAGTGAAGGCTTAAGGAGCTTACTTTAGGAACTGATTTCTAGTATTAATACATTGGTCAGTTGTAGTCAAGGGTCAAGGACTATTTTATGTGCGGATGACATAATATTGGTATATTTACTGCATGCAGCTATTGTGTTATTTTTGTATTGCTAGTGCCTGTAATCCCAGTTAAGGAGACGTAGGATAGCTACTAGCAAAATAATGACATTATTGTTAATAGTTTTATGAATGGCAATATTTCATATTATAAGCAAAGTAATTATCAAGTTCTGACCCTTCATAAAAACTACACTGTAAACCAACAGGTGTGTAGTTCACACCAAATTAAGCGTGAATAACTTGTAACAATAGTCACACCAAAATATGGTGTGATGCGCACACCTCATCATTTGGGGTGTGAAGTACACACCAAATTTAGTGTGAATTGTCACCATAATCACTATGAACTCACACTTACATTAATGCTGAATTATTTTAAGTTACATTGATTCCAGTATTACATTTTTTTCCAAAAAGAGATTGGTGTAATCCCAGATCTCATTAATCAGACGACTAAAATCTTAGTCAATTCTCTTATCTAGCACTCAAGTGTACAAAACATTTATAGGGTAGATTACAATGATAATAGCATTGGTTTTTGCTTGCACATGAATATAATTATGTTCGGTACAGGGTCCATGTTATTCCATTGAGTGTGAATTTCACACTAATTGTGCATTCACACTAGGAAGAAAGTGTGAAGGACACACTATGCATAGGTGGTGGGCATTCACACCACCAGTTTGGTGTGAATTTGGTGGGTTTTCACGCTATAATTTTTACAGTGTAGATTGAAACTTTCCCACGTAAAGGCGTCTGGAAAAAAGCAAAGGAAAAATGTGATAACTAAGATTTTTTCACATTTTTCCTTTGCTTTCTTCCAGACCCCTTTAGGTGAAAAAGTTTCAATCTATCAGCTAAGTATTATCATTTATAAATATAATTATGCACATAAACAATTATATTGATTTGATATATATATTTAGATTCAGCATTTAATTAGCTTAACATGATATGAAATCTTACATAATATGGTACATTAACTAGTGCAATTTTGAGGCAGTGTTTTTTAATACTCTATCAAATCATTTTTGTAACAAACTAATTGGATTTCTATACTATTCGCAAGCACTTGTTCATGTGTGGCAGTTATTATGATATCACATGTTTTATGTAGTAACCAATTAGATTAGGATTTTATTACTACTCATATATAAATTATGTATATATATAATATGAGCATGCATAGTACATATTCTGATATCACATTATATAAATTATTTTATAGAAAATAATTAAGTTCCTGTATCATTATAATTATTTAAACAATGCAATTTGAAAATATTGATTATAAAACATTTTTTGTAAATATTGTTGTAGAGTTCTTTCCTGTCAATAGTTAGTAGGTAGAGAAGGACGTCTCCAGAATACTAAAATCCAAAGTCTATAATTGCTTAACCTATCCCTGACCTACTCAAAGTAGCTAGCTAGCTAAGTACTTTACTCAAAACAAAGAGTCAAATGAAGACAAACTATCATTGATCATTCAAACAACATAGCAAGAGAAAAAGTGTGACTGACAACTAGAATAGTAACTGGTTTGACCTGTTCATGTGGACCAAAAACCATTGTGTGAGATGAGGTTAGAAAATAGTGTAATCATGGCGAACAGTTAAATCACGAGCAATTGTTAAATTATTGTTATGCAAAATAATGACTTATGACAAAGAGTGTTTTATTACTGTAGTCAACTCATGTTAAACCTTAGCTATGAATTCCATTTGTCATGTATAATACACATAGTAGATGTGGCCTTCCATGCATTTACTAACTTGAGCAAGAGTAGTTCACTTTCTCTATCTCTTCTTCACTCTTTATCCCTCTTTTGTCTCCTTATTCTGCATCCAATTTTTTGATACTGTTAATTCCTATTTTTAATTCCTAAATTGGACGAGTTATTCTAGTTTGAAAACAAAAAATTAAATAATAATCAAGAGCTTAAATCGTGGACAACATAAGTTTGATATTGCTATTATTAGCTGCTAACAATATAGTTATATAAATAAGGGTGTTTTGGATTATTTCTAGCCTATACATTGCATATCTACCAAGTTAAAAATTATTTATTTATTTATTTCATGACAGAATGTGCACCATGTGATGAGTAGAGTGACTTGTGACAATGGAAAATATTTGTTGCGGTTAAAAGTCATATACCAACTTGTAGTAGAGCCTGGCAGATAAAAAAACAGCACCAAAGAACACAACAATAGATCCATACTATTCTAAATTTTAAATCAATACAATGTTGCTTCTTTTCTTTTCCTTGGTTTGTTCAACTTAAATTTTTTATTATAACTATTTTGACTTGTTGTAGCAGTAAATTTTAGTTAGTGATTTTGTTTGAACTATTAAAACTCTCTTAAAAACTACCCAGTGAAAAAAGTCTTACAATGTCAATTACATCTCCCAACTATGCTCATATAGCTAATATTGCAGCGCTGAAATTTGTATCTCACAGAGGAAAAGTTATCTTCGGATAAAGTCTATTATTATACTGTTAAAAAAATTTCAATGACATTAGCTAGCCTCTATAGATACAATAATAATTACAACAAATACAAAATGCATAATAAAATGGAATTCAAAATAAAAAGTTCAAAAATGCTGAGGAGGTATTGGAGGAGGATTATCTACAGTTAAATCTATTTCATTGTCTTGTACTTCCACTTTCTTTTCTGGTAATACTCCTGATATGACAAATTAATAAAAAATGGAGATAAGTTTTAACTAATTTTACATGAATAAATTCATTGTATTTTTTCTGAGAAATGCAAGCTAGCTTAAAATCAATACTATGAATTCCTATTAATTCAAATTACCTGTTGTATATATATTTAGTAATTCATCATGTAACTCATGTTCACCAATATTCTTCAAAGCACCAGCAACTTTCTTCCAGGTGGGCACTGTTTGACTTCTTATCCAATTGTCACATAGCTCAATGAGACAATCAAAATCATTTCTTGCTTTAGCTTTCATTAATTGTATGTCTTCAATGGAGAAGTTGAGATACTTGCCCAAACTCTCCCACTTACAAGCTACTTCACGCAATTGTATGAGGAGAGTATCTAAAATCAATAGCTTATCTGTATACGAAAAAGTGAAAATAATGTTAGTAGTTTGTAACTCATTATTATTAATTTTATTAGCAATTTCTGTTTAGTACGTGTATATTATATACAATATACATTACAATCTCACTAAATGACATCCATAAAAGCGGATATTTGTCCAATACTGGACCGGGGTCTGTGCACAGACTGAAAGTTTAATAAGAATAATGTATTGTTAGCATATGAATAACAGTCATCTTATTTTAGACAACAGACAAAAGCTGTTGGATAAAAGGCTCAAAATCAACTTTCTGTAAAATGTACAAGGGAAGCAGTTGCATCTTCTAAGCACTTGTCTTGATTTTTTAATTTAAGCTAGAACCCTTATCAATATACTATAGTGAATATCTTTGTTGAATAGTTTGTTAGCAAGAGCACTAGTAGAGAGTGATAGGTAAGCAAGCAATCACGAAATTCAAACTGAGTATCTAGTAATAGATTAACGTAGCAATAACAATATGACAACTAGAGTGAACTGCACAAACTAGCTTAATAAAGCGACTAACAACAAAATCAGGGGTGGTGGAAGTGTGGGAGCCAGGGGGATAAAGTCTCCCCAGATTTATGATTCACGGGGTACAGGGGAGCACACAGTATATTCGTATTATTACACCTTGTTATTGAATTTCATAACTGATGAGCTCATGAATTCAATTCTATTTGCAAAACCAATAAAACAAGATGCTTTTATCACAATATTAATACTAACTACACAACACAGTTGGTATTTAGCTATTGCTATAGTTAATGAAAATCAATTTTAGTGGCTTCTGGGATGAAGAGTGAAGAATTAATTATCCCCGATACAATTTGAGACATTAAATTTCATTTCCAGTTTCCTCATCTTTCAACACTTTATCTGAAATTCAATGAAAGTTTTGATAGACAAGGAAACAGGAAATATAATTAAATGAAATAACTGACAATATTTTAGTGCAGATTGTTATAATGTCAATGCCATCATTGAAACTGTTATTTAAGTTTTATCAACCTAGCTAATTTGGGCTTCATTATGCAACAAATACAAAGTAATAATTCAAAATTCTTTCAACATTGCTTTTTATGAATCTGTAAACACCAATGATAGCATTCCACCATCTTTTAATATTTTAGTTTGTTCTTAACTATTACATGAAGTGTGCAGTAAGACTGGTAGGGAACTGAACAGTCAGTTTGTTCTTAACTATTACATGAAGTGTGCAGTAAGACTGGTAGGGAACTGAACAGTCAGTTTGTACACAAGTGGGTATCAATACAAAAGACACTTAGTAGAATGTTTCCAATCATATAGTGTTGATATGATACTAATAGGTTAACCCTTTCGTTCCGGATCCCGCTTTAAAGCGGGGTGAGACCGGTTGGTTTCTCCGAATTTTTTAAAATAGTTACTTTATAGCTAGAACGTTCAGATTGCATACACAGGTGCCCAATACATTGGAGAAGCATCTAAAATAGCTTTCAGCCAGGACTGCTTCGACAGTACCTCACAGCAGTTGCTTATATTTCTTCCTCGGCAAAAAAAAAAAACATCGGTTCTCCGTCGAATTTTAAAAAAAGTTACCTTCTTCACAGCAGCTTCATTTATGGATCCAGTCATCTCCAGAGCTTTGTAGAAGCAGCAAAAAATTGCTTGAGCTCAGTAGCCTTCCATAACACATTGAAACAACCGCTTCTTTGCCGACCAAGACTTTGCGGTTTGACTTACTGTCTTCTCCATTTTTTATAAAATCGCCAGTTCAACTGGGGACCTCCCTATTACGTACAGTCTTAGGTAATGCTTATTACATCATAGGAAAAAAGTGAGCGTGTCGTGTGACCCCGGTAACTATGCCAAAAAAAATTTTTTTCAAAGTCATTTTTTGGAAGATGGCGTCTACAAGTTTACAATGCGGTGCAAGTTTTAGACTTGCTTGATGTTGACTCTAGCGACTCAGGATCAAGGGGAGAGAAGGGAGACGACATCTAGGGCTATAGGAGGCCCTGTATCAGGGTTGGTGGACCAGACCCCGTCAACTCTGATACTGAAAATGGGAGTCAAGAAGATGATCGAGGTAAGCTTGTCTTTCTCTTGTCTTTCTCTTGAAAAATAGCAAGCTTCTGTTGTGGAAAGGACTCATTTATAGCTATATTGAGATAGAGTAAGCTGTTTAGCTATAATATATATATTATTGAGTTTTGAGATTTGAAAGTGGCTTGTGGTTTTTTGAACAATTTCAAATTTTCAAAAAAATTTAAAATTTTTTTTTACCACATATACTACTAGGACCAGATGTGAATGCAGTCACCGACCCCGATTACGCAGATGAGGGGACAGGAGCAGAGTCTTCCAGTGATGAAGGAGAGGATACCGGACCTGAGTCTTCCAATGATGAAACACGAATAGGCAGCAGGTTCCAGTGATGAAGAAGAGGAAGTGGCTCCTCCTGCTCCGAGTTCTGGACGTCCTCGCAGTCGGAGAAGGCGGGAATTGAAGAACAAGAGTCGGGTGGATGAGGTAGGGGAAGAGTGGAAGAAAGATGACAATACACCCATTGATATTCCATAATATTTTGTGTAAAGGACCACAGACTTTGATATTTGTGGCTGCTCCCTCCCCCCCCCCCCTCCCCCTCCCTGAACATCCCAAAAGTTGTAATATGTATTGTTATTGTCGTTGTCGTTGTCTGTGTTTTTGTGGTGTTGTAGTGGAGCTTCACACTCGATGTATATGTGTGTGCGTGGAGTTGAAATGTTATTCTGGCACTTCCAGATCTAACCGGGGAGGGAACGAACTCGGGGGTGGGGGGGGGGTGGGGTCTTTTCTAATCGGGGCTACTATGCCCATGTAAGTTGAATTTCATGTATGTGTGTGTGTGTACACCAGTCAATTTATATTATACATTTATTTTTATGATCTGTATTCACCTGTATCTTCTTTTTTCTAGTGTGTGTGTGTGTGCATTTGTGGAATGAGAGAGAGCATCCGTGGACAAACAGTATGTGGCACTTCCGTATACAACCTGGGAGGGAACTCTGGATCTTTTTGGATCGTGACTACTATGCCCATGTAAGTTGAATTTCATGTGTGTGTGTGTGTGGTGTGTACACCAGTCAATTTATGTATAATAAAATATACATTTATTTTTATGATCTGTATTCACCTGTAGCTTCTTTTTTCTTGTGTGTGTGTGTGTGTGTGTATGTGTGTGCGTGCATTTGTGGAAAGAGAGAGAGCGCAACCATGAACAAACAGTATGTGGCGTTTCCGGATCCAACCTGAGAGAGAACAAACTCGGTGGTCTTTTTCGGTCTGTGACATCATCCACGCCGGGTAAGTTGAATTTCATTTTTTCAACTTACTGATATTTGAGTGTCCAGCTTGGGCTGGGGGGGGGGGGGGGGTTATGGTACAAGAATGTCAGTGAAAAGTAATGACGGGGGAGGGGGGGGAGGGGGGGTTATGGTACAAGAATGTCAGTGAAAAGTAATGACGGGGGAAGGGGGGGTTATGGTACAAGAATGTCAGTGAAAAGTAATGACGGGGGAAGGGGGGGTTATGGTACAAGAATGTCAGTGAAAAGTAATGACGGGGGAAGGGGGGGTTATGGTACAAGAATGTCAGTGAAAAGTAATGACGGGGGAGGGGGGTTATGGTGGTACAAGAATGTCAGTGAAAAATAATGACGGGGGAGAGGGGGGTTATGGTACAAGAATGTCAGTGAAAAGTAATGACGGGGGAGGGGGGGGTATGGTACAAGAATGTCAGTGAAAAGTAATGACGGGGGAGAGGGGGGTTATGGTACAAGAATGTCAGTGAAAAGTAATGACGGGGGAGGGGGGGCTCAATTCAGCGAGGCCAGCAGTTATGTTACAAATGTCATTGTTGTCTTGTGTATGGAGGTTCCGGATCCTATGGGAGGGATCGTTCAGTCTGTGACACCATCCATGCCGGGTAAGTTGAATTCCACGTGTGTGCTTGTACTGCTTTTCATTTTCAAAGTACACTTTCTCAATACATGTTTCTCTCATGTACAGTGTGGAGTATACATAGCAGGTGTTCATACAGTGGGAGGCTAGCGCTGGGTTCCCCCCTAGAATTTGGGAGTTGAATAGAAATGAACATTTAGGAAGCATTTATTTTTAGTCTGATAATGTATCCCATTATGTTCCTATCATAACTGAGCCTTTAGTGCATAGGACCGAACACTGATCATCAGTGTGAAGTATAGACTCGTATGCAAAGATGTGCATCAAAGTAGTGTAGGTTCCAAAAAATGGGTGTGGCGAAGTACACTCGGAGCCCCACCCCAAACAAAAATCCTGTATGAAACCGCATACAATAAATCATAAAGTTGCAATTATATAGGATCATGAATAATTTGTTGTTTGTATTACAAATATCTTTGTTGTTTGTGTTTTTGTGTATATGAAATTGTTTTGTAGTGGAGCTCGACGTCCGATGGCATACGTTACTTGTGGACACTCATAGATGTCTCCTACATGATCACAATCAGCACCACACACAACAAACAACATATTTTATTGTTGAACTAATATAATATTGGTATATAATGCATCAAACAATATTATTTCTATTTTATTTTATTTTTTTATTGATGGGAAAAGTGGATTTTTTGGGGGGGAAAAAAATTTTTTTTTGAAATATTAGTAGATGGCTTAAATATTATTCAATTTTCTCAATCAAAAAATGAGGGGAATCCCAAACTCTTGGTCTATTTAGTGATATATGGTTGCTATGGGGTTTTCCCAGCCAGCATCGAGTTAAAAAAATAAAACGGCACTGCTCTATTCCCCGATAGAAAATTAGATTATTCCGCGCGCGTCAAAACAATTCAGGAACGAGAGGGTTAAATGAAAGTGTGGATGAACTTCATAAAGACTTCAAGAGAAAGTGTGGGACATGAATGTCCATGGAATAATTAACGAAGTTGGGTCCTTATTGTCTTCTAAACATTACTATTGTTGTTGTCGTCATTTTTAAACAAGTGCAATATATGTTTTATTTAAATTTACTTTTGAAAAAAATATGACATGCTGAGATTTGGGAAAGGGTATGGAATATACGAAGTCAATTATCATTATGTTTTGTTGTTTTTTGTTTATTGTTGCTGTTTGTAGATCACAGCTGACATGAGTGATGAACAGTTCTAATCATCCTGGCTGTATGAAGAAGTCCTGAGCATCTTCATTCATTCATGAACAGTTAATTCTTCACCTATCACACAGATACAATGTCACATCACGGACTAATATTTATTGCATTTGCTGATTACTGGAATATATTTTACACACTAAAATATATGGCTATAAAGTGAGTATTGTAGAACACCATTTGGAGTGTTGTAGTAGCTAGTTTAAGGGAGTATCACAACACCCCATTGGTAGAGTATCAATAACACCATATTTGGTGCATTATGAGCCCTAATAGGGGTGTAGTAGAACTTGGACATGGGCGTACCACAACACCCCATTTGGTATAATGAAGGGTGTACAGGGGTGTAACTGAACACTTCCTCTAGGTGAAATGGAAACACCCCATGCGGAGTAGTACAGCCAGTGTTACCTGGACACCCCAAAACGGGATTCCCATACACCCCATTTTTAACAGTGTAGTTATCATCACTCGGTTGCACCATACATTAACTAACGTAACATTTTCAAATAATGTAAACTCTAATTCAGAGTGTACAGAAGAATTAATAGATAAAAGACGAGTTGACACCATCACTTTGTTATTACTCAACAGAAGATCTGTGGTATTAATATTGTCATCTAATCCAGCTGTATAGTCCCTCATGATAATATCATTCCAGTTCCAAAGAATATGCGCAGTTCCACTTTCTGTGCAAGACAAAGTGTAATTTTCACCAGGACATACTTCTAACGTAGGAGGTGGTGGATTTAGTGTAGTTTCTAAAAGATGATGATGAAGGATGATAAAAATAAAGCATAATAAAGGACTACACAACACTAAAGATGTTTTTAATCTGGACCGTACTTAACTTTCTATTTATGGTAGCTTGAAGAGAGGAAAGCATTCATAGGCACAAAAGAAAAATGATTTTACAGCAATATTATGCCCTTATCATAATATTTTTATCAGACATAATATCATCAGCATTGTAGTAAGCTAGTCACTCTCTTACGAAATAGAGCGCGTGTATCACCCAAGATCCGAAGAAGTAACACAACACAAATAGTATATCTTTCCATCGCGTCACTTGCATCTAATCCGAGCGGTAGAACTAACTCTACAAGTAATCTTCTACCTACCGTTTCAACGGAAGTGAATATCAAATGGATACGAGCGGAATTCACAAGAACAATGCTGTATCAAAACAAGTAAATACAATTTGTAGAAAGGGGAGGAGCAAGTCTTGCACAGCTAGACATTTTACCAAACCTCTCTTTTTGGGTAATGGGTCTCATAGAGAGGAGCGTTGGAGCGCTCAATATACTAAATTGAAGAAGAAAATAAGTCACTTTGAGGAAGGGCCATAGTTGGCATTTAAAAGTAGGACCTTACTTTATAGGTAGGTACCCCTAAACTAAGACCCTACTTTGTACAGTAGCTATACATCTACTTTGTAAAGTGAAGGCCTAAGGAGCTATATTTAGGAACTGATTTCTAGTATTAATACATTGGTCAGTTGTAGTCAAGGGTCAAGGACTATTTTATGTGCGGATGACATATTATTGGTATATTTACTGCATGCAGCTATTGTGTTATTTTTGTAAAAGGATAGCTCTGAGAGAGTTTGAAGAAATGGCTCTCCCAGGCCAATCTAGTAGCATCAGTGATGTTATTGCTAGTGCACTATAATCCTAGGTCCCTACAGCAACTTTATTTTAGGAATTTCATATAAGGAATCTGCAGAGTCATCTTTAATTTCAGGCAATGTGGTAAAGATATCATCAGCATATCTCTTCCAAGAAGGGGGTGGTGAATGAAAACAAGAAATTGCCCTATCCTCGATATATTCCATTACTAGATTAGCTACAGTTACAGAAACTGTGTATCCCATTGCTGTACCAAACACTTGCAGATATAATTGGGCATCATTATGACAATAATATGTTGCACTTAGACAAATGTTAAGTAGCCTGACAGCTTATTCTGCTATTTTCGTGCAGTTTTCACTGAAATTAAAAATGGAAAGATATTAGATCTTCTCAATAATGTGGATACACTCTGTCTCCTTTATATCCACTTACCTCATATTAATCGATGTCTGATTGCCAAGAGAGCTGGACCAGGTACTCCGTGTCTATTGAAGGCTGCATGTCACCCCAACAGGTGTTTTATGAAGGTTGGAGACATTTCAACCATTAAGTGTGACAACTGATTATGATAAATCTCTTTGTGTTTCAAATGTTTGTTAAACATTTGAGTGGTATGTAGACTGTATTTTGTGTACAACCCTATCACATTTTTCTTGTTTAAAATCAATCTATTTTATGAACTTATAATTAGCTACAGCTATTATCAAGACAATTAACTTTTCGATTGTTAATTAACTAGCAAGAATTTGATAAACTAACTTTTGGAAATTAAGAATGCAGTAGAATAGGGCTTTTTTCTTCATTGTTATCGTATTCTACCATTTAGCTAGTTAAAGTTACATCACTTTCCCTTTCCTGCTCTTATTCTGTGAATACTCTTTACTATTCTTATCTCATCTCTTTCCTCTTTAGTCTTCCTTTGTTTATCTCTCCTGCATCTAAGTCTCTCTGGCCTTCTATTGTGTGGCAGCACTTTTATAGACTGCCAATGGATCACAGGAAAAGAAAATAGAATGTAAAACTGACCAATCACAAAGAGGATAATGAAGTATTAAACTAACTAGTCAAATGAGAGCAAACATTCACACAAATTGTAACAAGTAAACTAGGCAACACAAAAATGATACATAAAATTCAGCTGCTACTACAACTGCTGAAACTAACACTCAAACAACATACAAACATACATACAGATTAAATGTCTGGCAATAAGTTAATAATACTGTTGTGGGGTGTAGTCCCCATAAGTGTACATTAGTGAGTTTACTCAATTATAGTATTTTTCTCTGCTGAATTCCGTATGCTGAATTGGCTACAGTAGATATTACTTCTTTGTCAAAACTAACTTGTTCATATAATGGAACATCTTGATGTATATAATCATTTGCCTTCACCTTCTCCTCATTTTGGTTGCAGTTGCTATAGTGTGTATAAAAACTATAATTGACTTGAAATGTTGATTCAATAATATTATTATTAGATATCAATAACAATAATAAATTTAATGTAGTATACATTCATAAAACTAGAAAAAAAAATAGCCACAAGAACATTTTGACTTTCTGACATGCACGCTACACAAACACTTAGGACACATTTTTTTGAGAGCAGGCAATGCTTATAGATGGTGAAAAAAGAGCACCTACAGCAGCACAAACTTCCCAACACCGGAAAAAAGAAGTTGAGCATTGCAACAAATCTGAACGGGGCTCAGTAAAATTTGCACGCTCATTTGAGCATGTGTGATTCTAAATGGTAGCTAAACAATTGAATGAGTGTAGTCGTATAGCAGCACTCGCAGTAGTCTGCCTTTTCTCTCGTTTTCTCAAAAACTAAGCCGAAATTCAAAATATATATTATAGATAAACACAAAAATTGATATTTTACATTTGATGTAAAATTCTTACTTCGTGTAATCTTTATCTGCAAGGTATACATAGCTACATAAAACTTTTTATAAAAATAATATAAAGCTGTAACTTACCTTTTGTTTTCATTTTATATTTTATTATAATAAAAACTATTGTAACAGCAGCAATCAATATAAATAGTAGTCCAATGAAAACTGTGCTTATTACAATGATAGTAATATTATTAATGCCATGTCCTGGAGTAGAGTTATTCAGTAATCATGTATTATAGAAAACAACATTAAAATATGCAATACTTTTATGATTTTAGCTAATCGCATACCAGTCTGAGTAGTTGTATTGTCTTCATAATTTGTAGTAGGAGCACTCGCCAGTGAAGTACCTGTTGGGTCTATACATTATATTATTTGGCATTATTACAGTCAAAGAATGAAGCAGCTAAAGTGAGAACCCGGCACTGCTACACAATACCTAGCTATTACAAAATTATTTATTTAAATTGTCTTCTTTTTACTTTGTAATATGAAATCACCAGAGTTCAGCACATTTTTAAGTTCTGTTTAAGAGGTTTTGAATATATCTGATATTATACTCTAATAAAGCCCCCCTTGAATCTAAGAAGTTACTTTTGCTGCTTTTAGATTGAATTTCTGTATGTAACAAAAAAATTGTATTAAATTAAGCTGGGTGGAGAAGATTATTCACACCTATAGTTTTATTATATATATATAAATATCCAGGGGTGGATTTAGGGAAGGCTGAACTGGTGTCATGTATTAGCCCCCATTTTTCAGATTGAGCCCTCATTTTTAGCTACTTATTGTTCATCGTTGTTTTTCCTTGTACTCCAACAATTATATTGTGATCTTCTTTTGAACGGACTTCTACTTATTGATATGCTGAGTCAGAATTTTTACTACTTGTGTCCTTATACAATATGGCAAACCAAATTTGTGGTATACCAAAGCGGAACTATAACTGTCGATTCTACCTACTGTGTCCTTAGAAATATTTTGAAATTCACAATCAGCAGTATAGCATTGTTAGTAGCTAAAGTTATTAAGACTTTCTTGTTAATTAAATTATCGATTTCATTTATTTATAAAATTTAATATGTTGAAAACTTATGAGATGAACAGAATATGAATAGACCCAAATACAAAATATATTTGTGATCCAAGATGAAAGTGGAAAAAAGCTTATTATTTTGGCTGTATTAGAAGTTGCTAGCAAAATGATAGCTATATAAATCTGAATTATTCTGTCAGAAGGTCCTGTACCCTTCTGTGACAACAGGACACTCCACATATACTTTTTCCACACTCAGCAACTTAAGCTCATCATGATACAAAGCTAGAAACTCGGCCAACGGAGAAGAAGCCGCTAACAGTTTACAAAATGCTTAAAGAAGACCGTCCGCATGATCAATGGAATCGTGCAGGGTAAAGCAGGCACTTTAGGGCGGGGAAACCTGTGGTTCCCAAAGATTTTAATATTAAGTTCTGGAATAGCACTTTTTCTCCAGTTTTGGAGTATACTGAGGAAATGGTACATGCCCCAGATGGGTAACTGCCTCCATTCAAAATTTATTGAAGTTTTTTTCTGGCCTACTATACTTGGACAGACTATATCATATGCTACCATGATTGGTGTAATTATGAGCATAATCAGGTAGCTAGTTTTTGGAAAACAATTATAATTTGCTTTTATTGTACTATAACAATGTAGTCATCCAGGGATTGGTTTTGGGACTTTTTAAAATAATCTTTGAGTTTATTAAATACCCTCTATGTTGGTAATTCTATTTGAAGATTCCAATATCACTTTCTGTAAGAAATAAAATACTTTCAGATCCAGCACTGTTATTCATCAGGATATTCATCAGGATGCAGATCAATAACTCACATATAAACAGTGGCCATATCAAGATTGAGATTAGTGATGTGTATAGGGATCAATATTATATATATATATATTATATATATATATATATATATATTTTATAATATAGTATTGTCCTTTGAATTCTGTCCACAAGCATGTTTCAAGTAGATTAATTGCTAAAATGATTAGCAATGTTAGCAAAGCATACAAAAAATGTATATAATAATAGTGATCCACCCCTTGTGAATTAAAGTCCTAGTACCAACTACAGTAGTGAAGATACACAGGGTAGAATAAATCACTTATTACACTTGGTCAGAGTGATGTGGCAAGATATTTCACTCTTAGGCTTTCTTTTCATTGCTCTGGCTTGTGAAAATAAATTAGCCTGCTCTTGAAATAGTTCACTATATTCCACTCTAACTCCTGCAGTAAGTACTATATGTATGAGTAATATTGACCCCTAATAGCACAGGTTACATGTGCTATCACTCGCTAATAGTAGGCCATCTTTAAAAAAAAGTCTTTTGCAATTGTAGCTACACTGTATTGTTCATTCACTATGTCCTTATTTTAGGATTAGCTTCCGCTGGAACTTTGTTTTCAACGTACGACTCCTCCTAATTTGTTGTAAAACATTCCGTCTAGGGTAGAGGTTCTGTGGTAAAGATGAACATTGTCCTCAACTAGCAACCACTCGTGGAACTGTACGTTTCCAAGGTTAACGCTCTACTCAACTAAATACTCAATAAAAATGACACACTTAAGTTTTCAAACGAAAATGTGCAGAATTTATCTTATAAACATACCAACCTTAACAGTTTACTATTTCACCCGTCCAATAGTGCCCATCTGCAATATGCATTTTTTGTAATTTTTTGATACAATATATGACAATGAAACTGAAAGATGATATTTTTGGTTGTACATCACTATGAGAAATGAAAATTCATTAAAATCTAATACTTGAGAATAAAGATTAAGTTCCAACACCCCACATCAGAGATAATTTCCAGATATATCAGACCTCTACTACATTATTTCTCAGAAAAAAAATCAGCTCAATCTTGACTAAGAATAACTGAGCAAAATTTTCTGAGGGAACAAAAATATAGCTAACTACTTTAATGCATAGAAACAGTCCTAATATGTAATTATATCGTGTTCTGCATAAAGCAATCTAAATTTAATTTTTCATAATATTATGTGTCAATAATAATCTTCAATACAATAATAAATCATTTATGATGCTTCAGTTAGCAAAATTCTTTGCATTCAGTAATAATAATTTCCTT
>WLWD01004357.1_pt1 | contig 35249 bp, 26 predicted proteins | sample 6712731 | NCBI WGS metagenome assembly WLWD01 (sample SAMN12718690, study PRJNA576275) | sponge metagenome | isolation source: marine sponge | host: Mycale hentscheli | place: New Zealand: South Island, Marlborough, Capsize Point | collected 2014-11-01 | reverse complement strand
AGCTCGCTTAATTTGTCAATTCATAAACTTCGAGGGCAATGCTATGATGGTTGTACTACCATGAGTGGCCAACGTTCAAGTGTTGCAAAGAGAGTTCAAAATGAAGAGAATCGAGCAGTATTCACACATTGCTATAGTCACTCCTTAAACCTTGCCGCTAGTGATTCCATTAAGAGATCAAAATTAATGAAATCCACTCTAGACACTACGTATGAAATTACAAAGCTTATAAAGCTATCACCTCGTCGTGAAGCATTATTGAGATAAATTCAAGATCAGAAAGAACTATTAACTGGTATTGACAGCACTTCTATCAAGATTTTATATCCAACTCGTTGGACTGTAAGAGCTGATTCTTTCATGAGCATTATTGAGAACTACGCTGAGCTGTTGGATACCTGGGACAATGGTTATGAAGCTGCAAGGGATTCAGAAACTAAGGCTCGCATACACGGAGTGGCTGCACAAATGAACAATTTTGACTTTTTTTTGGTGTTTTTCTTTGTGAAATTGTTTTGAGACATAATGACAACCTCAGTAAGACTCTACAGAGCAAAGCATGCTCCGCAGCAGAAGGACAAAAGTTGGCTGATTTGGTGGTCAAATCTCTTCAGACTATCCGAAATGAAGATTCATTTAATCTTTTCTGGCTGAAAGTATTAAAAGGTGCTGAGTCTTTTGAGTTTGAACCAAAACTTCCACGCCAACGTAAGAGACCTCGAAGGTATGAAGAAGGTGAAGCAAGTAATGAATTTCACACTAATCCAAAGGAATACTTTAGGCAGTTATACTATGAAGCTATTGATCGTGTAATGACTAGTATAAAAGAACGATTTGAACAACATGGCTATGAGATATACAGCAACTTGGAGCAAACTACTTTTAAAGTCTTGTCATGGAGAAGAAGTAACTAATGAGCTTAAATTTATTTGCCAATTTTATCAAGATGACATAGATCCAGAAGTTTTGAAAGCTCAATTACTCTGTTTTGGTATTGAATTTCGACGAGTTAATGAAAGTAACATAGAGCAAGTAACTATCTTTGACATAAAGAATTATTTCTCTACCTTGAGCAGTGCTCACAGACTTCTGTTGTCTGAAGTATGCATAATAATGAAATTCATTCTTATAATGCCAGTTACTAATTCAATCTCAGAGAGGTCATTAGTGCACTACGGCGTTTAAAAACATATCTGAGAAACACCATGACTCAGCAGCGATTGAATAATCTGATGGTACTTCATGTACACAAGGATTTGACAGACAGCCTCGATTTAAAAGCAGTGGCAATTGAATTTATTGGAAATTCAGAATAGACTAAATAATTTTTGGTTCATTTGATGAAAAATAAACTTCAGTGTATATTGTCTTCTCTATTAATCATATTCAATATTTTAAGTAATGAGTGGGTTTGGCAAAGTGGGCGTGGTAAAGTGGGTGTGGTTTAGTAGCCGTAACAATCCAATTTGGCTTCCTACTCCCTTGAAATATATTCATGAAATTGAGCCCAGAATAAATATGAAACCTTAGTTGATTCGTTTTGTCCCATGATATAGCTGTACAGTAAAAGAACCAGTCTGGAGTTCAAAATGACGTTATTCATTTCGTGGTTTACAAGATAATTATATTCATGTTATGGTTTACAAGTGGTAATTACCACACATTGGTTGCTAGGCAACAAACATTTTTTCTGTAATGTATATTTTATAATAGACAAAAACATTGAAAGATAGTTGTGTTTTAAGGGTGCTCACACACTCTTTGAGCGAGAAAAACCCGCCAAATAGGCCACGGTTGCTAGGGCCTGTTGAACTTACTTCTGCTTTTCCCCCGAATTATTTTATTTAGGCAGACCAGCAAGTACTGCTAGGAGAAAGCACCTACCAAGAATGAAGACTGGAAGTCGATCGCATCTTAAGAAATGCCCCGTCACCATTTTAGACTTATTGGCAGTACTGCACGGCTACTGCCGTAGTTTAGAAGCTGATTTTTTTGTATATAATTTTCTCACCCGTGCGTGCATGCCATAACGTTGAGTTTTTGTGGAATTTTATTTTACTTTTCTATTTACTCACCTTACCACGTGAACTATTGTCGATTATTTCCGTGAAATTCTGTACATTAAAAATATCTCAAAGTTATAGGGTCGACCCCTTGTGGCCCTAAATTCCGGCAAAATTTGAACCATAGCAGTTAGTCCATTCCTGAGCAGTACGCAAGATAAGATTCTGGATCCATTACTTTAGAGCGTGAGAATTTTTTATTGTAAGTTGACTCCGCCCCGCCCTATCGGTACGCACGTAGTGGTGAGTGAGGCACAACTGCATTTCACGGGCACTAATTTGTTACAGAGCGGGGCGTGACTTTGTGGTAGATAACGCGCTACTATTCAGCTGGAGTATTATAGTGAGTTACATAGGAAAATTTGATCAGCTACACCGACTTTTAATTTTATCAATTGATCACAAAAAGTACATACAAAAAAAGTTTATGACTCAAAAAGCAAACTGGCTTTTCCATTCTGCGTGGTTGCTTCTGTATAAGTAATTTACAGGCAGTGTCAATGCAAATATCAGTCTCATAATGAATGTGTATTAATGACAAAGCAGTTAAGCGTTCCTCAGTTTGAGTGCATCTCAAGTAATTGTTTAATCTTTTGAGTGTAGATCCTGACCTTTCACATGAACAAGAACTGAGGGGCAGTATTGCAAAAATTTTGAGAAGGGTAAAAATGTTGGAGAAAGTAATAGGAGAACATTGCTTCAAGCAATCAGATAGACATTTAGGCCAATTTTCTACTGGTATACGCAGCCATTTTGACTTCCAGTGACAGAGCTCTTCATCAATTATGTTACTATTTGGAAGGTCATCAGAGTAGAAGGAGATTACTTCATCTAGTTCACTGAAAGATGAAGTGGAATTAATACTGGAAGGCAGAAGAATTTGAAGAGATGCAACTTGCTTATTATGGGATGTAAATCTAGAAGAGAGATCAGCAATCAGATGGTCTAGAAAAGGAATGGCAATGGTCTTTTTGAAGTAGTCCTCCACAGACGTGTGTTGTGGATTAGAACTATGCTGCTGACGGTGACTCACATGTGGCATAGATACAGCTATGTTTGATTTGTCAGCGAGCCTACAACTATGATCAAATATACGTTTGAAGTATCCATCGATATCTTCTCGCAAAGATGTCAATTCACTACAACACTCCATAACAATATATATGTGTCTTTAATCTGAAGCTTGACAGCAGCTTCTTTAACCGATTACAGGCCAAATACGCAATTTTGCGTACCTCCGTATTTTGTCCCCGAAAGGCCAAATACAATTCTGCGTACAAGAAAGGGGGTAATAACTATCTGCCTACAGCTGCATACCTGAATCTACCAGTTATCTATCATTGCATCTACAATTCTGCGTACAAGAAAGGGGGTAATAACTATCTGCCTACAGCTGCATACCTGAATCTACCAGTTATCTATCATTGCATCTCAGGTTTGTAATGTAGTATAGCTATCTGTACAGCATGTCTACAAGTGTGGTTACAATATAAAATTTATCAGATAAACCTTGCTACCAAACACTTCAAGTTTATCAAATATTCTCATATAAAATTTTATAACAAGAACTATAATTCATGATTATTTTGATACTTTGAGTTATGCTGCAATGATAGCTTGAGTCTTCTGGAGAAGTTTATTGATTCTACTGTGGATTCAGGACTCCAAAGATGCAGGAAACACAAGAGTATCTCCAATTTCCAAGCTGATCCATAACTTTGGAATATTAGCAGTATTGTAAAGTTCATAATATACCTGGAATATATAAAAGAACACAAGAATGTCACAGAGTGACTTATTAATGATAAAAGTTGATATCATTGGCTAGATCTGGATGTTTTCATTCTTACTAATATAAATCTGAAAATGGCGTGTGTTTTGTTTCCTAACAATTCACCTTTATAAGTTGCTGTTAGTGTCCATTCTTACGTCATTCATAACCATTACTCAAATCTCTGAACTTGTCTTCTATTGTAAGCTAGGACGCTACGAGATACAAAAATTTTTCGTAGCCTTAGGCGTCCTCCCATCCACTGTCGAAAACTGGAGTGTGCAGGACTTTCAATCCATTGAGCAATAGCAAGAGCAAGCTTTTACCAGCGGCTGATCAATAGAAACTTTATGTCCAGGACCGATTGTTTCTCTGCTACAAAGTCAGAAAGTTGCTTCTCCAGTAAGGGTTACTTCCAGCGGAAAAAAATAAGGCGGCTCGCGGCACTGTGGTTAAGTAATAATTTGGCCGGTAATCGGTTAAGATAAAACAAGCACCGATGCAATGAGACCATGGAGTAAATAAACTCAAATGACTCTCAAGAGCTTTCATATGAGCTAACGCATTCCTTTTGTCTTCAGGTGTCCATGAGCGATCATTGTATAAAGGAAAGTTGTCATTGCCATAAAGAATTGTTTCACACATTTCAATCAAGAATGGGTGAGCCAAGGAAAATCGTTCCCATCCATCTATATTTTTGACCCAACGAGACACATACGTTAAACGAGGAATTCTCCTAGATTGATGTGTACCCTTCTCAACTACGGCTTTAAGGAGATTTAACCTCTTGTCAGAATTCCTTACCCACAAAGTGAAACTTTTTATTTGACTAATGCAATTGGTGATTGGCAAAATGGAACATGAATTCAATATAGCCAGATTCAAACAATGGCCAGCACAATGGGTATAAAGAGCTTTTGGTTGTCTGTTGCGAATTCTAGCTTGAACCCCAACTCTTTCCCCACTCATTGTGGATGCTCCATCATAACCTTGGCCACGCAAGCTTTCTAAGTTTAACCCTAGGTTTTCAATAGAAGAAATTATAGCACTTGCAATATCCACAGCCCGTACTCTCTCCATTTTTATGAATGAAATAAATTCTTGACGAATATTGCATTCCTGGTCAACAAAGCGAAGACAAATAGCCAAGTGTTCAATGTTGTGACTAGATACTTCATCTGCCACAACAGAGAAAAACTTTGCAGCTTTTATCTCACTAATAATGTCTGCAAGAATCATATCATAGCCAATTACATTAATGAAGGCATTCTGTGATTTGGGAGCAATATGTTGCATTTTTAGCTCTGAGATTATTGAGGTGTCGGTACAAAATTTCATCAGTCTCTGCATAATTTTTAAGTAATGCCAAGAAATTACCAGGATTCTTGCTGACATTAAGCTCCTCTGTATCACCACAGAATGGAAGACCCTGTTTTCCCAGGTAAATGATAGCACGCACAATTTGACGGAGGATGTGCTTGTTTTCTTTTATGTGATCTTGTAAAATGCTACTAGTCATCACATCTAAGTGACATGTTGGATTCTCTGTTACACTCTTTAGGATATCAGCATCTTGCAGGCATTCTCGATGGTAGGTATGCTCAGAATGACTTATTAGTGTTGTACTAAGTTTACCCCAATTAGAAAAAGGTCGATTCACCAGCAAGCCTTTGTCTCTCCTCTTGGAAACAGGAAGAAGAATGGAGCATGGCCCACAAAAAATAGCATTAAATTTAGGGCTATAGATTAACCAAGGGTATTTCTCGAGCCAGGAATTACCAAACTTACGGTTAATGCCGTGAAAAGATGTGCTTGGATAGACATTAGGTGGGGAAACATGATGATAAAGTGTAGAATATTTTTGATCATTTGAAAGTTGGCCAACTACTCCACAAATCTCTTCAATGGACTTAGTGGGGTCTAACAAAAGCCCAATATCATTTGGTGGTGGAACATCATGAATTAAATCATCACATGCTTTGGAGGTACTTGGAATAGGCAATTCTGGAGCACTCACAGGTGTAGACAAAGGACTACTAGAAGTGACATTTGTAGCAGCAGAATTCCCTACAGTATGAGATTAACACTAAAAAAGTTGTCACTGAGCTTAAACTAAATGCCTACCTTCTTTCTCAATATTGGTGCCAGCCACTTTTTTACTAAAATATGACGTGATACTTTTCTGCCTCTTCATTGCTAAAGGTCAAGGTCACTACAGCTGGTAGTATATCAGAGGCTTAGCTAGCTCACCTAAAGTGGGGGGGCTGATATCGCGCCAAAGCAATCACTACATTAATGTTAATATAATGTAATGCACAATTATTTCACTATTGTAGTAAGTTAAACAAAAATAAAAAATTGCCAAAGTATCTTTTTTTCTTTCATCAAGTTTTTCAACTAATTCTTCAGCTATCAAAATTAAATCCAAGTTTTCTGTAAGCTCTTTGTGAGCATTTAAAAGTAAACAGTTATTTAAACATTTTTCTGTCATACTTGAACGTAAGTAAGTATTTATTCTCTTCATAGTTGAAAATGTTCGTTCAGAGGTGGCAGAGGTTATCGGAATTGTACACATAAGACGAAGTAATTTATGTACAGAGGATAGCATGTCCTTCAAAACTCCATTGTTCTTGTTCATTGCACTGCATATACAAATGTGTCTGGTTACTTATATTCAATACATGTGTATTGTATAGTTGGTATAAAAGTGGGGGGGCTTAGCCCCACTTATTATAAAAGTGGGGGGGCTCCAGCCCCCCTAGCCCCCCCTGTGGCTATGCCACTGTATATAGCTAGTATGATTAGATGCTGGTGCTGGCACATAATGGGGGTACATGAGAAAACCAGAGACTTGTAAATTTAACAGCCCAGTCATAGCAAAGGTGTGTTGATGAACTCAAAAGGTGTGACTATGAATCTCATTAATTTGAAGGGGGGGTTCAGCTGAACTGACCTGAACCCCCCTGGGTACGGGTCTGGATACATTAGATCTAGTTTATTTGGAGGTGTTGCTGCACTGGAACCAGGTTCTTCAGAAAGTTTCCTCTTCACTCTTTGCAATTTCATATTGTTATATTTCATCCGGCACAGTTTGTGCCACTTAGATCTATCATTAATCAGAGTAGCAACTATTCCATCACCTTCATCCAATCTTCCCAGGTCTACAGATTCATCTAGTTCACCAAGCTCACTGAATTCCTGTAAGTTATTGCCAAGTGATCTATATCCAGCACCTGCATCTTGTCTTTTTGATTCTGCTGGACACTGTAATGGTCCTGCTCTTTCTTCTTGGCACAAGCAACACTTCTCCCAGTCTATTTGTGCTTGTGGCTGGGCAGTACACTTTTCAATGTCAACATGCTTGCACAGTTTAGCCATACTGTTAAGCACATGTACAGTAGTGCTCTCCTTTTGAGACTGAAGTGCAAACTCACACTCTAAATTTCAATTAACACCAAGTAACACCTCCATGGGCGACTAAAATAAGTATCTTATTCTTATGCTTGTAGCATCAATTTTTACAATAATTGTGCATTTTGTGATAGAAGCATGAAATTTGGTATGCATGTAGACCTTACTATTCTAAACACATTCAGATATGGAGCCACTTGCAACACATTCTAATTGTATAGTTACAAGCATAAAGCAAGAATCAATACAGTGCGTCCAGCTTAAAGAGTGAACTTTTTGAATTTATCATATAGAAACAAAATACAGCTTTTTTGTATGCATGTACCTTTTTGTTACTCCTCCAAATGTTTCCAACTGCTACAAAATCACTTTAACTCATAGAAGGTAGAGAACCGCGCATCGCCCATAGACTGCAATACATTATTCGCCATTTTATTTGACGTCACATTTTCGTCTACGCATCGTCATTAATCGTAATTGGTTTGTGCCGCGCAACGCTTTACCCACCAGTAATACGGGTATTCCCCTTTATAGTCTCAAACCGGGCCAAACACGTGCGCAGTACCTCAGAGACAATTGTAAACAAAAAGCAGTCGTAGTTTGGTGACTTCGTTTGTACCCCTTCTGCTTGACATTCTGGTTCATTTTAGGCTCAGGACTTTGTTGCTATTCAAGGCTACTTAACAAGAGCAAGCTACAATGTGAGGTAGGTTTGTGTCACGGGTTGCTTGTCCACTCAGATTTTCTTACCTGTTTAAATAGGGCCTATTTATTTAGAAACTCAGCCAATTTACTGTTTGCTGACCAAGATAATAAGATATACAATTCATCATAGACTCTATGTGCCACTATTTATGCTTTAGCTGTCCATTACTCCTCATGTCTATATAGGTACAGTTCTCTATGGTTATGGTGATGCTATTTACCACCCTCCAAATTCAACTGCTGCTTGTATCTACCACAATTTCATGTCATCATAAAATTATGTAATAATATATATTGTATAATGTCATTATAAAATTATACAAATTTTTTTTTGTATAATTTAAAAAAAGTTGAAATTTAACAAGTAGATAGAAAATATAGTAAAATCATGAATAAAATGATATGAATGATTCAGTGTGAAGGACAAAGTAATACTGGAATGTGTGTGGCCATAGCTAAAGTGTAGGTAATGTGCTGCATTACTGTTGAGTACTTCAGAACTTCGTCACACCAAGAAAGTAAGAATAGAATTTAAATACACGCTTAAGCACACAACAATCAGACTTACTTGAGGAGGCGTTCAGCCGCGGTCCTGTGCTTCTTTCCTCTAAGCTTTGTAGCTCCAGATAACCCTCCGCAACCTTCAACCAGTTTTAGCGCACAACTAGAAGCTCGTACAAACTATAAACTACAGTACGAGTGATTAGTTATAACTGGGCAGCCAATGTCACTGAAAAGTGCGGTAAAATGGCGCCACCAGCTGGACCTATCGCAGCAATACGCATGCGCACATTTTAGACGTCACGCTTACGTAGATCAGCCCGCGTATTATTACCTCAAACGTCATCATTTGGAGACCCTTACCATAAAAATGTAAATTTAATGAAAAATTGGCCATAATCCAGTGATAATTAAAAATGAAGCTATCAAATTAATACACATAAATTGTATCATAATTTTATACCATAGAACAAATTTATAGAGATATAACCCAATAAATTCAAAAGTTTTTTCTTAAACACTTTTTTTCATAAAACGTTAAATATTGGACGTAAAAAATTTCACCAACTTACAAAATTTAGTTCAAATGAAAGATTAGGAGCTAAACTATCAGTGAACCAAGTTAGAAAGATAAGGACCAATAATTTCTCTTTTTTTTTCTTAAAAACTACCAAATTTACTGCCCAAAAGCTCTCAGTTGTATCACCTGTTACCACAAAACTAACCACAAAACCACAAAAATAATTTGAGTGCAGCTTTGTATGCCAATAATGTGTAACTTTTCCAAAACTTAGATATTGATCATGCATACTTCATATATTACAGTGGTTTTTGTGATAGCATCATAAATTTCAGAAAGTTCACTCTTTAAGCTGGACGCACTGTATTAGTAGACAATAACACTTTCCCATTTTACCTAATGGGCTATTAGTCACAGCCAGGTAAGTGCAAAATGTTGTTAGCACAGCTATTTAGTAAATGCATTATAAGCAAAGTGCAAACAACTTTTGAAATTGCAACATCATATGATGGAATAACTTGTGAAGTTCAGCTAAAGGAGTGTAATTTTAAAACTTCCAGGTGGCCTTTGCGGCCAAAAAAAGGCTACCAGCTATTTTTCAGGAATACATCTTGCCTTATGACTGTCCTCAGCAAGGTATTTTCAAGGCTAAGTGCAAGCACTGTTCTCTAGAAATATGTGGCAGAATGGGAGTAACCACAAACTTCATAAGACACGTTAAGGTAATATAACTGTACTAATATTACGATGTGCTTAGCTGCTAAATTGTGCACAATGTTTAAAGTACCCTAGCTAACAAATTATATGTATATATTGTTTTTGATAGAGGGCCCATTCATCAGTGTAAGTAGTATTAGCATAACAATGGATATTTGGTCAAATCGTGTAATGATGTCTTACATTGGGGTGTCTTCTTGTTACATTTCTGAGTGGAAACTCCACTCGCTGGTGTTGTGCTGTAAACGGTTAAGGGATCGTCACACAGCTGACAGAATCCTACAAAAGTATGAGAGTATAGTTAGTGAAATCAAAATCGACGATAGAATCACTTATTTACAGATAATGCTTCAAATATGACAGCGAAAGTGCCTCAGCAATACGACGTAAATACAATAAAGTGACCCTCGACGAGGTCAATGGAAGTGCACGCCCCTCTGGCACTTCCTCTTCTATACCCGATCCAGATGCCTCACTGGAGCTGCCTCTTTTTACAAAATATTTATATAAAATAAAGAATAGTTAGAAAATCTGATAGTTCACTTTGTGATCAAAATATAAAGAATATATGTGTGAATTTTGAAGTCTTGATGTTGAGGTAGGAGGCGTTGAGTTGAACAGGTGTGGGTAAGGTTTTCTTGATGTTGCTGCCTTAGAATTTTGGTGGGTGTGGCTTTCTGCCCATATATTTAGCTTCTTTCGAAGAATTTCATATGGCAATATTATGAGGATGTATAGTAAAGTTACGCAAAAAAAGTACAATCACAATTTTATGTGGAACGCCCCCCTTGAAATATTTTTACATTATTTCAGTTTATGTTATTAATATTTAAGAATCGTTTAGGTTCACATTTTATTTTATATATTTTCAACCTTCTTTTTTCTAATTCTTTTTTTGGTGAGCTTCTATCACTTTTAAAAGTAAATTTTAAATTTAACTTGTCGAAGTAGGAATTGTTGAATCCATACAGGAAATGGATAACACAAAGCCTACTTTGACCTTTTACATTTTTCACACTACATTCACATTTTTAAATAGCATTTTCTTTAAATAATAAAATCCATATTTTTAGTTCCATACTAATTTTGGAAAATACAATAACATGAAAATCCAATAGTACTTGCATTAATAGCACTCTGGCGGTGAGAAATTTAACTCCGGTTTATTACGTGAAATTATTCCCATGTCATTCATTTGGTTAAATTTTAATTCGAGTTTTCCATAGCTATTAAATGTCTCTCTATGTATATACTTGTATTTGGCTAATAGCTGATCCTTAATATATATTAAGTACCCAAGCAGGGTTTTAGCATAGTGTATGTAGAATAAAGTATCATAGTACTTCAAAAAGCACCATATATTCTATATTTTCTGCCAGTATAACTTTACTCACCTATCTGTAATCCACATATATTTTTTTCATAGAATTTAATGAAAGTTTAAGTATCACTGCAAAATTCATTAACAGTTCAAGTGTCATTGTTATGTGGGAACCAAATACAGCTTCATATTATAAGTTGAAAATGTCAGAATATTTTGTAATCTTAACTTATGAAGAAAATCAAGTAGTACTTCGATTATATAATAGCACAACATTTTGGGTGTGTGTGACTTTTGTATATACTTGCAAAAATGTGACAAGGTGTCTAAAAGTTGATCAAAGCATGAATGACTTCAGCACTGGTACTACTTTATTTCATTATAGTAAGTGAAAAGCTTGTTTTTAAAGTTAATCCTGTATAGAAAATGTTGAATTATTTTGATGTAATAATTATTAGTAGGCATTGTTTCATGAGAAAGCCTCCAGTACTGCATGCATAATGTTTACTGGGGTGGGTCCAATAAGAATTGAAAGTAAATAGGATGAGGAATGGAAGTCATGAAAGCTATTGAATTTTTGGAATAATTGATGTTGCATCAAGGGGGAAAACAGTACATGGATTGGACTGTATGTATATTATTAGATAATGTTCTAATGCATTCAGCTAATTCACCACAGTGTTCATCCACTTTTGATCAATTTTTCTTGAGTTTGGCATATGCATATTTATGAAAAACTAACATTTCACTACTAAATTATCAGGAAAATTACACTACTTACCAGGCCTTGGTTTACTAAGTATAATTACTGCATAGTTTACCATGCTGTATCCTCTAATTATGCATTCCGCACTTATGGCCAGAAATAGCATGCAGAACAAGCCAATCATTCCTCGCACAATTTTGTCAATTTCAGCCCCGCCCTTCTCGGTCAGGTAAGGAATACGCGCGGATTATCGCTTAGAGTGAAATGCAGTGGCTCTGAAAAGAGCCCGTTTGAAAAAATAAATAAACACAGACAACGAAATGGAGAGAAGGCGCCTGGCTGAGACTTCTAAGTTGAGCAGAGCGCCCCTCTCCGAGCGGCTTGCTCCTGACTCCCTTCTGCTTCAGGGAGGCAACGAAGGCATCCTTGGTATCACTGGTTTTACAGAGAAGCAATAGAGTGTGGAAATCGATGCCCTTGAGTGACTAACTTCTTGGCTTGTGTTGGTGTGATGCTGGGCTTTCCAAGGGATCTGGTGAGTAGTGCTGTTGGTCAGGGTCTTCTGAGCTAACCACTTCTTCATTTGCATGCTAGGCGACTGAATGTGAAGTTTGTCTAGACATCCTGTTACTTTTTGTGCCACAAATATATTTACCTCTGCTATAATTGAATGCAATTGTAGGTACAAGTTCCAATGCACCTCCAGCAGTACCTGCAGGATTTAGACCCGAGTCCACAAATGTACCACCAACAACGGGGGAAGTGCTTGCTTCATATGTGTGCATGCCTGATCTTTCAGGGGAACCTGCACTGACTGGTACAGATGGACTTGTGCTGCTTACTGGGACAGACAGACCTACGCTGAATTGTGCATATGAACCTGTGCTTGCTAGCACAGATGGACCTGTGTTTACTGACACGGACGGACCTGTGCTTGCTGGCACAGACGAACCGGCATTCATTGGCACAGATGGACCTACGCCCACTTCCAATTCAGGACCTGTGATATTACTTCAGAGATACCAATAATAAACCTGACACAAACTTTTTTATCTCAATTTTGCAATTTTTTTTGTAAAAAATGTAGTTACGTTATGTGCTACATAACAGGAGTCAATAATTCCTCAGATGTGCAATTATTTAGGATTTTGCCAGTAATTTTGTCAGATGACAGACAGTGTATTGTTAGTGTACAAGTAGCTAAGGTAGCTAGAACTATTTTTTTGTTTGTTGCAACAATCAACTTCTACTGGGATTACATCTTTTCTTGTGCCTAGCAGCAAGAAGTTGCTGTTTCCTCTTTGTTCCTCTGACTCTTCTTTTGACAGCAAAGTATGTTTATCTTATTATCAATCATAAAAGCACACACACACACAATCACGTGATGATTATAGAAACCAACAGTTCATTGAATAAATGACATAGGTAAAGGATCGTCACAATGAATGATAAGTTACAAGTGCCGTAGTACAACACTCCTCCTCACTTGTAGTTAGCATGAGGCTGTTCCCATTGGAACTATTCCAGCTTTGTCACATAGGTAGTAAAACTGATCTTGAGCCAAACTTTTGGTGAGCATATCAGCTACCATTTCCTGCGACGGAGAATACTGTAGTTCGATATTTCTCTGGGTTACTAGTTCGCGAACAAATTGATGTCTAATGTCAATATGTTTCGCACGACCATGAAATTGTGGATTCTTGCACATTGATATAGTAAACTGATTGTCCTCGTATATTAAAGTTGGTTCTTTGAGTGAACAACCTAGTTCAGCTGACAACTTGTTGAACCATACAGACTCTTGGGCTGCACTGGACAATGCTACGTACTCGGCTTCCGCTGTAGATAGTGCCACGCAATCCTGCTTCTTGCTCTTCCATGTGAGAGCTCCACCATTCATCTGGAACAGGTAACCAGATGTAGATTTCCAGTCATTCACGTCACCAGCCCAGTCAGCATCCGAAAAACCAATAACACAGCTTCCTGAGTTTTTCTTGTATTGAATACCATAACTCATAGTTCCCTTCAGATACCGCAGTACACGTTTAAGTGCTGTCCAATGCACTCTAGAAGGACACGAGTTGAACTTTGCCAGGTTTCCTACTGCATAGGCAATATCTGGTCTGGTATTGACAGACAGATACATCAAACTCCCAATAGCTGATTGAAATTTCTGCTGGTCTATGCATCAGAGGCCTTCGTGAGCTTTGTGTTAACATCCACTGGAGTACAAACAGGATTACAGTTTTGCATGCCAAATTTCTCCAAAACATTTCTCGTGTAAGTTGGTTGTCCCATCTTGATCACTCCTCTTGCCTTATCCTGCTCAACAGTAATTCCCAGAAAGTAGCGAAGTTTCCCTAAGTCTTTAATGTCGAAATGCTGAGACAGAGCATTCTTCACTTTTTGGATTCTTTCATCAGATTGACCTGCCAAAACCATGTCATCGACATAAACTCCAATGCAAAAACCATCTCCTCCTGTCGCCATGTATATGCAAGGATCACTTGCACAAGGAGAGAATCCCATTTCCCTGAGACGAGAGTCCAGAGTCAAATTCCAACATCTAGATGACTGCCGTAGGCCATAGATGCTTTTATTGAGCTTACACACAAGGTTATCTTTCCCTTCAATAGTGAACCCCTTTGGCTGCTTCATGTAAACCTCTTCACTGAGTTCGCTATTCAGAAAAGCGGTTGTTACATCCACATGATGCAACTTTAGTCCACGCTGTATTGACAATGCCAGCAACATGCGAAATGATTCAAGTCTAACAACCGGGCTAAACGTCTCATCATAATCTGCCCCTTGCTGCTGACTGCAACCTTGAGCAACCAATCTGGCTTTGTATCATTCAGTGGTACCAGTTGATCCTTTCTTGATTTTGTAAACCCACTTGCTTCCAACAGCTTTCTTTCCTTCAGGTAAAGGAACTAAATCCCAGACATTATGACAATTCAGTGATTGGATCTCACATTCCATTGCTTTTATCCATTCAGACTTATTGGAACAAGTTGTTGCTTCTTCAAATGATGATGGGTCCTGCTGAAATGTCAAACAAGTGCTATGCATTCTGAAATAATCTGGTGGATGTCTTTCTCTTGTAGAACATCTGACCACCGGTTTTTCACTTTCTTCAGTAGGTGCGACATCAGAAGCTTCATGATCATCATGAGTGAGGTCAGGATCACACTGCAACTCTACTTCAACACGAGTGTTAGAGTTGTTCGGTGCATTATTGCTATCTTTCTTCTCCTCTTCGTTGAATTGCACATCTCGACTATGTACCACTTTCTGACGAGTGATATCAAACAACCTATACCCCTTGGTTTCACGGCCATAACCAAGAAGAATACACTTCTTGGACTTGGGGTCGAGTTTCCCACGTTCATCCTTGGGAACATGCATGTATGCATCACATCCAAAAACTCTTAGATGATCCACTCTTGGCTTAACCGATTACACGCGAATGATGCAAATATGCGTCGCCCGTGCGAATGTCGTCAACCGCGGTGGACGCAAAGATGCGTCAAAAATGCGTCTTCGCGTCCATTTCGCCCTACAGCTTTGTGGAGTCAAGGACGCCACCAATCACAATTACAGACGATTCTATATTGTTGTAAGTATATTTTAGGCTTATAAAATACATAGACTGCCATAAGAAAATGTTAAGTAAATTTTGTCACAACAATAAGACTTCTTTCTGATAAAGTATAAATTGAAAATATATTTCATAAAATAATAAAGGTAACAGAATAATTTTTTAGAAACCAATATTACTTTAGCTATAACTGCTCATGATAAAACAAGTAGAAAGCTATCTTGGCAAGTGGAACACTGGCACTTCAGCATCCTAGTGATGAAGACGTTATTCTTGACCTGGCACAGCATGGCAGTGACAAGGATGGCAGTGACCAGGATGGCAGTAACTCTGATGGTAGTGACGAGGAGTTTGATGACAGCAAGAATGACTTCAGTAATGATGGGTGTAGTGACTGCAGTAGTTGCTAGATGGTCAAGGACTCTGACGAGAGAATGGAATTGATGATTCTGAAAGGTAGCGATTTCTACAGGAAATTTAACCACATTCTTTATAACAATAAGTAAAAATAAATATTGTTATACAACAGGTGAGACTGCAGGGAGCCCTCTGACATATACTTCTATTATGCTATGACCACTTGCACTTGATAGTAAGATCACTAACTATTCTGTCAACAATGCAGCCTACCAGCACATCAAAAGTAAAGACACCTTGGAGTACCAAACTGAATACACTATAATATTCTATCATTAAATTTGTGATGTACCTGTTTTCATGCACAAAAGCCATAAAAAGCTTCTCTGTTCACAAAATTTATAACAGATTGCTAAGTTCAAAATAAAACACACCCTAATAAATATCAACAAATTCTTCCTGAATGTAAGACAGATGTGTGCAAAAACACTTTCTCTTACCTCTATGATCAAGTAGCAAACTGCTTCAGCCATGAAACCATACTTCCAACCTTACTAGTATGCTTACTAAGAGCTTCAGTGTGATGCCATAAAGGTTTTTGCCAAACGGTGCGAGTACTTTGTTATTTTTCAGTCGGGAACAGCTCCTTAGCGTCGAATTTATGCTTTCCCAATAGCCTAGAGCGTACTCTATCGTTCGATAATACTGTCCCCGAGGCAATCTTCAAACGTTCGTCTTCTTTCTCTCGCTTAGTGTCACCCTCCCACCAAGCAATCAATCCTTTGTGTCTCGCGTGCGCCCATGACCGCATTACGTAAGGCGCAATTATAATTTTTATTCGCGCGTAATCGGTTAATATCATGCCATGCCTCGTAAGGTGTCATACCATCAACTGCCTTGGTCGGAGATCGATTTCTTAAGTAGGTGCTGGTTTGAAATTGCTTCAGCCCAAAACTTGTGTGAAAGTTGGGCATCCTGCAACATTTAACGACATGATTCCACAACAGTTCGATTGAACCTCTCTGCGACACCGTTCTGTTCAGACCATTTATATATTTTGTGTAAAGCATGACTCCATAAAAAGCACAGCACATGCAATTTGGACAAATTAATAAATTACACTTAACAATAGTTATTCATGCTTGTGGTGTAGACTTTTTTAGGACATAGTTTAAGGGTGCTGGCACATAGCAACGCGCGTGCACTGTTAATTGAGTTTTCAGACCACGAGTTGTAGTTCGTGGCTAGCCTAAAAAAACTCGCACGAAATTCCGCCTTCAACTTCCTTGGGTATAGTTAGCATGTAACTTATCATTCATTGTGACAAGTGCCGTAGTACATCTTCTACAAGCCATTGGCCACAACAACCCACCACCAAAGAGAGACCTGCCAGAATCACAAGGTAATTGCATAAGAAAGATCATGCTAACTATACCCAAGGAAGTTGAAGGCGGAATTTCGTGCGAGTTTTTTTAGGCTAGCCACGAACTACAACTCGTGGTCTGGAAACTCAATTAACAGTGCACGCGCGTTGCTATGTGCCAGCACCCTTAAACTATGTCCTAAAAATATCTACACCACAAGCATGAATAACTATTGTTAAGTGTAATTTATTAATTTGTCCAAATTGCATGTGCTGTGCTTTTTATGGAGTCATGCTTTACACAATATATATAAATATTCTGTAAAGTCCTGGAATGTCTGTACCTAGTGAAGCCATATCCAGCGACATTCTTTATGAATGACACCAAATTGGGCCATAAAGAGCTTTTTCATTTTCTACTCCTGAAAAATCACAGGCAAGACTATATGTTCAGCAGGAGAACACTCTTCATCATTTATAAGAAGTGTAATAACATTCGCAAGTTTTACAACGAACCATTCTTTGTATAAAAACTATCAAATATTATGCATAAAAACTGAACAAATATTTGTCAAGTATAGTACATAAAGAGCTACTACTTGTATAGAGCATAAATAACAATGTGTATTAATGTGAGTGGCTCTCAGAAAAGGGACGTTATGGCACAAACATTGAAATTGAGATATGGGTTCAAGAAGTCATTGAAAAATGCTTTCTTTTTCTAATTTTTTTTTTTGCAAATTTTGTCTCAGTGACACTTACTCTATGTGTATGCCAAATTTTTTCAGTTAAAAAACTTAAATGATCCCAAGCGTGCTGTGAAAAGACAAGCTAACTATTGTTCTCTCTAATTCTCGAAATACAATAAATGGGGAATGGGTGGGATTTAAGGTAGCAGATAAAAAGCCGGCATAGCTTTGAAATTATTGCACGCACTCTATAGCTTACTTTGACAAGACTGGCTTTTGAGACGCTAAAAAACTTAAAAAAAGATCACACGAAAAATTTTGTTAGTCGCCGCTAAAAACAGCTGCAAGATTTAATTGCATGTGCAGAGTATGCCACAAAGTATACAGAAATGACGATTACACCGGAAGTGGCAATTCAATTTATGTTTCTCGAAACCTCCAAGAATTGATTTGTTGAATACAGCCCAGTTCTGATGCCAGATTCTCTGCGCATCAATGGTTTTACCCTCCAGTATAGCACTATGTGGAGGTGAATTGTACTTACTATAATAGCATTAAAATATCAATGTTTTGGGTTTGACGATAAGGTTCCTTATTCTAGACCCACTAACTAATAAAAATATTGTGCTTAAAACACAGTAAGATATGGTGCAGTGGCATAGGAAGGGATCACCCACTTTGGGGTACAATCTAATGAGGTGATTTCTCAATTGAACACTTTTATAAACAAAAAAAACTTGCCCTTGGACACTTACTGTTATGTATCAGTAACTGTCTTGAGCGTAACTCTCAGGCAAGGATAATTGAAAATGAAGGACAAGCTCTGGTATATAACCTGAGCAGTAGTGAATATGAGCTTCACCCAGAATTAAATTGAAGTCAATGTAGAATATAACTTTAACATATTGGTAAAATGGCAAAACTGACAAAAACAATAAAACTGAACAATTATATCCTAGTAACTAATGTTCAGTTTCGATAATATGCCCCTAGGAATCCTTCTCACTCTATTGCAGACTGGCTACTGATGCGTGAGACTTCTGTCTGGTTTGACCCAGACATACTGGGGAGAAGGGCTCATCCGCTGTAATGAGAGTCGGTTTATTAAGTCTTCCCTTTGCAGAGCATGTCGACTGTGCAAACTAAATCATCATCGCCAGTAAAGACTTGGATAACTTTGGCAAGGGGTCATCGTTGCTGACTGGGAAAATCATCTTTGAGCATGACTATCGACGACCTTGAGGTTGTTGTTCTTTCTGTGCCACTTGGACCTTGCATTAAGTGATTGTAGGTATCTAGCTTTCCAGGTAGTCCATAGTTCGTGTTGCAATTGACGTACAAGGTTCCATCGTTTCAATTTCGATACATCAGTTTTCAAGTCTGCTTCATAAGGTGTCCTGCCATAAGGACTAAGGGATCCTCAGGATCAGTGGAGTGCAATGGCTAGAGTGGTCGAGAGTTTAGTATAGATTCTGCTTCAGCCAATAAAGTAGTTAGCTCATGAAACATGAGGAGGTGAGGAGCAAGTAACTTTCGGAGAATAGTTTTCATTCCTAACCGCAGCTTCCCACAGTCCACTGGAAGTGCCGAGCTCGAGGAGGAGTGTTAAGCCTTTGGACTGATGTTTCTGTAGTGAAGTGGGAGAGAGCTAGTTTAGTTGACTTGCTTCGAAGTAGGCTTTGTACTTCCATAATCTCATTCTTTGCTCGAATGAAGTTAGTGCCATTATCTGAGAATAATTCAAGTGGAGTGCCTCATCTAGCACAGAAACGACGAACTGCTGCAAAAACTTTTGGTAGTGAGTTCTGCACACAACTCAATGTGAATAAAACAAATAAGATAGCTATTGGCTTCCTCGTATACCCTTCTCGTACAGTAAAAGTCCTGCAAAATCCATGCCCGTTCAATAGAAGGGAGGTGCTGGTGTTTGGGGGTTGTAAATCCCCGAGCTCAGTTAGTGGGAAGCGAAGGACCACCCAGTAGTGGGACATGCACAATGTAGCCCTAGCCCCAGAGCTAGACTAGGCAGTAGCTTTAGGTTGGTATAATTCAACTCAAAACTAGACACAGTACTTTACTAGACAAGAGTAAGTAACATGTGACCAAAACCATAAACTGAGTATGTGCAGGTAAAGGCACACACATACACACAAATGAATACGATGTTCATGAGTTCTGTTCAATGGTTGTTAGGGAAACCCTAACAGGCTGGGGGGGGGGGGGGGGGCAGCTATGGGGTTGTAGAGTTGGCAGCTGCAGATGAGTTGTCATCTCTGGACAAGTGTAACCAGGTGAAGAATCAGTTGTAGATGTAGAATCAGGAAGGTGGAGTTTCACCAAACAGTGCACACTGCGTTTGTAGATTGAGCCCTTGCATCTTAGATCCACCTCTCTGACCACACCATCTTGCCCGGGATAAACGGCAGTGACCTTTGCCAAAGACCAACGTCCTCTGGCAAGAGTGTCAGACTATGTGGCCTACTGAGATGTCAGTGTTGGCTTGTGCCTTCTTCCATCTGGTGCGAGACTGAAGGTGGGATAGGTAGTAGCCTTTCCATGATGTCTACAGTTCTTGCTGGAGTCTTTGTACCAGTTGCCATCTTCTCAGGTAAGATTTCTTGGCGGCACTGGCAGGCTTGGTGGGAGGTGCTAGAAGAGCTCTCCCAATGAGAAAATGTCCAGGAGTAAGTGTGAGGTCTTCATCTGGGTTAGTAGCTCCCAAAGGTATCAAAGGGCGACTATTAAGAGCTGCCTCAATTGAGATAAGTACTGACTCAAACTCCTCATACCGCAGGGGGTGTGGAGCTACCAGTTTCTTTAGAAGCCTCTTCATCTCCCTCACTCCAGCTTTGCAAATGCCACCGAAGTGAGGAGACCTTGGGGGTGTATTCTGCCACTGAATCTCCTTGGCAGCTGACAAGTGAGATAGGGAGTGTGAGGAGTCATGCAGCATCTTCTGGATTTGCTTCAATTCGGACCTGGCTCCAATGAAATTGTAGCCATTGTTGCAGTAGATGATCTCCGGAGTGCCTCTCCTGTGGCAGAGCCGATGAAATACGGACAGGAATTCCTCCATATCCATGGAAACACAGACTTCCAGGTGAATAGCCTTAGTAGACATACATATGAATAAGCATGCATAGGCCTTGATCAATGTGGGTCTCCTTAGGCTGCCTCTCTTGATCTGAAAAGGTCCAGCGAAATCAACTCCTACCACGTGAAATGGAGGACTTGGTGAAGTTCTGGCAGTAGGGAGTAGACCCAGTTGCAGATTGACGGCTCTCGCATTAGCTTGCTGACAGGTAGCGCACATTTTCGACAGACGCTTGAGAAAAGGCTCTAAGCCCAGGAATGAAGTAAGATTGTCCCAGTACCTACATCAGAATGGAGCTGTTTTTGATGCTCGGTTACCACTAGCAGTTTGGTGAGATGATGATTCAGTGATAACGGTCGTAGCTTCCTTGGCTCAATAGATGCCTCTCTTCTGACCCTGCCTGATACTACCAAAATGTGTTCGTGCAGTTGCACAACCATCCCGGCCAGGGCATGAGATCCAGGGAGAGTTCTGCCTTGCTTGATCCACTGGAACACTTCAGGAAAGGAATCCTGCTGTTGTCTGGTGATCAGGGCGGTCCTAGTCTTCTTTAGCTCATCAGAAGTGAGGGTGTGGTGGAGATTTCTGTCACATGTAGATCTGCAGTTGTTGATGAAGCGCTGTATCCAAGTGTAGATTCTAACCAGCTGAGTGTAGCTACTGTACTTGTTCCACAGGTCCCACACCCCCACAAAAACTATTGCAGTGGTCAGTACAGTTGCTCTCACCCCTTGCAATGACCTCGGCAGGGGTGGTGCCTTGCTGGCAGGCCAGCTGTCTTCTGGGCAGCTGAGCCAGGATGGCCCAGACCACTAAAGAGAAGAGGTGAGAAGTTCAGTCACAGGCCAGCCCCTACTGGCAATGTCAGCCGGGTTGTCTTTGGATGTAACATGATGCCACATTGTCTGAGGTAAGGCCTCCTGAATGGCATAGATCCGGTTCCTGATAAAAACTTCGGAAATTGCATGAGGCATCTTCTTCAGCCATCCCAGAACTATAGCGGAGTCGGTCCAGGGATATACCATGTGTAGAGGTATGTTCAGGATGTTGGCTATGTAGACCAGGAGTTGAGATAGCAGAGCAGCTGCCTGAAGCTCCAGTTTCGGAACCGTAGTAACCTTGAGTGGTCTGACACGAGACAACTGCTCCATATGCCAGGTCACTGGCATCAGAAAAACCATGGATGGAAGTACTGGTGACCTTGGAAGCATTGCAGAAGTACTTCCTTGGTATAGGGTGTAGGTTACCAGAGTAAATTGCTGGTCCAGAGGTTCCAGCGTTGCTTGATATCTTCCGGCACCTCTTCGTCCCACATGTGGTCTTCAGTGTCCACAGTTCCTGAAGGAGAGCTTTAGCTTGTAGAATGAAGGGGCAGAAGAATCCCAACACATCATAGATTTGAGCTGAGACTGAGGAAATGTGTTTCTTTGTGATCTTTGATTTCTGAGGGAGCTCAGGAGTAGATAGGGCTAGGGCTAGGGCTAGGGGGGCTAGGGGGGGCTAGGGCTAGGGGTTAGGGGCTAGGGCTAGGGGTTAGGACTAGGGCTAGGGCTAGGGCTAGGGCTAGGCTAGGTCTAGGGTTAGAGGGCTAGGGCTAGGTCGCAGTAAATCATTGAGGGACACACCTGAAGTAGTTCTGGCTGACCCGTCTAAAACCGGCCTCACTTTGGTAGTAGTGGACTGTTCTTTAAACACCCCATGAATGGGTAGGTAATAAGAATCTAGATCCAGTTCTGCCGCTGGCACTGGCTCAGCATGTCGTAGTTGTAGATACGAATTCATCTCCAGGTTGAATACTTCCAGCTTCCCTCGTCTCTGGAGACTCCGTTCATTGCTGAGAAATCTGCTGAGTGCCACTTGTCTAGATTTCCCCAGGGTATTTGGGTCTTTGACTCTGGGAAGGCAGACTGTATACCTGCCATCCTCTTCCACTTGAACTGTGTCGTTGAAATGCTGCAATGCTACTAGTTCATCAGGACTGTGTTTGGGACTGGTGGGCACACTCTCGAATTCCCAAAGCCTTGAGAGAAGTCGATCCAGGTTCTCAGTCTTAATCCCGACTTGAAGTGAGGTGAGCGGTTTGGAAGATCCAGTAGCAGTAGTGGCTCCTCCAACGGTATACCCAAAGATGGTGGGCACTGCAATGGCATCCACGTCTTTGCAGTTCTTTATCGCCTTCTCTTGGAAGATGTGCTTGTGTGCTGAAGCTCCAAGGATGAAATCTATTGGGCCTCCAAGATCTTCATCTGCCAGGCGCACATCTTTAAGTTTGTAGTGTTTAGCCACGTCCTCCTTGTTGGTAGGTGGGGTGGAAGCCAGAGATCGCGGCATGATAGCTGCCTCCAGATCCACCCTGTCTGTAGAGGGAAAAGCTGGACGAATGCCCACAACAGCACTTTGTGAGAGGGACATAGTAGCAACTGCTCCGGTCATCTCAACATTGATGAGTAGCCGGTCAACCTTGAGGTGTGAAGCAACACGTTCGGACATGACAGAGCTGGAAGAACAAGTGTCCACAGCAGCGTGAACTGTCATCCATCTGTTATCCTTGAAGACTGTGATGATGGCCGTATGGATGAAACCACAAGAAATAGCCTGGTTCAGAACTGGGAGCAGCCCTGGCAGTAGTCATATAGGATGTGCAGGGTTGCTTAGGTTTGGTGTCTGCTTCCTCTCCCTTGTGAAGGAGTGAATGGTGTCTAGACTGGCACTGACGGCAAGTGTGCGCAGAAGAGCAATTTGCCACAGTGTGGCTCTGATGGAGGCAGTTAACACAGTACTTGTTTTGCCTCACCAAAGTCCACCGTTTACTGATGTCCGAGTCTAAAAACACCTGACACCTGGCTAAGGAATGGTTGTGCCCCATGCATAGTGCACTAGATTTGGAGTTAGCTGGAGTAGCAGAGGGAGCTGATTTCTTGTCCTCCTTCTTAGAATGGTGATTGAAGTTGTGATTTGACTTGGAAGAAGTCTGGTGATGGGATGACGATTGTTTGGAAGTCTTGACAGGCAGGTTGTGCAATAGTGGTCGGATGAATTCCAGAAGCTGCTTGGAGTCTGGAATAGCATCCGAAGAGCCCAAGTAATTAGCCCATTCTTTCGCCACCTCATCGTCGAAGTCCCTAACAACTATGGCGAAGGCCAGCTGTTCTATAGATTTCCCCTTGATCTTGGACATAGCATCAAGTGTATGGTCAACTCTCCATATGATGGCCACCATGCTTTCCTGGGAGTACTCATAGTGGCTCCTTGTTATCAATTCCTCGACGTATTTGGGGTATATTGCAGATGCTCTACTATACCTATAGCAGTGTCATAACCGGCTGGAGCATAGTTCTCCACAAGATCCTTGGCTGCAGGATCCAGCATTGCCTCAGCTAGGATACAGCAACGATCCCCATCAATACAAATCCCAATGATTCTTGAGAACTTCAGAGAAGCGGTCGAAAAATGTCTAGAAATCAATGGCTTTTCCGGAGAAGGTTGGGGCCTTGATCTGGTAAGGGGTTTGTCTCTTAGCAGTGGTAGGAGTTGGTCCAGCTGCTGGTGTGGCTGGCACCGGTGCCTTTTTGTTGAGGTTGATCAGTAGGCTCTCAAGCAGGTCCTTGGCCTTTGAGAGTAGAGGTCCAAGGTCTGGGTGAGTAGAATATGGAGTGAGATCTCGAATAAATTATTGAAACTCTTTAGTCAGGTCATTCCCAGTGGCAGTGTAGACTGCTGAAGTGGGCACAGCATGCTCTAACCAAGTGTTGGCCTTTCACGTTAGCTCTTGATATTGAAGGAGGAGGTTTCCCATGGAGATGGCCTCCACAATCTTATCAATATGATCGTCATATGTCACCTCTCTGTCAATACTGCTGTCAATCCCTTCTGGATGTCAGCCTCCGATGCTTTCTTGAATGACAAGCACTTCAGGAGGTGCTCCTGGGCAGCTGCTTCGTCCTGGATGGCTGCTTTGATGAGGTCAAGTTTTCTCAGCAACTCCTTGAGTCGAAGTTCATTTATATTTTCTGACATGAGTCGGTCGACATTCTTGATGGCTTTGGTGACTTTGCCTCTCTGTGTAGCATGACTGCTTTTGGCTGCCGGGATGTTATAGTCGTCAAGCCGGACAGCTGGTGCAGAATCTGTCATGATTTTGAAGAAATCAAGCAAGTGAAGAGATAGAAAGTAGGATGAAGAACGAACGGTTTGGCACTATCTCTCAATGTAAAAGAGTTGATAGTAGGCAGCCGTTGATGGAGGAAGGTCTGTCTCTATTTTGAAAGAACCAAGACAGTCGAGTGGAGTTTTGGAAGAAATGAGTAATTGAAGAATTAGCCCACTGGTAAGCTCACAAGAGAACAGCGAAATTTGGCATAGACGTAGAGTAAGGGTCACTAAGACTAATTCTGCAAAAAACAAAAATAGGAGAAAGAAAGAATTTTTCCAATGACTTACTTCTGGAGCCTATATCTCAATTTCAATTTTTGCGATACACGAAATTATCTACAATCACAATAACAGCATTGTTTATGTGTAAATTTGGTAACATACATGTACTATTACATACACAAATGCAAGTCAAATGTGAATGTCAAAGTGTCTACTCAAAAGGCTATTCAGAGACCTAGTATAAACCCACCCTATGTTGGAAAGATTACCATGAAAGTTGTACGAATACGTTCCTCTTAAACAATACAAATGCAACACAATGTTTTTGTTTGCTATAAGTGTATTTTACCACTGTCATGCACACGCGACCTTCCAAGACATACATATACACAAATGATCTGTACCAATATGAAGTACGTCCAACCCTTGTATGTCTATGCCAAACCTGAAGGCATCATCAGGGCAACTCCTGTCGGTACACACCTCTAAAACAGGGATGGAGACAGCAAGTAAAAAGTGGGGGGGCTGACCAGGGGTGGCTAGCCAAATTTAAAGATGCAGACTGCACGGCCATAAGGCCACACGAGGGGGAAGGTGTGCGAGGGAGATGCGCCCCCTTCCACACGAAGTAAAATTGACATTTTTTGAAATGCTAGATTGACATAAAAGTATTCATTACATAATTGCTATTAAAAATACCCAAAATACTTGTTACGTTCATCATTGTTCACAAATTCTCTAGCTACAGAAACAATTTCTAAAGAGTCGGTGAGATCTTTGTGAATGTGTAAAGAAGGCAGTTATTTAACCTAATTTCTGTCATAGTAGACCGAACATAGGTCAAAACACGCTTTAGAGCTGAGAATGTCCTCTCTGAAGTTGCTGATGCAACTGGAATTACAAGATATAGCCGAAGAAGCAGATGCACAGTTGGCAGCATCTTCTTGAAAATGTCAGACTGTTTATTCATCGCATCACAAATGGTTTGGATGGAAGTGACCCTCTCGATTTTTGGACTACTTTGCTTGATTACATCCTGTAGCAATTGAAGGTGTCTGGTTAAGCTAGGCATATCAATATCATCCTTGTAGCAGGATGTTCTTAGTACCTCCATAGGATCTTCAAAGTCCTGACCATTAGCTGCACATATGAGCGCTTTTTCAATAGCAATAACAGAAGACATATGCTTGTCCTGAAATCGTTCGTCTAGCTAAGTCACAGGCTTCAAAATACATTTGACGGAAATATGTCTTAGCTGATGAAAAGACATGTGGGTCACTACCATCCTCGTATCTTGCAGGACGCCTTCTGTAACGAGGCAGCTCTGGCTGACCAATGCTATGCTCTTGGGCTATCGTGACTGTCTTGTCATAAAATCCGTTAAAACTCTCATCAGACCTTGTTCTCTTGAAAAACTTTTTGGCTACTTCAACAGCACTTAGAGCTTCATTCAATGCTATATCTTTCTTTTGCAGTGTGAGTGAGACTTGCTCTGCTGCAGCAAACAAAAGATGACTTAGCCGAAGTCCGAATAACGTGCTAAACTTTTCCAATGACAGCAACAAACCACCTGCTTTTTGTCCATATTCATCATGTGTAGTTTCCTGTATTTCATCCAAAGCCTCCAATAACAAAGTATAATCAGTAAGAATAGCTTCAAAAGCAGCAGTTCTTGCTGTCCATCTAGTTGGACAAAGTGGTTTCAAAGTAACACCATCGCCAGATTCTTGCAACTTTGTCGAAAATAGATGCGAGCGTTTGGGTGAATACCTAATGAGTTTGCCTATTTCTTTAGCTGTTTCCAGAGCATCACGAATACATGTTAATTTTCTTCCAGCATCTTGTAAGCAAAGGTTCAGTGAATGTGCACAACAGTGCACAGCTATAGCAGCTGGATTTTCATCCTTGAATCGGGTAGCTACTCCAGTTTTTCTTCCCAGCATATTAGAAGCTCCATCGTAAGCTTGCCCACGGCATAGTGAAATGGGAAGGTTACACCGAATCTGTTGAAATATTGACTATCTAACACTTTCAGTTAAGTGGTCTCATTGAAACTTATCTATCATCATGCATGCATACACTATCTATTTATAAACACAATCAATTACGTAACTATTATCATACGTTCGTTTTCTTTTTGGCTGACGTCACCTTAACAGGTTCGGATGCTGGCTAAAATACTTTTGATTAAAGCTATTAACCAACAGGTTATGGGCCCAGGACATTGACCTAACAGTCGTAGCGGTCTCATTGCTGGTAGAGTCAGATAATGGCAGAATCGAAGGGCGCAATGGTGACTCCGCTGAACAGCTCGAACTATGCTACATGGAAAATCCAGTGTAAGATGGCATTAATTAGGGAAGGACTGTGGGGAATAGTGAGCGGAGAGGAAAACCCTCCAGAAGGAGTTGGTGAGCAAGCTAAGTATGCTCAGAGAAGGGATAAGGCCTTGGCTACTATAGTCTTGGCGATCGATCCTAGTCTTCTTTATCTTCTGGGTGCAGACCCGAAAGATCCTAAGGAAGTGTGGAAAGCTTTAGCTGATCAATTTCAGCGGAACACGTGGGCGAACAAGCTGGAGCTAAAGCGGAAATTGTTTTCACAGAAGTTAGCAGAAGATGGCTCAGTACAGGATCATGTCAAGTCATTAACTGAAATCTTTGATGCCCTTACAGTAATAGATGAACCTGTGAAGGAGGAAGATCGTGTAGTCTACCTCTTAGCCAGTTTACCGGAAAATTACAACGTTATTGTCACAGCTCTCGAAGCCAGTCCAAAAGTACCTGAATTCTCTATTGTTACAGAACGCCTTCTGCACGAAGAAAAGAAAATTAAGAGTCGTGTGAGTGTACCTGAATCTGATAGGGAAGAAGCACTTGCTGCAAGGTCCAAAAGGTTCAGGTGTCATTTTTGCCACAAAGTCGGCCATTTCAAGAGAGACTGTGTGGAATTTGCGAAGGTCAGAGGTCAGTCACGTTCACAGGAGTCGACGAAAAAGGCCAAGAGTGGTGCTGCATTCAAGGTCACCATTTCGCCTGAAGTTGAATCTGATGAGAGTGTTGGGCTAGTTGTTCAACATGCCCTTACCATCGGTACAGGATGTCAGAGTCGGTGGATACTAGATTCAGGTGCCACTTGTCACATGTGCAACCGTGAATCATATTTTGAGCACATTCATGGTCTTGACAATCTCATGAAAATCACCCTTGGAGATGGAAGTACCTTGCAGGCAGCTGGTCGAGGAAATGTTGTTGTGGCAGTGAGATTTTCTGATGGGAAAGTAAAGAACTGCACACTATATAACGTATTGTATGTGCCTGGTCTGTCCTATAATCTTTTAAGTGTACCTGCCGCAGCCAGGAGGAACAAAATAACAACCTTTACAGGCTCTACGTGTGAGATAAGGAGTGACAGTGGAAGACTCGTTGCGTGTGGACACAGAGAAGGTAGCTTATACTATCTGGATTGTGATAGTAGTAATGAGCAAGTTCACTCTTCTTCCTGCAATGATAAAATTACTGGAACAATGTGGCATCGCAGATTTGGTCATCTTGGTCTTTACGGTCTCAAGGCACTTCTGAAGCACTCGATGGTAGATGGTCTGGATGTGAATGATTTCCCAGAGAGTGAAATTTGTGAATCCTGCATAAAGGCTAAAGCACACCGACTACCCTTTGAAGCAAGCTCTGTGAATCGTGCTCAGGAGCCACTTGGGCGGATACATAGTGATGTGTGTGGTAAAATGGGAACTAAATCTCTCAGTGGTGGCGAATACTTTGTCACCTTTATTGACGACTATACTCATTATGTGTGGATCTATATCCTGAAGAAGAAGGATGAAGTACTACAATTCTTTTGTAAGTGGAAGGAAATGGTGGAGCTTGAATCTGGAAGAAAGGTGAAGATAATACGTTCAGATAATGGAGGTGAGTATACCTCCTTTGCGTTCAGTTCTTATCTTGCCAGCAAAGGAATAAAGCATGAGTTCACAGTTCCTCACACACCCGAGCAAAACGGTGTGGCTGAAAGGCAAAACCGCACTTTGATAGAGGGTGTACGAGCTATGCTGAATGATTCCGGTCTACCTCATCGTTTCTGGGCAGAAGCACTTTCCACTGCTGTATACGTTCGAAATCGCAGTCCAACTAAAGCTCTGCAAAGTATGACACCTTGTGAAGCTTGGCATGGTATAAAGCCTAATGTAAAGACTTTACGTATTTTTGGATGCAGGGCCTATGCACATGTTCCAAAAGTTGAAAGGAGAAAGCTGGAGCCAAAGGCAAGAAAGTGTGTTTTGCTGGGGTATGGAGAACAGAAGAAAGGGTATCGTCTGTTTGATATCAGCTCAGCAAAAGTCATTCACAGTAGGGATGTTGTGTTTAATGAATCCTCAATGCCTGGAATTAAGAAGGAACCAGGAGAAAGTGAGGAGAAGTTCATCACCGTCAGCATACCTGAAGAACATGGAATAGCTGATAACACTGAGTGCACTGAAGGGGAAGATTTATTTCCTGAAACAGTTGGGGCAGAAAATGACAGCTGTAACCGAGGTGAAGATAATCAAGAACCAATACCAGATACTTTCCCACCTGTGCGAAGATCTTCTCGAAATATTCAACCACCGGATAGGTATGGCTTCTCATTAATTGGTGTTGATGATGAACAAGCTCCAATGTCAGTGTCAGAAGCCCTATCTTCGTGTGACAAACAGAAGTGGAAAGAAGCCATGGAACGAGAAATGAAGTCGCTTTACTTAAATGATGTGTGGGAATTGGTGGAGCCTCCTGAAGACCGAAAGATAATTGGAAGTAAATGGATATTTCGTAAGAAAGTTGACACTAGTGGTACTATTAGTCGATACAAGGCACGTCTTGTTGCTCAAGGCTGCTCGCAGAAGCCTGGCCTTGATTATGAGGAAACTTTTAGTCCTGTTGTCTGTTTTGAGTCAATTCGATCAGTAATTTCAATCAGTGTCCAGAAGAATTTGCAACTCCATCAAATGGATGTCACAACTGCCTTTTTACATGGGGAACTAGCAGAAGAGATATACATGAAACAGCCTGAGGGCTACATTGAGTCAGGCAACGAGCATCTAGTTTGCAGACTTAAAAAAAGTATATATGGTCTCAAACAGGCACCAAGATGCTGGAATCATGCTCTTGACAACTGCTTGAAAAAGATGAATTTGAAGCAAAGCCTGAGTGATCCCTGTGTTTACATTTCTTCTGGTTTGGAGTTTCTGGTGGCCGTCTATGTTGATGACATTATTCTGGGAGGAAATAATGGCCTCAGAATAAAGGAGGTAAAGAAAGAATTGGGAAAGAAGTTTGAAATGAAGGATCTGGGTAAACTGCATCATTTTCTTGGGGTTGCCGTTAATCAGGATCAGAAAACAGGAAGTATATGGATTGGTCAAGCCTCCTATATAAGAAAGCTGCTTCAAAAATTTGAAATGTCTGATTGTAAGCCTATCAAATCTCCTGCTAATCCAGGTGTCAAACTCACGTTGAGTGGAGATGGTGACTATGTTTGTGATGAGAAGATTTACCGAGTCTTAATTGGAAGTCTACTGTTTTTGTCAACCAGAACCCGCCCTGACATTGCATATGCTGTGGGATGCGCTGCTCGTTTTTGCAGCAATCCAACCAGAGAGCATTGGACAGCTGCTAAGAGGATTCTGAGATATTTGAAGGGAACAGTGAACCTTGGCCTACTATATAGTCCCACTGGATCACCAGACTTCGTAGGATACTGTGATGCAGACTGGGCAGGAGATGTGCAAGATCGAAAATCAACGTCCGGCTATTTGTTCATGCAAGGAGGTGCAGCTATCACATGGCGAAGTTGCAAGCAATCTTGCGTATCTCTGTCCACCACAGAAGCGGAATATGTAGCGCTTGCTGAAGCAGCTCAGGAAGCTGTATGGCTGCAGAAACTGAACAGTGACCTTCTTGGCAGGAATGTTAGCAACACACTAATATATGAAGACAACCAGTCTGCTATGAGCATCGCAAAAAGTCAGATAAGCCGACGAAAAACCAAGCACATTGAAATCAAGTATCATTATATTCGTGAACTTGTGGACACTGGTCGCATTAATCTTGTGTATTGTCCATCTGAAGAGATGATAGCAGACATCCTTACCAAAGGACTCTCAGTGCCTCAGTTTGAAAAGTTGCGTACTTTGGCAGGAATGTGTGAATGCTTTGATTGCTGAAAGTGAGAAGGAGTGTTGAAATATTGACTATCTAACACTTTCAGTTAAGTGGTCTCATTGAAACTTATCTATCATCATGCATGCATACACTATCTATTTATAAACACAATCAATTACGTAACTATTATCATACGTTCGTTTTCTTTTTTGGCTGACGTCACCTTAACAGGTTCGGATGCTGGCTAAAATACTTTTGATTAAAGCTATTAACCAACAGAATCAATAAATCTTTTATCACTCTAAAGAGAGTTTCTGCTTTGGTATCAGGCACACGAAATAATCCAACTGTATCTTCTCTAACTATGTAGTCAGCACCAACCCAACAAATGGATAAATTCAGTTGTTCACTGTTTGTCACATCCGTTGCTTCATCAGCAATAACTGCATACCATGAAGGCTGATTATCTTTGATGCTTTTCAGGAGTTTTCGAAGAACTGCCTGTCCCAAAAGACATATCTGTTCATTAACTGCCTGGTGTGAGGTATATCGGTTTTCTTTTATCCACTCCTTGAGACAATCATTGTTCTCACTCCATGCTAAGAGAAGCTGGGAAAGATTTCCTTGCTTCTTCATCGTTACCTCTTAATGCAAGCCCTTGACGGGTGAGATATTTGATGGCTTTTAGTTGTACCACAAGCCCCTCTCTTCGGGTTTTTTGAGCTTCTGCCATTTGGGAGCTGAGCTGAGTGGTAATAGTAGGCATACACCGGGCGATCCATTTCAACTTTGCTTCCTTGTGAGCATGAGAATTTTCATGCACTCTAAAGTTTTCCAAGGCTTTTTTCCAATTATTGAAACCTGATTTGGTGAAAGTATCTTCAGCGCACTTGCTGAAAGCCAGCAAGCCATGACTACTGCCATAACAGTAGTATAAGCAAAATACTTTCTTGACAGTAGCACAAACACTGAGCCAAGGGTAATCTTTGTACCACTTTGATTGAAAATTTCTCTGGTTAAAGGATAGCCCTGATAAAGTTTGCTTATCTACAGGCTGAAATGCTTCTTCATTATTGATACAACATTGAGCTACACACTCCACATGTGATTGCTCTGGATTATTTGTTACCTCATCAAGAGAATGACTTGATTGCTCAGGGCAGGAGGCAACTTCAGCACTTGCACTCTCAGTAGGTGTTGGGTTACCACCACCAGAATCTCCAGATGTTTCATCTGACTGTATTCTTGCTTGCTTCTTCCAAGCTGACACCAAAGTCATTTGTCTAGTTCTCTTAGACATGGCTCTGCTAGCTAAGCTAGATGGAAAAAATAATACATAATGGCCATGTGACTAGCAGCTGCATTATGACAGGCTTGAGTAATTATGACACAGTGACATTCATGCTTGTGGCTTAGCTACTAGACTAGCTGCTTTATAATATTATTGTTATGCTAATGTGTAGCAATTGTATGCTAGACTGTTTAGTTATAGTGAAAAGTGGGGGGGCTCTGCCCCCCCAATTCAGAAAGTGGGGGGCTAAAGCCCCCCCTGTTTCTCCCCCCCTGTTAAACACTCCAACACACAACAAATTTGTTATTCAGCTGTTGTGAATTGTAAACCTAACCAAATATGTTCTATACACACCCTAAAAAGCTAGCATCTCCTCCCACTTCTATAAGTACAGAAACAAATTTGAATTTTTTTGAAAATTTGAATGTGGTAAAAAAAAACAACCAACAACAATAAAAGATTCAGTCATTCTCAGCTGAAATAATTATAATAATAGGAATTTTTTCTCTTTTTAACAGCCAATATTATTTTTAATTATAACTAACCCGACGTTTCAACTTCTTGCCGAAGTCCTCTTCAGGGGTCAAATGAGGTCGAACTCTCCGTTGTGATATAATAACACTAAGTAAACGGCAAGATTTCTGGAGGGCACGCTTACTGTTTATTATATCCTGGAGGGTGATTTGCACGCAGCATGGACAGCCAGCATCCTGGAAGCTCTAAACCTATGTCTCTCTTAAACTTGTTGTTGTCAGGTGTCATCTGTACATGTGGAGCTTCCTTGATCTTCAACTCATGATTCTTACTGGCTCTGTCTACAACTCTTACCTCTTCCCATTTAATGGGGTGATACTACTGCCAAGCATGTCAGCAATGGCTGAAACTTTCTCATCACCTCTTTTACAAGCATCCTGATGTTCTTTCACTCTCTGCTCAAGCCTTCTAGTTGTTTCACCTATGTATACTTTACCACAACTGCAGGGTATACTGTACACTATGTATGACTCTGTGGTAATAGGTATAGTATCTTTGACTTTAGTAAGATGTGATCTTAGTGTCTTACCCAGACTTAATGTTGTTTTGATGTCAAAGTCTCTACACACTCTCTGAATGCTCTCACTCAATCCTGCTATGTACAGAATAGTAAGAATCAAACCTTTCTCTTGCTCAGTATCCGTGTGATCTTTAGAAGGTAACTCTTTAGAGCCTGCCCTAATGGTTGTGTTGTCATAACCATTACTTTGAAGTCTTTGTGTAGGTGTTTCTCTTCTTCCTTCAAGTTTTCACTTACCCTCCTAGCTCTCTGATACAAGCTTCTCACTACTCCTCTCTTTACATGATTAGGATCACTATCCTCCCTCAAATCCCAGCTAAACAATTACCCACTATTGTCCTGATAGACAAATAAAAGATGTATAATCCAAAAACTAATCAAGAATAACACATAAAATCATCATAGTGAAGCTATAGTATGTCCAAGTTGAGTTGGCACGTCCGCAAGTGCAGTAATTGAGGAATGCATTTAGTACTTACTGGAAGCAATTTAGTCATGTAAATCCAAATCAATTAAGCACGCAAATGTCAACGTTGCACGTGAAAAAGGGGCAGTAGCACAGGTGTGCATTAATACTGTAACTATTGAAGTTTATGGAGATTTTCGGGCGCTGTACAGCTCATCTCGTCTGTTTTCAATTATATTTGTTTCTTATGCACAGATAATGTACAGCAGATGGAAAACGCAAACTGGTGGGGCGTTCTTCTAAAGAGACAGGATTAAAATCAGTCGATTCTACCTACTGTGTCCCAAGAAATATTCTGATATTCACAGGATTCAGCAGTACAGCACTGTTAAGGGTGCTGGCACATAGCAACGCGCGTGCACTGTTAATTGAGTTCCCAGACCACGAGTTGTAGTTCGTGGCTAGCCTAAAAAAACACTCGCACGGAATTCCCGCCTTCAACTTCCTCGGGTATAGTTAGCGATCTTACTCGATCTATTCTTACGCAATCCCTTGTGGTCTGTTATATATCTGGATCCTGGGTTTTATTTCAGGGCTGGTTTTATTCTGGCAGGTCTCTCTTTGGTGGTGGGTTATCAAGTTGTGGCCAATGGCTTAGTAGAAGAGTCAGAGGAACAAAGAGGAAACAGCAACTTCTTGCTGCTAGGCACGAGAAAAGATGTAATCCCAGTAGAAGTTGATACACACAAAAAAATAGTTCTAGCTACCTTAGCTACTTGTACACCAACTAACAATACACTGTCTGTCATCTGACAAAATTACTGGCAAAATCCTAAATATTCAATTGCACATCTGAGGAATTATTGACTCCTGTTGTAGTACATAATGTAACTATATTTTTTACAAAAAAAAATTGCAAAATTGAGATTAAAAAGTTTGTGTCAGGTTTATTATTGGTATCTCTGATGTAATATCACAGGTACTGAATTGGAAGTGGGCATAGGTCCATCTGTGCCAATGAATGCCGGTTCGTCTGTGCTAGCAAGCACAGGTCCATCTGTGCCAATGAATGCCGGTTCGTCTGTGCCAGCAAGCACAGGTCCGTCCGTGTCAGTAAACACAGGTCCGTCTGTGCTAGCAAGCACAGGTT
>WLWD01002947.1_pt1 | contig 35261 bp, 21 predicted proteins | sample 6712731 | NCBI WGS metagenome assembly WLWD01 (sample SAMN12718690, study PRJNA576275) | sponge metagenome | isolation source: marine sponge | host: Mycale hentscheli | place: New Zealand: South Island, Marlborough, Capsize Point | collected 2014-11-01 | reverse complement strand
TCTCCAAACGAAGTTTTGTCAGAGTTTTACCACGTTCAGGCGGTCCCAAAAATATTAACTTAGCAAATAATACTTTCAATACTTGCTTCTCACGTTTTATGATTTCTTGATAGGCTTTTCTGTACTTTTCATTGCTATTGCTGACATGACTTCTGTGGAGGCTAAGATCTTGTACTGTAATCTGATACTGAGCACCATCAACTGCATAGCTTCGCAAACCCTCATTCAAACGATGTAGAGTTGGCCTCCAATAAAAAGAAACAAATGCTTGCAGGATATTGTATAATTTAATTAAATTAGTACCACATGTTCGTGTGTCCTCTATTACAACAAGTGGTATTGGCAATGCTTTACCAATTTCCTCCCATTTATTTTCCAGTTGATGCAATTTTCTTAATAATAATGGAATGTGTTCATCATTGAGAATTATAGCCGTGTCATTATTGTCATTTAAGAAACTGCCACCTGTGCTTTTTCTACTCAGTTTATGGCGGCAGCATGTCGGTAAACCTAAAAGAAACAAACACGAGAGATGCAGTTAAATTTATTAATGAAAGGTGTGTGTAAGCTAGAAGAATGTGACAGATTTCAATGAGTACATAAGTACAACTTTTTAAAAGAATTTTCCTTAAGAAGTTTCCAGATACAAAACAAAAGGAATTTGAATGAGTTGGAGGTATTTTTGGAGTGTATAAAATAATATGAAGGAGTGAATGACATTGACTGTGTTAGGGCACGCACATTGAAATTTTTCTCTAATCTATTTTGTTCTTATCTGGTAGTTTTATGTGCAAATATAAACCAGAATTTTTTTACTATTTAAAATCCTCGGAGATTAACCAAAATCTTAAGTATTTCTTGTTGTTGGCAGGGCTTAGTGATGATGTAGATACGGGAACAGCTGTGTTTGGTTTATTTAGTTAGCCTACCATGGCTGTGGGGTTGTTTTATTAACCCTCAGTGCGCATGCGCCTGAGGGTATATAGTAGTCAACCTGTCAGTCTTTCAGTCACTCATTCAGTCATTCTGTCAACAAGGGATCTTGAAGAGTACGGCTACCCAGGCTTTGAAAGCGACTTCAAACATTGCACTTCACGGAGTAAGTCCCTTTAATGTGCCAGAATTGTTAGTTTTGACTTAGTTTTCAAGAAAGGAGGAAGCATATTTGTAGCTTGGGGACAACTCGTGGACACACACTATGTAGATTTAAGTATTGAATTGCGTTGGTAAATTATAATAAGCAAAATTAATATTTAATACGAAGTTATAGTTTTTTCATAACATATAAGTGGTTCTCATGAGAGTTAATTAACTTGTGATACATGGTGCACCACCCACTTTGATGCAGCTTCCATTACTCCTGACCAAGCAGCAGTGATTCTGATGGCATTTCAGATGCCTATGGTAATGTTTCAAATACCAGCAATAATAATACCATGATAACTCGTACTGACTCTGATACATCATGGTTAGTAGAGTGGACATTTTACACAATCCAGTGAGAAGAAATTTGTTGAGTGGCAATAATATTGAGAAGAATACATGTGTTGAAATTATTATTCATCACCTATGATCTGAAGTATTATCAGACACTATTGCTTGGCTCATAGCTGTAAGGAATCTGGAACTACTTTCTACCACTATCACTGTCTCTGATGAGCCGTAGCCTGATCTGTACTGGCTACTTGCTTCTGCCTCAGACTCATCAGACATTGCTAACTAACTAAAACAAGCCCACAGCCATAGACTTACTAAATAAATCAAGCACAACTGTTTCCCTATCTACATCATCACTAAGCCCCACTCACAACAGGAGGTAATTAAGATTTTGGTTATATCTCTAAGGTAAGGGGTTGTTATATAGTAATGTTTTTTCTGGGTTATATTTGCACATAAAACTACCGGAAAATTACAAAAAAAGAGAGAAAGACTTCATCATGCTTGTCCTTAACAAAATTCAACCAAGGAGTACAGAACTATAGTTACATAACAACATCAATGTGTATAACTTGATGACCATTAGTGACAGAATAAACATATGCAATCAGTATTTGAGACATATTTGTGCAAGTTCAATCTTTGTAATATTTTCATAGTAATACAGGAGTTGTCAATATGAAATGATTATTTTTACTTACTCGAAAATTGACGATGATAAAGTGATGATGGAACACCATTTATTTGTAATCGTTCATCAGGTAATCTTGGAACATCATGTAATCTTGGATTATTAGGTATTCTTGGATTATTATGTATTCTTGGATTATCAATTAATCTTGGATTATCAGGTAATCTCGGAACATCAGTTATGTTTCTTTCCTGTGAAGTGATTGATGCTTTAGATCTTTTGTAGAGATAGCTATCCTGAGAGTGTTTAGCAGAAACTAATCATGAAAGACAAATAATTAGATTACACTAGGACATGGAGATTAGTACAGGATTTACACAACAGAGGGTTGAAAACCCAAGGGTAGTGTTAATTTTGTACCTACCAAATGGCAGGGTGCAACCCACTTGTACTATTGCTCTAGCTATAGGAAACACATAAAAACTAATTTTTGATTGTACAGTTCACTTATTCACTTTTTAAGAGGTGGGTACAAAATATATTTCCCTCAAATTGAGCAATCTGATTAGGTTTGAGTATACCAGGTACAAGTAATGCATTCATTACATTGTATAAGTGTATACACACGCATATGTATTTATAACCCTTAAAGTAATATTATAATTGAAACTATAAAAACGATAATGTGCTAGGAGAGTTTCAATAATGACTCACGGCACATCACAACATTTTATATCACTAATATTTTTTTTCCAGTAAAACTTCAGATGATAATTGTTGGTTGAGAAATGTGTGTCTCTTGAAAACTACTCACAAAATACTTGGCAACACAAGAGTTGATTGTACAGGCTCTGATAAATTTATGAATATAAAAAAATGTTATATTTAATGTATTGTTAACTATGTGTGTATCAATTATTTATTAATAAAATAAGAATAATATTAGGAGAGTGTAAGAACCAGAGCAATTGATTCCAGTGGAGGATCAAGGAGGGTTTTTCCGGTTTCCGACGAAACCGCTTTTACGCTAAGAACTTACTTAAATTATCATCTCCTCTTAACTTAATTCCCAAACTTGAACAACTGCACTCAACAGACTAACTGCAATTGAAGTCTAATATTTTTTCAGCATGTTAGATCGCAACTGAACAAAAATGGGCCTCAACTCCCTATAGCTAACTTGGTAGCACTCTTTTAAAGTTTCTATCTATTCTCGTTAACCAGCCACCGCCCCCTTACATGCGGAGAATGGCTGGTTAACGAGACTTCCTTCTATCTGAAGATATCTTTGGTTGTGAGAAATTAACCTGGTTTGTCTCGGAAAAGTTTTTAAATGGAGTGGAAGTATCTGTGGCTGTGAGCAGCAATGTCTCAAAGCAAATGACTTCGTTTTTTCAAACATTAGTGATTCAATTATTTCCACTGGTCTACCTTCATGTGTTCACCCATAACTGTCTAACTGATTGTGATGTATTAACAGTATTCACAAGTCAAGATAATATCTTTATATTGTCAACACTCTGTTACCTTCATTTCTGATCCTTTTTTTTTAATGTACATGGATAATTCACTTCATATTGATCATTATAACCACTCATATAATATTATAGCTAATGCATGAATGTAGCTTTTTAATATGTGTCATTACTGTGTCTCAAAGAATTTAATAGTAGTAACAGTCGTTTCTTCATGATGGTTTTCAAAAAATCAAATAACATAATAAAATTACATACAACTTCATGAATATAGTTGAGGGTGTGTGGCTTAAGTGATAAGAGGAATTCGAAAAAAAAAAGAAACGCTCTTTCAAAAGTTCTAGATTCGCGCCTGGATTCTACTGTTCATTCAATGTATTATAACCACCCCAATCGCATTATCATCATTTCACACCTTTGAATGATTCTCCTGCTTCTCACGGTAGCTTCTAGAACTTTCTTTTCATGCATGTGCTAATTAGTCAGTTTTGTCGTGTGTTTCTCTATATACTGCTAGTTCTCTGAATTCTCTAGGTCTCTTCTTCCTCATACAATTTTTTTTGTACTTCCTCCAGTTTTTATCATAATTATCCAATATACCAACTAGAACATGGGCAGTATAGTGTAGGGAGTACCATAACTGAGAGGGAAGAGAACTGGCGGCAGCCACTTGATTTAACTGAGACCTAACAGAGAGCTTTGTCTGTTTCAAATTTGATTTAATGTTATGTGTCTTGCTCAATCAGTCTGTTTTTCTCACAGGTACCACTCTAAACAAATCAAACTCAATGGCCGCCTCCGCCGGTCCACTAATTTTGCAAAAGTAGGTGTGGGCTCCTCTTGTTAATGAAATTCTTTACCTAACTCTGTTATAATTAGCTCGTGCAAACTGCAGGCTTTGTGGGCATAGTTACAGCTGTATTCGGGTGAGACTTTTTCTGTCCACTACTAGGTTTCTGACAGAGCCGACAATATTGCTTAGAGCTACTAATAATTTCTTATTGGTTGTAATTACAACACCATGTATACTTTTATATAGCTATCAATAGGGTTTTTCCAACTGGAAAGATGCCACTTTTACTTTTTGAAAGCATAAACAAGTATGTTTATTATAATAAGCTAACTACTGGGGTAATGCATAAACAGTTTTCAGTGTTTACAGCTACCTTTCTCTAGTGAAGCTTACCTAACCTAGTTAGAGCAGGGCTATAATATCAGCTGGGGATTGGGGAGCCCCTAGAGAGTTTACAGCCAAAGTTACACCAAGGGTTACCAGCTCTAACCTGGTTGGGTAGGCTTCACCAGAGGAAGGTAACTGTAAAAACATGGAAAAATGGACTAGGCCTGTTCCTATAGTATTGGATGCACCAGAAACAACATATTTCTACTAACATCATGATGCTGTTTATAGTGGTTTAGTCTGTCACACCTTTTACCACACCTACTTCCTGGTCTGACCACTGTAGAAATGCTGGAGTTGCCCCTACAACTATGCTAAGTGCTGTGTAAAAAAAGTAGCATGGTTGCTCCCCCCCCCCCCCCCCCCCCCCCACCCTGACCCCCTAAGTGTGGCCCTGTATTTGAATGACAACTGATAAATATGCAAAATTCAGGAAAATTCAAAACTTTAGCAAATTTGTAGCCTTATGCTCTGTAATATAGTGAACATACATTTCAGATTGGGAGCATTTTCTTGACTATCATCATGTACATCCTCCATTCCAGTTACAGTAATCTAGAGGCACAACAAAAGAATTGACTTTTTTAGCATATTCTAAGGTATAGACCATAAGAAATGTTTCAGTTTATCAATAAAATACATTACGGCTTAGCAGCAGGCTAGGCTGGGTTAATACCAGGCAGAATACCCTCGAGTTGGTTGGGTAAGGTGTAGTAGGGCTGTCGGGGATAGACTGCATGGGGGGTAGGTGGGCATAATTAGAGTGCCCACGTGGATGCGCGAGCACAACTCCTTATGAGACAGAAGAGAAGGAAACAGTCAAGTTTTTCTCCCACCCACACCTTACTTAGAGGGGTTATGGAAAAAGGGGGGAAGGGAAAGGGAGGGGGGGTGACATTTTATTCTTTATTATTATTTAACCTCCGGTGAACAGCTCCTTGTTTCACCGTGATAACGTAGGTGCCGGAAGTAAAGGGGCTTGCCCCACCCCCTTTAATTATGCCCCAGTCAGCCCAAGCTGATTGGGGGTGGGGTTTCCGGCCCTACCTGTGCCAAACAACTCAGCTACTAGAGCTGCAGCTAAGGGGTGAGTAGGAGCGTGAATGACTGGAAAGACAGGTAAGTTACAATGTATCTTTATAAAGTGAAGTTGATATAATTCATGGTTCATGGCCGGGAATGGCTGTGAACAATGGGGTGTGTATGGGGATGAGCCGCAGGATCAATATAGTACTTATTACATGAGTCAGAGTGTGATATGGTGAATTATTTCAAAATCAGGCTAATTTATTTTCAGGAGCCAGAGGTGAGTGAAAATAAAGCTTGAGAGTGAAATATCTAGCCATATCACTCTGATGAGTGTAATAAGTGGTTTATTCCACACTAGGTATCTTCACCATAGTAGTTTGTACCAGGACAGGTAACTCACTGTGGTAAAGTAAGTTTAAGGGGCTTCCCATACTCCCAGCTGATATTTTAGCAGCTGCTCTAACCAGACAGGAGTAGGCTACACCAGAATAAGGTAGCTGTAAAAGCCACTGATAAGTGGCCAGTTTGGCAGGTTGCTATAACTACTATAGTAGGTCCAAGTTCAGTTGGCTAGACAGCAAGATTGGTAAACTGACAGCAAGCTTGAAGCAATTTAGTCATGTGAATTAATTGCAATTGACCCACAATCAATGTTCACTTGAAAGGGGGTAGCTACTGGAGTGGCATTATTAATGCAATAACTTTTGTTAGAGTTTAGTCAAGGCCGTCTTGCAGCTCTAAATAGTTATTTCCTGGCGTTTTTCTGCTCACAGGTACTCACTTCGACTAAATCACCCGAAGGAGTGAAATTACCTGTCACAGAAGACTAAAGCGCCGATGTTGTAAGCTTTTTGAGAGTATTAAAACATCCAAGGTGTCTGCATGTGAGAATTCTTATAGGGGATAAAGCAGGGAGCAGGTTATGTGAGGCCGGATATGCTGAGGGTCTACTACTCTCTCATTGATAGGGCTGGTCCCATATTCTCTGCTATCTGCTTTAATACTGCTTACTGCAGAGCAGCCCAAGGTAGAGTTAGATCTGGAGATAACAGCTGGCAGCTACTATGCTAAAGTACTTGCTAAAATAAACTTTCCGGCTTTTCAATTGAATTTTAATTGAATTTTAATTTTGGGCTGGAAAGAAACACGGAAGAATTCGCTTGACACCAAAAATGCTGATAAACAAAGTTGCTAGTGGAAACTGGGCAGGCCTCTGGGTAAACGGGATCTCATGCGCTTAGGTACTGGTGGATTTAGTGCACCAGTACCCAAGCACTTATGCTCTAACTATTACATACAATATGTATCGATGTGACCAGTTTTAAAAATGTTGCAACATTTTTTTAGTTTGGCTACACCAAATTGATTTTATGTCTCATGAAAATTACTTAGCTAACCATTTTTTTTTTTAAATTCTAAAAAACAAAATTCACAAGAATTTACATTTTACGAAATGTGTTTCTAGCTAATTCACTTAAAAATGGAAGACACAGCTATGATCAATAGCTTATGATGGAGGGAATACCTAATAGAGTGTTTCTAGGTTCTAGCAAAATACTGATGTTGTTATCAAAAGTTTTGCCTTTTCCTCTCCCGCAACCCCCCCCCCCCCCCCCTACAGTATAATTGAGCAAGGTTTTTGTTAATGTACACTACCCAGCCAAGTTCAGGAAACATTAGATCAATTTAGTGTGGCCCTAGTAGCTATCCCTAGTGATTGCTATGGTGTAGCTATGGTGTAGCTAATGGTAACTATTTTCTAGCTTCTCACTTTCTGTACCACGTCTTCGTGATGTAGAGGTACCCAGGTAACAGAGATAAAAGTTCAAGCTCCTTAATATAAAAATACAAGCTTGAGATACACCCAAACGCCAGCGTAATCGGATGTTAGACTTCTCATACTTATTGAATGATTAGAGATTACGTCATTGTGCTAGGCGTGTCTTGCTAACTTCCCCCGCTTAGTGGTACTATGTTCTGCTGGCAGAGCACTGATCCCTGGGTATTGGCCGTTGAGTTGTCAGTACTTATCTTAGCCAGACTAAGTAGTCAGTGGCTTAGTTAGACCTGCCCCCCTCAATTATTTGCTTGTAAAATAAAATTATAATAATAATACTAATAATAAAAAATAAGAAAAAACTAACCTTAATTATACAAAATAAATTTAGTCTGGAAATACCAGCATATGTCTACTGGACCACAATTATATTTGATAGCAGCAAAGAAGTGGTATGAATCAATTAGCCAGTTACATTTGATTATATGATTACACAAAATGCTACCATTAGTACTTAATTGCTGCTTCATTTTTTCTTTGGTAATTCCTATAACATTTGCCACTATTGAAAGGACCTATTCAGCACCAAAGCCACGAACTAATTATAAACCTATGATCATGAATGAATAAACAAATTTGGTCAATAGCTATGTGATTAATTTCACTGTGTACAAAGAGCTTACAGAACAGTTGAACTTAATTTCTAAATCTAGAGAAACTTGAAGAAGGCCCTTATGTTAATTGCTTGAATTTCATATCAGCCTCCCCCCCCTTTTTTTTTAAGACTCTGGAAATTTACTTTTCCCCATGACTCCCATCAAGAGTGGATACTTTTGTGTATAATCAATAATAATTTATCAACATGAATGAGAGGAGATGAACTACCAGTGGAAGCTGAACAGGAGAAAAAGTAATAATACCTACTTCTTTGAAGAAAGTGATTTTAAAGGAACTGGACAAGGAATAAAAGATGAAGGCACTGGCCAGGAGTCACAAAATCGTATGATGTCAAAAACTCACAAGTTCTAATATTACACTTGCTTTGAGGGGAGTTTTGAAATCCATGGCATTACCTTTATAGGGGAAGGTGATTGGGGGGGGGGGGGGCAATAAGAAACTGATGTGTGCAGAGAGTAGGCCTATCTCCTTTTCCCAGTCTTCATGGCTTTTTGAATATACAGACGTACCTCTGAGTGTCACCATTAGTGACATGGTGATAGGAATGTGATCAGTTATCCTTTAATGCAATTTGTGCACATAATTTTTGCAAGGTCAGCACACACAAACTGGGGACTGCTGTCCACTTAGCGATGCCACAAACGTACTGCTTGTGATATAAATGAGAGTTACGGAAATCGGAATGACTGTTCAAGATAACAGTTGCAGCTGAAGACAAATTCTAATCAATCCTTACATGTGAAATCTCTCCAAATTAGACAACACAGTGCACTGCCTAGACAACCTCTCATAACTTCACCTGGGAATCCACCAGGAAGACTGACAGGATATGCAAACAGAAACAGTACTCGTGTAGATATATCCCACTCTGCACTAGAGAGCAGTATAGTGCAGAAGTCACGAACCTCTTGACTGATACCAATCTCATAATTAGCGAGAAATATCATTAACTTTGAATTATTATTTTTATGCATACCTTGTTTTTTACAGAACAAACCGAAATACAAATGATAATGAAAAGCTTCCTTAGTAGCTAACCCCGAAGTGAAGGTGAGTCACCAAGAATTGCCACAATAAATTTAGGGGGAAAACATTAGTGGAAGTGTAAGAAATTTGAATGAAAAGATCTAACAATCACTCAATTGGGATATGCTTGATTTGCAATAGCTTAGTACTGACACTACAGCTATATTACACTCTGCTAGCTAAATGTTGGCATTATTTCTATTCACAGCTCCGCATTAGCTGTTAAACAGGTATAGAAATTAAATTTACCTGTATATTAGACTTACATGTATCCTAGACGCAACAACTAAAGAGTATTTGGGCCTCATAACTTACACTAGTAATGGAATACAAGTCTAGAAAGTACTCATTGGAGATGGGACCACCAGTTCATTGTTTATAAACTCATTTAAAACTTTACATGTGATCGATTGCACCGAACCGCGTGACAAAATTCGGGCACGTGTAAAGCAGGAAAGCTGTGGTTATTTCTATTCCCATAGACTTTTGTATTGAGTTTTTGCATAGCACTTTCCCTCCAGTTTTGGAGTTTACTGAGGGTATATTTTAACCACTTTGGCGCGAGCTTTCCAACGGCGCAAACCCCGGATGCATAGCGGCTTCTGTTCTAAAGTTATTCAAGTTTTTCTTGCCGCAAACTCAACATAGTATAGGGTAATGAGCTTGCACAATACAGCATGAAATAACGTGAAATATCTTGAGTTATTTCACGGCCATGTACTTAAAGATAACATTGTGAAGATATCTAGGCTGGAATATATATATATATATATATTATATATAATATGTATCGATGTGACCAGTTAGAAAAATGTTGCAACATTTTTTAGTTTGGCTACACCAAATTGATTTTATGTCTTCTGAAAATTACTTAGCTAACCACTTTTTTTTTTTTTTAATTCTACAAAACAATATTCACAAGAACATTTTATGAAATGTGTTTCTATCTTATTCACTTAAAAATGGAAGAGACAGCTATGATCAATAGCTTATGATGGAATAACTATAGAGTGCTTCTTGAACCTAGCAAAATAGTGATGATGTTATCAAAAGTTCTGCCTTTTCCCCTCACCCCATTGTATAATTCAGCAAGCCATGATTGTTTTTGTTAATGTACACCACCCAGCCAAGTTCAGGAAACATTAGATCAATTCAGTGTGGCCCTAGTAACTATCCTCTAATTATTGCTATGGTGTAGCTATGGTGTAGCTATATGGTGCAGTTAATGGTACCTACCTTCTAGCTTCTCACTTTCTGTACTACTGGCCCACATTTTCGGGATGTAGAGGTACCCAGGTAAGAGAGATAAAAGTTCCAGCTCCCTTACAATAAAAATACAAGCTCGAGATACACCCAAACACCAGTGTAATCGGATGTCAGACTTCTCATACTTATTGAATGATTAGAGATTACGTCATTGTGCTAGGCGTGTCTTGCTAGCTTCCCCCGCTTAGTGGTACTGTGTTCTGCCCCATCACCACCTATCAGCATTCAGCATGTTGTCGATTGTTTTGTACAAGTCCCTATTTTGCCAAGTCCCTATTTACTTTTTCCTGTCCACTAAAATAAGATCAATTTGGTGTGACCCTGCCTAGGTAGTCAAACATCCTCTAGCTATAAGAGCCACGGTATAGCTACCGAGTTTTGTAAATACCGTTTCAATAGCTACTCACTTTCTGTACTGGTCCACTTGGTCGCGATGTAGTGATGTAGCAGGCGAGAGAGATAAAAGTTACTGCTCACTCAATATGAAAATACAAGCTAGTGGTTAACAATTTAAATATGCGATGGGGATTACGTCATCAACTTTCCCCCAAGTTGGTGGTAGTGGGAGGGTGTCCGTATAAAACACTGGCAGAGTAATTGCTGCGTGCTTACCCTCCCTCGTGGTAACCTTATAAGTGACCAGTATGAAAGAAGACCTGCCTTCTCAAATTATTAGAGAAATTTAATAACATTTGCAGAAAGACATCGTTCAAATCAGGGAGGAGTAAATAATTGAAGAAATTGGTTACACTGAAACAACTTATGTAGCTAGCAAATATTAATACTATGTATATATAATATGCATTTTATTCATGAAATTCTCATCTTCATTTTTTCTCTAGCACATTAACTGTTTTTAAATACTGAGGCATGTCTTTCTATTTCGATTAGCAACTATGATGAGCAACAAAGCAATGTGGCATAAATTATGTTGCAACAAATTCAAGGTCACTAGCAGCAGTGAGGACAGAAGAGAAAATACTCCATAGAAGATAGGGAGCCCTAAAGCATTGCAGCCTGTAATAATTGCTTCTTTGTGTTGTTACAGCAAAGGATATCTGATTTTTTATTGCAGAGTCTGAAAAAAGCACCAAAGTTATTACACATGTACTTTTGTATCTAATGAACATTCTTTAATACTAGTAGTGATAGCAGCCCTAGTAGCTATTGCAGGCAGAAAATGCAAAATAAAAAAAAGTGATATAAATGATTATGAACTTAACTACAATAGCATGTAAGCTATATATACCAGTGTATATTACCATTGTTTTAAATTCTACACATAGCTGTACTATACAAAAGAACTTTAATGGCATGGTTAAACTAATTAACTTGTTTGTTTTTCTCAAATTCTTGAATAATAAATAACTATAGGTGTGGTGTACATAAAAAAGTTTGTTTTACAGTATTTTACTTTAATGGCAATTTGAATGATTCAAGGTTAATTAATTACAATAAAAATTGCTTATTTTTTGTTTAGGTTTGTTGTTGTTTTTGTTTAGTCTTTCATCCACTCCTACTGTAAGTTCAATGGAATTTGCTGTCCGTTGATACTCTTAATAGCTTAGTTTTACTTTAACTACCACAAATTAAAATGTAGTAGTTGAATTATTCAGGGCCTGAATACATGGTCAGGCTGGTCAGGTTATGGGCTAACCACTTGTATGGGATGACTATATTTGCTCAGTATATTCAGTTGAATACAAACATTGCTACTGTAGCACAACTAATATTTGATAGCAGCAAAGAAATGGTATCAATCATATAGCTAGTTGTGGGTAGCAAGACACTTCTTAAATAAGTCATTACTGAGAAAAACTAACTACCAGACTGAGTTAGCTCAAAAAAAGTGGGAGGGGTAGGAGAGACTGATGCGAAATTAAAGCTATTAACAAAAGGCTTAAGAAGGTACCAAAGTAGATTGCATTATCTTTCTTCAATATATCTGTAGTTTTTCAACTTAACTTAAACTATTCTATAAGCCAAAATGAAGCAGATATTTATCCAAATTTCTTTAGTCATTCTAGGTATATATATATAGTTACTTAGTGGCTTGAGTCAAAATAGGTCCTTTCAACAGTGGCAATTATGGGAATTATTAAAGTTAAAGGAAGCAGTTTACGTACTATAGTAGCATTTTATGTAATCAAATGTATCTGGATGCAACATACCTTCTTCTACTCATAATCTACCTACAATTGGTCTATTAATGACCTAAATAAGTGTTTATACTTTTATGCATAATCAGTAATCATTGGTCAGCACAGGTGAGATGGATGAACTATCAGTAGAAACCGCAGGAGGAGTAATAATACCACCTTTAATCTTAGAAGAAAGTGATTTTAATGGAGCTGCACAAGGAGCACATGGAAACTCAAGGATGAAGGCACTATCCAGGAGTCACCAAGTAGAATGATGTCACAGAAAGGCAAAAACTTGCTAGTTTTCTAAAACTATTACTTGCTTTGGGAGGAATTGATGCAATTTGTAGCATCACTATTATTGTGAAGTAACATGATGGGCCAATCAAAATTCTGTAGTCGATGTGTGAAAGAAACTCATATTCTTTTCCAGTCTTTATGATTTTCTTGAAGGTACAGACTTATCTCTGAGACTCACCTTTTGTGACTGGGTAATAGGAAGATGAACAGCTATACTGTATGCTTTTTGTGCACATTGCTAACTTTCGCAAGGTCAGCTGACATAAGCTGGGGACTATCCAATTTATAGTGGTACCACAACAATACCGCCTTGATGTGATCTTATTGGGGCTTAAGGACAGTGGAGTGACTGTTCAAGACAGTTGCAACTAAAGATAAGTCAAGATTGATTTTTACATGTGAGATCTTCCAAGTTAAACTGCCACAAAGTGCACTGCTCAGCCAACTTCCCACAACTTCACCTGATGGGGATCCACCCAGAAGATATCTAGTACATGCAAACAGGGAACAACATTGTAGATATACCTCACTGTTCCAAGAAAGAAATATCCTGCAGCAGTCACAAATTAATATTAAATTACAATTTAGTAAGAATTATCATGAAGTTAGAATTCTTGTTTATGCATGACTTGTTTTCACTATAGTTACTTAAATAACTGGCTCTTTTACATGTCATCAACACATTGTGCTTATCTTTTATAAATGTTGTCATGTGTTAATGAATGAATTGTCAAACTGAGAATGGTCATTTGGGCTAATAGGTATTAATTCATAATGTACATAAACATATTACAATTTTTTAAACTTTCATATTAACTAATTACATTTTTGATGTTATATTATTTGTAAGCAAGAAATCATGTGTATAACAGCATGATAGCCAGTGTAAAACTAGCTGTTGAATATCTTTTTATTTAACACAAAAAATTGAACATTGAAGATGAATTTGACTTTTTTTGTTTATGAATGACATAAAAATGTGACCGTCTATTTCTTCTGCTGAGCTGGTTTGTGTGACAACAATTAGGATCAAACTCAAGTTTCTGCATAATCTGCAAAAACATGGAATCAAAATTGAAAGACTTATCGCAAATGTTTGCATAAAACAAAGTTAGGTTTTTAGTAGGCAGAACAAAAATACAATTTCATACATTCTCTAACAAAGCATCCACATCTAAAAATCCAGGAATGGTTGGCTATGCAGATAACATAAGTAATTATTATGGCTTAGTTAATATTTACAACAAAAATGATGACGACCACATATAGGAAAACTAGAAGATCACTTTGAGTTTTAATATATCAATAAAACAATGTACACAAGACTAGGCAGAAAAGAACAAAATTGAGACAAAACTGGAATACTCCAACACACCCCTAATTGTCCCACAGTGACAAGAATTATTGTTATAAGAGAGAGTACAGCTAGTAAAAGGCTACATTTCAAAAGATAACCACATTATACAAGATGAGTAGTAATGAGTAATACAATGATAACACCAAGTCACAAAGTCTTAAGTGCATTCACAGCTAACAATACTCACTGCATACAACACACATCTATCCATTGATCAAACATATACATAATTATACTGCTGAGTTTGACATTAAGACTGAATCCCAATTTTACGAACATTTTATTATACTAACCACTGGTCCATACTTACTATAATTATAACAATCATTTAAATAATTTTTCTGAGGATAATGCGGCAGGCAGCATCTGAGTATGGGAGAATATACTTAGTGGGTACTATGTTCTGCGGGCGGAGCGCTGATCCCTGGGTATCGGGTTTTGCTTCCTCGGGCTACCACACCGGTCATTCGTCTTCTTTCAGAGATGTCACTACAAATATGATGGAGAGACTAGAAATGAGTGTGGACGACCTCCTGGAGTATGCCCTTAATATTCCACTTGCAGTGAAGACATAAATTCTTAGTGTATATAGCATGGAAAGAAATTGCAAGAGAAAGTTCTCAGAGAATGGTTAGCTATATTTATAGTTTTGATTAAAAAATACTTTTAGTTTTAGTTTTTATTCAAGAGCTCTATGACTTTTAGTTTTTTAGTTATTATCATCCTTTGTGATATTTAGTTCTGGTTAGTTTACTAAAAACTTTTAAGTGTAACTAATGTTTAATAATAACATCTCTGTAGTCTTTCACCTTTTTTGTGGGAGCCCCCACAGAAGTATATGTGCAAAAACAAAAAAGGAACAATTGTAGTGATACTAGAAAGTTGTTTTGTTTGCTTGGAAAGTTGTTCTGTTTGCTTATTAGCTACTAGCTTGTGGGGGTATTAAACCAAGTCCTTGCTCAATTACTATGTGTACGTCCCAAGTTCCAGCTGGGTACACTGCAACCAGAATTGGTCTATTGGGGCAGTCTGACAGTCTTCTATCAGCAACTTATAGCTATCTTATCACTTCCTAACTAGCCCCGAAAATATTCAAGGAAGTTATAATGAAAGATAAAATAGATATTAAGCTAATAAGGTATGGTGCAGATAAAAAGAATGACAGAGACAAACTGAAACTGGGTGGAGTGACTACAGTGATTTTATAGCCATCCTCCCTCATAGTGTGACATAAAAAGAAAGTTAGGTGTGTGCACATGCTCAAAGGTGATACCATGTGTGCCTAAAGTTAGTTCTGAATATTTAGTTCCAAAACTGTAACCAGTGTGGTAGCTGATGATGTAGCAGCTGACCACAACTATACCGCACAGTCACGCACACCCAGCTTCTCCCCCTGCTATCCCTGCAACAGTTCTGTGGGTGGCCCCACATAGCTATGTAAAAAAAATCTAATTTGTGCACTAAACTCCAATTTGAACTCATGTATTGAAGTTAATTTCATTGCTTCTAAAATTTCTCTTAAAACTCTCCAAATATTCCTCCATTTTTATTTAGCACATGAATGTGACAACAGGGGTTTACTGTGTATGTCTTTACTTCATTATCTATTCACTTTACTCAGTTTCTCTGATTGTGCAAGATCAATTTTTATACAATATTTAGTGTCGAACAGGACAAAAATTACTAATGAGTGTTCATATATAATGTAAAACACAAACTTTAAGGACTAATTGTGTATCTAGCTAATTGAATGTGCCATAATGATTATATAGTTTGTGGGTTAAGAGGATGTGCATTACTTTGTTGAATTAGATAGTAGATAATAGACACTTTGCCAGCTTTGATTCAGTGCTTGGTAGCTACAACAACAACAAATAAATACAAAATGGGTGATTAATAGGTAAAAGTGATTTATTATGTACTAAACAGGGCCTAATATCTGTTGCAACATAGGAAATGCATTAAAGTAAACAGGATGTGGCTTAAGCTATACGTATTCTAGTGAACTTACAGTGCCTCTCCACCAACTCTTCACAAAGATCAAAATTTAAAAATAGGACAGATTCTGTTAATTTTTTCCAACTAGCTGCTTGGTCATTGCATAGCCACAAGAAGAGAGCTTTCTGTAAACACTGTGAGCATTCGTGATTACAATCACGTTTTATGGTGTCAATATCCCATTTCTTGATACCAAGTATGAGGGCAAGTTCATCCCATACTGCAGTCACTCTACCACCCAATTCTTTGATCACGAGTGACAAGTCTTCAGGTTCTGAAGATAAAAAAAATGCAACAACAAAACAAAGATTAATTTCTACATATGAGATATTATATATGTATCATGGATATAAAATAAACTTACTTAGTTGACTGATGTCTACCCTCTGCAGATTCTCCTTAACTACAGCAATGTTTTGTCCATTGTCCTCATTAGTTTCTAGTTCCATTCTACTGCATGGCAGTTTAACATCAGATTTACTTCCTGAAAACATACATTCGTATTATTTAGTTGCATGACTATTTTTAACTAAAAGTGAGTAAGAAAAGTTCATATGGTGCTCAGTTTTGCAAACAAGATTAGTACTTAAGTAGTATTAGCAATCTTGACATCCAATGGAATAACATTAACTATAGAGTAAAGTATAATGCTAAGGCTTTAATACATGTTTGATCGTTTCTCACCTTCAAGCTGCATGCCATTGTTAAGTGATTTATACTGAAATACATGTGACTATTACTGGTTAAATTTATAGAAGTAAATTCCACGTATAGGTAATGAGTGTAAAGAAGGGGAGGTGACTTTTACGCCAGAGATAATTAATAAAGAAATAATCCTTCCATCTCTATAACCAATAATAGCTCTAATTAGTGCATTCAAACTTTTTGCAGCCATAACATTAATCTCTCACAGCAACGAAATTAGTATTTGGATAATTGTGCACACTGTAAGGTATTTTTAAAGTGCAAAAATGGAGTTTAACACTTAGAATTTAATTACTAGTGTCTATTGATTCCTTATAAGGCTGAACATTGTAGATCTAAACTAACACTCATCTTTGTTACCTGAAAATTTCTTTTGATTGGAATCAGCATGGCACATATATTTCTAAATAATAATAGACAAGAATTAAAATCATTTGCAGTAAACATAGACTTCACATACTTAGTATTGCAAGGGATTAAATGTACTGCACAATGTTATTTAATACCCGTACACTATCACACCATCATCAACTTCTGCTACTGCCCTGTACTTACATTACGAATTTACACTTATAAATCTGCTTATTTGGGATGTATTAATCCTAGAAATTGCCCAAAATTGAAATTGTGTATAGAATATAAAGTGATGCCTAAGTATTATGAGTGTAATTGTATTCTATATCTGTCTTTATAATCTGATTGTAATTTACAGTTACAACATTAAACCAGCATAATATATGGCAGAACGAACTACCAGAGATTAACTCATAAACACCATAGAATTTGTAATGTGCATGAATTAATTCTTATATTGCTAATTTAATATTTTTGTACTTGGGTTTTCTTTAAATTGTTCAAGCAAGTTAATCAATCAAATAATTGATGCACATTTGTAATACTTCAATCTAACAAGCACAATTGTATAACACTAGCAAGTACCCTACCACACTGTGGCCATTATTGTTCTAACGTATGCAAATTAGGAATGCAATAGCACAAAATATTTTTATACATTCTTATATCTATCAATTGATGTAGTCACAAAAATTTGCCTCTACCATTATCCTTCATCCTAGGTCATCTCAGCTCTTGCTTATCCTCCTCCTTTCCTCTCTACAATTCTTTAATTTTGAGCCAAGGTTTCCCTTATTCTCCCTCCTTTGTCTACCTCTTCCTATTTCTCAGTCTCTCTTTTATTCTATCCATGATTGTGAATTTAATCTATTGCCTTTGAATGCCTTATCAATTTTGTCATCCTTACATGTTCTAGGCTACACAATGGTCATTTTTCTTTCCTCTACTGAATGCGATGATGCTTTCCTGATTCAATTCATAGAAATGCTTTACAAACCGGGCTCAGCAAATTAATTAATTTCATTGCACACACTGTTGTCATCATCATTGTCATTACTGACACGCAAGCACATTTGATAAAATAGATAATTTGCAAAATAGAATCTTTTATATTTGTGCGTACATAAACTGGGATTGTTTGATATGATTCATTCTCTTAACTAATAACTTCATTTAAAGCGTGCATATCTAATTTAAGTTAATGATTTTGTTACCTCTCCAAACCACACTTTGTGTTCTTCTGCCATTTCAATTCTTGTCTTGAGTCTTTGGAGTTAATACACAACATGATGATGGGATCATAATCTCCTTTCTTCACCACACACAAGTGATCTTCCTCAGGATGAATCGGGCAATCGAATGCTAATTGATATCGACGACTGACAGTCTTTAGATTGTAAGTGTTTAGAACAGTGTCTGTGTTCTCTGTGACATTATCCAGAGTGTCTTCAACTAGTATTCTGACTTCATTGCAAACTTGAGAAGCTGATATCCTCCATCTTTTAGGTCTAGCCAGGATAATTTGAAAGAAGTTGGGTCTTGCTATGAAGAATACTTTGTTTCCATCTTTTCCATAAATGAATGGAATGAAGTTTTTTCTTACGCTTTCTTCATCCAAGAGCTCAAAAGGATACATCTGACTCTAAAGTAGGGATATTTAAAAAACAATATTAATATTACATGATAAAAATGTTATCACATGAATATCAATTACCTCTTTGGATGCCTGGCCTACAAGGCTTGCTATCAAAGATGGAAATACTCCGATAGGCACAAATCCAGAAATGAAATGCACTTTCAGTGTGAAAACTTTGGCATCATTTTTTATTCTCTCAATTTCAGCATCAAGTTCTTCTTCTGACAAATTTTGCAGTACACAGGGCATGAAGTATAGCTGCGCTGCATCTCTATCGACAAACTTCTCTTCCGTTAGTGATTTCCGAAGTGGAGCGATAACGTGGACATGTCGTAACAAAGATTCCAATTTTTCAGGAGGAAAAACGTCTGCAGAAACATTTTTGATGTCAGCAAATGATATCTGACCTACTTTTCTCAGTTTTTCACCAGCATTCGGACTTAGATATACACCAGTTTCAAAAATAAGACGTGAAATTCTGTCAAATACAAGCTGTGTGTCTGTTATAACAAAATCTTTCAATTCTGGTACATTTGGAAAATAATAAATAATTCCAGTGTAGTGATGAAAGAACCACAAAGCTACATCTGTTTCTTCTTTATTCATTCGAAAATGCTTACCACTTTGATAGCAGGTGTCCAAGTCCACGTATTTTTTCTTGTTGTAACGTAAAAACAGACTAAAAGGAAGCCACCGAGCTGGAATTTCTGGTCGTGGAAACTTATCCAAAGCTTTCTGTATAAACTTCTGTAGGCCTTCTATCTCCTCTTCTGTACCATTATAATTAATTATTGGGTAAATGAGTCTCTTCATGTCTTCTGGAAATTCATCTTTAGAATCACTTGATTCAAAACCATCTTCTGACACAAAGTGAACTGGTATAAACACCACACTTTCTGCAAGAACACTAAACATTATGTTCTGCAATTAGCTATCACTGATATTGCATTCATCACTTATAAGAACACTAAACATTATGTTCTATAATTAGCTATCACTGATATTGCATTCATCACTTAAAATATTCTCACACATCAAATTAACACCATTACTTTTGTGCCATGTCATCACTCACTTAGCTTGTGCTGCTCAGACATATATAATGACTTGGCAGTGCAAGCAACCTTCAGTGTAACTTCTTGCTATTCAGTGAACCTTAATTTCTGCAAACTACTTAAGCATAGATGAACCTCTGTGTTTGGGCTGTGGAAAAGCATTTAAACAGCTTGATAAACTGTCTAGTTGTTGCATTCTGGTAGCAGCCTATCTTGGTTGTTTGTTAGTTCCCCCACAAGCTCTTGTGACTCATCATTACCCAAGCATGAGTACTTGTGCTTGAGATTTCCCAAGGCTTCGTTAAAAAAGGGCCTTTGCAGTTTATATGGTAGCAAATGCATGCAAACTTCGTTTGGCTATAGTATAGCAGATATTCTTTCCATGAGACGATGAACGTTTTATAACGCTCAATTTTGCTTCGTGTCGCATTGTCCAGGAGTACTCTAGTGGGCCATACAACACAATTTGCTTGGGATAGTGCACCATATAGTGCATCTTGGGTATAATTGATTTATTAGGATATAAATTGTCTGAACTTGGTATGATGTTCTTCAATTAGAATTTCTAAATATGATATGGTATTTGATTTAATTTGCCATGATGCTGCTATGCAACAAATTTTTAATAATATAAAAAGATCCCATTCTTCACATCCTTTAGGGACTAAGTCATTTATCAGTAAAGGAAGGTATACCGCAAGTGACCACATTTTGGTAGCAGACTGTCGAATTTTCTGATCGGGGCTTCTTAACACCTTTTCATCTATCAATGATGGCTTATCAGAGAGTTCTGAATAACCAAAATCCAATAAATTAATGCGAGAATTAAGAATAGCTACAGTACAATATTTTTTTCTGTTAGGTATTGCAGTAACAATTTTATCTCGTATGGAATAACGCCTTCAAACAAATTATGCATGATATCATGTGGTATGTTACGTACAACTGAAAAATTGGGTATATCTTCAAGAATTGAACGCCTATTAATTCCCTATTCAGTTGACTTAGCTACCTGATTAGAGCCCACCATGTCATCGAGTTGAATTCGATGCAGTTGAGGGGTTCGCTAATCAAATTCACTCTCTTGGAAATGTTCCTGGATCATTTCAGTAGTTGCCATACATGATCTGCAAATGCGACGGGCAAATGACATGGATTCCTTAAATCCACCAATGGCATGGGCTCCAAGATTATCTGCCAACATGGCAAGTCAAGACGATGGCGGCCTACATATAGTCCACTAGTATTCTTAAGTGTGCCTTTAAAAGACTTTACACCTTTGCATTTTGTAATTAAAAGGTGATTTAAAATGGGACCTTAGATTGTTACTAAGGATTACACTTTGGCTTCAAGAAAACTAGAATATTATATAGGCTTACTCAGTGTGACTGCCAAGACAACAGCATTTTAAATTCTTTTGTGTAAGTGGCTAAAAATTATTAATGTAACCAAACTAGCTGCTACAACTTAGTTTATATTGTCTCACAGTGAAACCACCACAGTAACTGCTCCTTTTGTCTTGCAAATCAAAGCCACTTCATTCAGAATGGTTATCTAATGGGTTTCATATTAACTTCTAGCTAACGAATTTGTGACTAAGATGCTTATGCACTATTTTAGTTTCTAAATACATATCAGGTATATTGCTATAGAGCTCATGAACCAACAGAGAATAACTGATCTGTAATGCAATGTTCTTTCTTAACTCAAATCTTTTAACATTGCCAAATACAATTCCATGAAGCAGTCAGAAAAGTGTATATAATACAATTAATCCATATAATTGTACTATAGTATCACATATCTGCTAAACATAAATACAAAAAGTAAAGGATTTGTACTAGCTAAAGAAATTTTAAAGAACAAACCAATATTATATAGATTGTTGTGAACTAAAATATTAAATAGCAGAATACTGATGGCCATGTACTATGGGAGACAAAGGTGAAAGAAACCTGAATTACACCAGTTACATAGGAAAAGCCTCGTTGCTGGAAGGCGAGTGCTTGTAAATTAGTACAAGCAATCTTGGAATAATCCAGGGAGGCCAGTTATAACTGACAGATGAAAGGATGGTCAAAGTGTCAAAGATTATGATTGAATCTACTAATAATGTCCCAGTAGAGTAGACGGATTTAGTTGTTCTTACGTTGTTGTTTTTTTGCAAAATATGAAAAAGCGAAATCTTAGATAATGTGAGCATAGTGTGTGTGATGAAGATTAGTCATCTGCAGTGGCAGAGGCAAGTAATACAATCAGTCTGGGATAGCAAGTTCAAAGCAATTTAGTGACATGAGTGTGGTATTTCACTGCATGATGCAAGAACAGAGATGACAAGATAAAGGAGAAAAAAAGATAATGCTAAGTGGGATCTGAAGAGACAGGAGGTTGAATGAACGAAACATGAGATGACTACCAAGAAGTTTGAATGCCAAATGACTCTTGTTTTTCAGAATAAGGAGAGTCAAAGGGGAGCTGAACAGGACTTAAGGAAGGCACAAATTTTCGAAATAAGTGAAACTCAACAAGAGGCATTCAAACTCAATACTTGGAGTAAAATCTATCAGCCTGGATTGCCAAGATTAACTTCTACACCACAGATTGTAAACCTTACAGGGCTTGAACAAAATGGATAATGAAGTTTCAGAAGCTAAGTTGACACTAAGTTTTCAGAGCTGTTGATGATGTTGGATATACAATAAAGCAATACATTTGCTCCACAACAATAGTAGAGCTTCCCCGAAGCTAAGACAATCTTGATGTCAAGGTTGGCCTTATTCTAAAATCAACTTGTTTACAGCAGTACTCTGTTATAAAGATGAAAATAGACACATAGGGTACCCAGAAAGAAATCCATGAATCCACTGTGTATGTTGATTCACAGCATGCTAATGTGCCTATTAAATGTCATCAATTTTGATGGACAAAGGTAATAATTCTAGTCAAACAAGAAAAGAGGCAATGTGTTGAAGCTATCTGAAAACAGTTACAAAAAGGCTTATGAAGCGATAGTGAAAAACATATTAATAATGCAGCCAAGACATGGAAACATAGCTAGCTATATATCAGCTACAGAATGAATCAGGGAGCAGTAACATCAGTAGTTGAGTAGAAATCACAATCTAGCAGATCAAAGTGAGGTAGCAATGGTGGAGAATGCAAGTGCTATATCAGTAGAGTATGGGGACACTACAATAGACAAATGTGTGAAACGTGAGACTACTAGTTGCCCACTAAAAAGAAATGGAGATGGACCGACTATTCCATGTATGGAATTTACCTGGACACATCAACAGAGAGCCAGTAAAGTGCACGTTGGAGAGTGGAGCCAGCAGAATGGTAATTTCAGAAGATATGATTGTCATTATGTTCCCAATAACAGGTTTCAAATGACTAAGATAAAGATGCAAAGCTAAGTCAAGCTGCCCATGGGTGATTTCCAACGTAAAGTAGATGTTGCAGTTATGAGTTACTTAAGCTACCACTTATTAGAAAGAATATTGAATACAGCAAAAAATTACTGACATTCATCAGACTGGACATCAACCCTATCTTAAGGGTGCTACCACACTTTTTGAGCGTGAAAGACCAATGGTATAGGCCATGGTTGCTAGGGCATGTTAAACTTACTTATGCTTTTCCCCGAGTTATTTTATTTCTGCAGGCCAGCAAGTACTACTAAGAGAAAGCACCTATTAAGAATAAAGACTGGAAGCCCGTTGCATCTCAAGAAATAGCCCCGTCACCATTTTGGACTTCACTGCAATACTGCACGGCTACCGCTGAAGTTGAGAAGATGATTTTTTGTATACTATTTTCTTATCCTTGCGTGTATGCTATAACAATGAGTTTTCATTGAATTCTATTTTAGTTCTCTATTTACTCACCTTACCATGGAAACTATTGTTCATTATTTCTGTAAAATTCTGTATGTTAAAAATATCTCATCGTAATCGAGTTGAGCTTTTGTGGCCCTAAGCCTTGACAAAGTTTGAGTAATAGCAATTAGTGCATTCCTGAGCAGTACGAGAGAGTAGATTCTGGATCCATTACTTTTGTGCGTGAGGATTTTTGTAAGTTGACTCTGTCCCGACCTAACCGTATGCGCATAATGGTGAGTGAGGCACAGCTACATTTCACGGGCATTATTGTGTTTCAAAGTGGGGTGTGACTCTGTAGTATATAATGTGGACTATTCAGCTGGAGTGCGCTTCTAAGGCACGCAGGCGTTGCTATGTGACGGCACCCTTTACAACTTCGGCCAGAACACAAAGCCAAAGATTGCAGAGTTAACACTGTTGGTTAGGACATGACAGGGATATAAGATTGTGATAGAATGAAGATGTGTTGAATGATACGATTATTGGAGAAAGATCTAAGAGCTTGGCTGATATAAGTGGAGTAACGGAGGAAATATTGGAATGTGCATGCTGAACAGAGATGCGATTAAGTTTAAAATTGAAAGATATGCGTAAGTTGGAAGAAGAACAGATGAAAATGTGGAAGCATTCAATGAGTACATAACGACTATTTAGAAGAATGGAAGAAGTTCGCTGATAAGATGGATTTGTATGGGCTGAAGAAAGTTATGGAGTATTTAAAAATAATGAGAAGTAGTGAGTGACCATGACTGAGTAAAGTAGAGTCAGGTTTATATTTTAGAGGGCAATCAATAACAAAATACAGCCTAAAGAATGTACATAGTATAGTTACATAATAACAACATTAACATGCATACCTTCAAGATCATTAGTAACAATAAACATACCCAATCAATACTTGAATAATAATGTGCAAACTAAATTTTTACAATATTTTCATGGCAACACTGGACTTATCAATGTAATATGATCAATTCTTTTTACTTACTGGTTGCTATAGCAGGAAATATTTCTGAAACATCAATTGTGTTTGGAACGTCTGGTATATTGCTTTCCTGTGAAGTTATTGATGCTTCAGATCTTTTGTAGAGAACACTTGGTACTTGATAGCTATCCTGAGAATCTTTGGTAGAAATCAAATCATGAAAGACAAAAATATAAGTAACATAATAACATGGAGTTTAGTACAGCATTAACACAACCAAGGGCTGAAATCCCAAGGATAGTATTTATATTGTACCGACTGATAGTCATCAGGATCAGGAAAGTGGGGTATATTGCTTTTCTGTAAAGTGATTGATGCTTAGATCTTTTGTAGAGAATACGTGGTGCTTCCTGAGAGTCTTTGGTAGAAATCATAATTATCATGAAATACATAAGTACAGGTAACACCATAAAATAGAGGTTGGTACGGGATTTACAGAACCAAGGGCTGAAGTCCTGACGGTAGTATAATAACTGTACTGACTGAATGGAAGAATGCAACCGACTTGTACCTTGGTGCTAGGCTATAGGAAATGTGTTGTAATTTACTTCAACTTAACAAAACCAGATAAGAGAAGAAGTGGTGATATGGACAATGCTTTTAAATGAAGTGCTCTTAGAATGGTATGGTCAGTCAATGGTGACAAGTACAATAAAGGTTTAAGTGTTCAATCAGTAAATCAATTAGTTAAGTGCATAGTGCATGGAATGATTAACTGTTCAATTACTATAGCTTCTTCAACAAAATGCATGAATACTATTTTTGATTGGACGGTTCACTTTTCACCTTTTAGGAGGTGGGTACATAATAAATTATATTAACCTCGAACTGAATAATGATTGGGTAGTTTGAGCATATCATGGTACAAATAGTGCAGCATTACATTATGTAATAAGTGCATACACACATAATAATTGTGTTTACAACGTTTAAAGTAATACTATAATTGAAGCCATAAGAAATATTATTTGCTAGGAGAGTAACAATTAACTCAGGGAACATAGCAACATTTAATATCACTTACCCATTATTAATAATTCATTTCGAGTAAACCTGCAGATGCTAATTGTTTGGTTGTGGAATATGTGTCTCTTATGAAAACTACACTAACAACTCATGACTCATATTACTTGGCAAACACAAGAGCTGATGTTTCAGGCTCTGATAAGAGCAGTAAGTGTATTAAACCAACACAACACTGAAATCTCTTAATATTACACTTGAAAAAATACTGAAAGGTATGTTTGAAAAGTGTCGCAACTAATTTATGCAAATTAGAGTACAATTTCATTGTCGATTATTAACCCGCACAAGAGGGTTATTGTAGTATTCTGTCCGTCTGTCTGTTTGCTTGTATGTCATGCTCTGATATTGAAAATTACTGACAATTAACTGTATATTTAGGTATGAACTTACTCAGAATGACAATTTAAGATTTTCATTGTGCTACTTCTAACTACGGGCTATGTAGTTTTGCCTTATGTTGTGTAACCATGAATAATTCATGAGCTTTGTATGGTTCGGTAAATCATCGTTCATTTATGGTAGGTAAAGTATCATCACAATCAGTAGAACGTGCTGGTTACTTCTAAAATGCGGGTGCAATTGACGATGGAAGGCCACTTAGGTTTCAAAAAGGAAGGCGAAAGTACGGAAGAGAAGGTAAAAGGTGATTAATTGTAACTGAAAAGCAGATGGAATCTGTGAGGTAAGGCAGTGTAGGTTTAAAATAGAAGGGAAGAGAAGGCAAAAAGGTGAGCGATGAATTATAACAAAAAAACGGATGGAATCGACGAGTAAAGGCGGGGATTAGTTTTCAAAAGAAAGGCTAAAGTATGAAATAAAAGACAAAAGTTTCTCAATACAGAAATTCAGAAGCAGGAGAGATAGACAAAGTAAACGAGGGCTCCATGACTCGAGAAAAAGAGCTTAAGTTAGGAGAGGTGGGTAGAAGAAAAGCTCAGATAGTTCAGAAAAAAGAGAGTAGGAGAGGGAAACTTATGTAACCTTACCTAATGATAGAGATGTAAGATAACTTGTGCTACAGATTCTTACTGTGCAATACGTCAAGCATCACTATGTGGCGGGGTACTTGCTAGTTCATGATAATTTGTCTAAAATGTCATCTGAACATCTGTATAGTAGTCATAACTTCACCATTTTCATGTGGTCCTACATAATCCGCCCACTCCACAACAAAAGATCTTGTATCAATCCCCATTAACTATGGAACAAAAAAGACAAACCTCGGCAACTCTTAGAATTATTTTTAGACTAGCAAGCACCCAGCAACACAGTGGCACTTGTTGTACTAATTTTGCAACTTAGAAATGCATTATAACATAAGGCATTTTGATCCAAGATTTTTTACTCCTGCTCAAATTCTTCCTGAGCCATCTCAGTTGTTTTTAATTCTTTTCTTAAACTCGTTCATTTACTTCTCATCCTTTCTCTTGCTGCTCAGTATCACTGTTCTCTCTGTGTCATTTCTTCATTGACATAGTTAGATCCGTCAGCATTTTCTCACCTGCTTCTATTTTTCTTGACTCTTGTGTTTTACTACTTCTCTACTTTTTTTCTACCCATGCTTGTGAGAATTATGGTTGGCTACTGTATGTGAACATTCTTTCATAATACAGTTCTGCAAAGGAATTATTCATGAATACAGAAACCCAATTTTTAGTGTGTAATGGACAGAATTGCATTGATAAATTATAATCAGCAAAATTAATATATAATGCAAAGTTATAGTTTTTTCATAACATTTAAATGTTTTTTATGAGAGTAAATTAACTTGTGATACATGGTGCACCACCCACTTTGATGCAGCTTCCATTACTCCTGACAAAGCAGTAGTGATTCTGATGGCATTTCAGATGCCAATGGTAATGTTCCAAATACAAGCAATAACAATACCGTGGTAACTCGTATTGACTCTGATACATCATGGTTAATAGAGTGGACATTTTACACAATCCAGTGAGAAGAAATTTGTTGAATTGCAATAATATTGAGAAGAATGCATGTGTTGAAATTATTATTCATCACCTATGATCTGAATTATTATCAGACACTATTGCTAGTCTCAGCTGTAAGAAATCTGGCAGTGCTTTCTACCACTATTACTGTCTCTGATGAGCAGTAGCCTGATCTGTACTGGCTACTTGCTTCTGCCCCAGACTCATCAGACATTGCTAACTAACTATAACAAGCCCACAGCCATAGACTTACTAAATAAATCAAGCACAACTGTTTCCCTATCTACATCATCACTAAGCCCTACTCACAATAGGAGGTAATTAAGATTTTGTTATATCTCCAAGGTAAGGGGTTCTTATAGAGTAATATTTTTCTGGGTTATATTTGCACATAAATAATATGCAAAATGCAGCCAAAGGAATGCACAGAACTATAGTTACATAATAACATCAATGTGTATAACTTGATGTCCATTAGTGACAGAATAAATGTATACAATCATTATTGAGAAACATTTGTGCAAATTCAATCGTTGTAATATTTTCATAGTAATACAGGAATTATCAATATGAAATGATTATTGTGTACTTACCAGGAGGTTGAACATTATGTAATTTTGAGACACAAGGTATTCTTTGAACATCAGGTAATCTTGGAACATCAGGTAATCTTGGAATATCAGGTAATCTTGGATTATTAGGTATTCTTGGATTATTAGGTATTCTTGGGTTATCAGGTAATCTTGGATTATCAGGTATTCTTGGATTATCACGTATTCCTGGATTATCAGGTATTCTTGGATTATCAGGTATTCTTGGATTATCAGGTATTCTTGGAACATCAGGTAATCTTGGAACATCAGGTATGTTTCTTTCCTGTGAAGTGATTGATGCTTTAGATCTTTTGTAGACAGCAAGTGGTGCTTGATAGCTATCCTGAGAGTGCTTTGTAGAAACTAATCATTAAAGACAAATAATTAGATTACACTAGGACATGGAGATTAGTACAGGATTTACACAACAGAGGGTCGAAAACCAAGGGTATTGTAAATTTTGTAACTACCGAATGGCAGGGTGCAACCGACTTGTACTATGGCTCTAGGCTATAGGAAACACATAAAAACTAATTTTTGATTGGACAGTTCACTTATTCACTTTTTAAGAGGTGGGTACAAAATATATTCCTCTCAAATTGAGCAATCTGATTAGGTGGTTTGAGTATACAATGCATTCATTACATTGTATATGTGTATACACACACATATGTATTTATAACCCTTAAAGTAATATTATAATTGAAACCATAAAAACGGTAATGTGCTAGGAGAGTTTCAATAATAGACTCACGGCACACCACAACATTTTATATCACTAATATTTTTTTCCAGTAAACCTTCAGATGATAATTTTGGTTGAGAAATGTGTGTCACATATGAAAACTACTCACACAATACTTGGCAACACATGAGTTGATCGTACAGGCTCTGATAAATTTATGACTATAAATAAATGTTATGTATAATATATTATAACTATGTGTGTATCAATTATTTATTATTAAAAATAAGAATAAAATTAGGAGAGTGTAAGAACCAGAGCAATTGATTCCAGTGGAGGATCTAGGAGGGGTTTTCCGGTTTTAAGCTAAGAACTTACCTAATTTATCACCTCCTCTTAACTTAATTCCCAAACTTGAACAACTGCACTCAACAGACTAACTGCAATTGAAGTCTAATATTTTTTCAGCGTTTTAGATGGCAACTGAACAAAAATGGGTATCATCTCCCTATAGCTAACTTGGTAGCACTCTTTTAAGGTTTCTATTTAGCCACTTCCCCTTTACATGCGGAGAATGGCTGGTTAACGAGACTTCCTTCTATCTGAAGATATCGTCGGGTGTGAGAAATTAACCTGGTTTGACTCGGAAAAGTTTTTATATGGAGTGGAAGTATCTGTGGCTGTGAGCAGCAATGTCCAAGGACTATTGTGTTTGATCAGTAGGGCAGAGGAGCACCAATCTTCCACCACCAGTTTGTAGATTGTAACAAGAACCAATAATGATAACACATAGAATTCTCTTTTAATAATAACCTGATTTAAGTGGGGGAAAATAAGATTAGCAGAAAATCATTAACTTTTCAACGAGAGATTGAACAAAATAATATAATACTATCAGCATTTTATACACCCATTCATTGCTTAGCACTAGCATACAAATTGCAACAGCATAAACTGCAACAACAATAAAAACTTTTCAGTTGATTAATTAAAGCTGAAAAATTATTTTACAATGACAATGTTGCATTCATTGACCCTCAATGTGCATGCACAATACGTTTATAGTAGTCATCATGTCTGTTTGACTGTCAATTAACCGTTGATTTAAGTATGAACTTACTCAGAACGAAGATTTAGAACCTTTTTTTGTGCTACGTTTTTTAATTTCGGGGGTAATAATTGTTGATAAAACACGAAGCTTTCAGCTCTGCATAGGTACGAGCTTTTATGGGCAACGCCCTCTAGTGTCATGTCATAATCACGTGAGCAAACAATTTCTTGCAGCCCACAATGTAGTTCGCTTTATGCTCAGGGAAGTTAACGGAGTTGAAAGAATTAAAGTTTCAAGTTGAAAATTTATATAGGTTATAGCAGTTCGATTGTGATTCTTTTAATCATACAAGCCAGAATGTGTTTGCAGAACTGGGTGCTATTTATAGTGATGGTGTGTATGCAATCTACTAATGGATATTGAGGAATGTTGTGTTGTGTGCTAGTTAATGAAGATGATTTAAGTGGATAAGTGCTATATGTAATGATGATAATTAACTAGCTATCTAATAGTGTTTGTTGTTCATTCCCTGTTGTCACTTGGTCCGTCACAGAGCTCCCCCCCAGAACTGCTGGTTGACACTATCGAGGCGTCTGCTACCTGGACGGGCTCCGTAAAATCCAGAAACGCTGGCTTCAAACGGTCAAGGGACACACTTTCAGTCTTACCGCCCATCTCCAGCTTGAAAAATTTGTCGTTTCTTTCCACTACATGGAAAGGTCCCTCATTATGTTGGGATAGTGGAGAGTGATGAGAGTCCCGACGCACAAACACGTAGTCAGAACGCATGATGTCAGACGCTACCGAACTTCTGGGTTGCACATGAAGGCGGGTCCGTTTAGGCACCAGTTTCCTAACTCGATCACCCATGTTAGGTAGTAGAGAGGCATCCACATTATCCAATGGCATTTCCCGAGCAACTATAAAATTTCCTGGGAGCGTAAGGGGAGCACCATACACTAGCTCAGCCGACAAAGTTTTCAAGTCTACTCTTGGGGTCGTGCGAATTCCCAATAACACCCACGGAAGTTCGTCCATCCAGTTGGGACCAAACAGTCGTGCTCGTAAGGCAGCTTTCAGGTCTGTGGAAATGCTCCACCAGCCCATTGCCTTGAGGATGATACGCTGTCGTGCGGTGATGGGTAACACCCAGCAATCCGGTGACTACCGCCCATAACCGTGAAGAGAATTGTGGACCGCGGTCTGATGTTATGTCCAAGGGTAGGCCAAAACGAACTATCCAATGGAAAATGAGCGCTTTGGCGCATGTTTCAGTGTCTGTTGATATAAGAGGAATGACTTCCGGCCATCTAGTATAACAATCAACAATTGTGAGTAGATGAGTTTGTCCCTGTGATGGAGGCAAAGGTCTAACTAGGTCGATGTGTATGTGGTCAAAACGGCGACTGGGTAAGTTAAACATCCTGAGAGGAGTCTTGATGTGCTTATGGACCTTCGCCTTTTGACACGCCAGGCAACACTTAGCCCAGTTGGCCACGTCCTTGCAAATGCCTTTCCAAACAAAACGATTCGTTAGTAAAACCTGGGAAGTTCTAATAAATGGATGAGATAACCCATGGAGGAGGTCAAAATCTTGTCTCCTGAAGGATGCTGGCACTACAACCCTTGGTTTCCCCATGGATGTATCACACAGCGGTGTCTTGTTTGGTTCGAAAGGTATCTTTTTCAACACCAGACTGGGCATGGTATCTGACTAAGAAGAGATGTCAGAGTCTGCTAGCTGAGCCGTAGCCATGGCAGCGTAGTCCACTCAAAGATCTGCTTGGTACGTGACGCATATAGCTTGGCGAGACAGAGCATCCGCAACTAGATTGTCCTTTCCAGAAATGTGCCTGACGTTAGTCGTGTACTCCGATATGGCAGCCAATTGCCGTTGCTGCCTAGCTGACCATGGGTCCGAGACTTTTGCAAAAGCAAAGGTCAGGGGCTTGTGATCCGTGAAGGCGGTGAAATTACGTCCATCGAGATAGAAACGGAAATGGCGAACGGTCAGGTAGAGTGCTAAAAGTTCCCGGTCGAAAGCACTATATTTACGTTGTGCTGGTCGCAACTGCCGACTGAAGAATGCCAGAGGGTACCACCGGCCCTCAACACACTGCTCCAAAACAGCACCAACGGCAATTCCTGATGCATCGACAGTAACGGCCAGCGGCAGATCCGAGCGTGGGTGAACTAGCATTGCAGCATCGGCCAAGGCGTCTTTCGTCCGATCGAAAGTTTTCGACATGCACTCAGACAATTGTAAGTGCTTGGATTTTCCAGCCACAGCTTTGTAAAGTGGTTGCATGACAGAGGCCGCGCCAGGTATGAAGCGGTGATAGAAGTTTATCATGCCACTAAATTCTCGCAGGCCTTTAACGGTGGTGGGTTTTTCGAACTCCCTGACAGCGAGTACCTTGGTCCGAAGTGGTATGATTCCCTGAGATGTGATGCGATGACCGAGAAAATCAATTTCCCTGCGTCCAAACTGACACTTTGCTAAGTTCACGACTAAACCATGAAAATGCAGTCGCTGGAAAACTGATCGCAACTGTGTGAAATGCTCGGCGTTCGAATGGCTGAAAATCAAAATGTCATCGATATACACGAAGGTGAAATCGAGGCCTTTTACGACTTCATCCATCATGCGCTGAAAGGGGAGTGAGCCGCGTTCTTGAGACCAAAGGGCATCCGTAGGAATTCCCAAAGTCCAAATGGAGTAACAATTGCCGTTTTCCCAATGTCATCAGGGTGAACAGGAACCTGATGATAACTTTGCACTAGATCAATCTTCGAAAAAATAGTAGCACCTGCTACATTGATGGTAAAATCGTGAAGATGAGGTACTGGATAACCATCTGGAGTGGTGGCATCGTTAAGGCGTCTGAAATCCCCGCAGGGCCTCTATTCTCCAGAAGACTTGGGAACCATGTGTAAAGGAGATGCCCATTGACTATTTGATCTCCTAATAACGTCAAGATCTTCCAGTTTCCTGAACTCATCTTTCGCTATTCGCAGTTTGTCGGGGGGCAGACGTCGAACCTTGGAACGGATCGGAGGTCCCCTTGTTGGAATGTGTAATTCTACGCCATGTGAAGGTACGGAATCTCTGAAGCATGGTGTCATGACCACAGGAAAATCCACCAGGAGTTTAGCGTACACGTCGTCAGATGAAGAGATACTACTTAGGTAGGGCGCGATCCCAAAAGTGCTACATAAGGCGATGGATGACAGGTCAGAGCAGTCTAGATGCTGCTCACCTCTAACGTCCACTAAGAGTGAATGAGCCCAAAGGAAATCAGTTCCAAGTAGCGCCTGAGACACGCCAGCCACCATGAACGTCCAACGAAACCGCTACTGACCAAAGTGTAGGGCAATAGTTTTTTGTCCGTAAGTTGGAATCCTTGTACCATTGGCCGCAGTTAGGTCTTTGTTTGGGGAATGCTTCATCCTTTCAATCGGGTAGCCGGGAAAATGCTTACTTCTGCACCGGTGTCCACCAGGAAGTGACGACCTGACAGCTTGTCTCGTAAAAAAAGTAAGCGGCTGAAGACGAATCGGGTCAGGAATTCTGTTAAAAAATAGCTGTTCGAAAAGCAGACAAGGCGAGTAACCATCCAACAAGGACCACATTTCATCCATGAGTGCTGATGGTTTCCGGTCCCCCAAGTCATCCAACTGAAGGAGACGGTTTGCCCGAACTCTACGGGACAACCCGTAAGTACGCAAGATACGGCCTTTGATAGCTTCGTATTTTGACTCCTCTGGAGGATTACTTAACAAATCTAGCACACAGCTCGCTGTGTCCTGATCCAGGGCTGCCACAATGTAGGTATATTTGGTGTTGTCCACCGTAATGTTACGAATAGCAAACTGTGCTTCCGTTTGCTTGAACCACACTTCTGGTTGTGTAGTCCAAAAGATAGGAAGTTTCAAACTAACGGCGTTGTCTTCGACCATGGTCCAAAACTGTCTGGACCTATGTCGAGGTCACCAAATGTAGCAGTTTGATTGTGATTCTTTTAATCATACAAGCCAGAATGTGTTTGCAGGACTGGGTGCTACTTATAGTGATGGTGTGTATGCAATCTACTAATTGATATTGAGGAATGTTGTGTTGTGTGTTAGCTAATGAAGATGATTTAAGTGGATAAGAAGTGCTATATGTAATGATGATAATTAAATAGCTGTCTAATAGTGTTTGTTGTTCATTCCCTGTTGTCACTAGGTCCGCCACAAGGTGAGTGTTTCTGACTAGAGCATCTTTGCTTATGAAGACAGTGTTTTCATTTTTCATTGCTCGGGATATTATGATGCTCATTAAATAGTTTCAGATTGCTTTTTCTTTTGGAAAGAGATTATAGTGCAATAGCTCGGTAGTGCTTAGTAGCACTGAGGGTGCACACCTTTGGTACTTCATTTATTGGTGAATAAGTCAAGTAAAGCATAATAACACCAAGAAGTTTGAATACCAAATGACTCTTGTTTTTCAGAATAAGGATAGTCAAAGGGGAACTGAACAGGACTTAAGGAAGGCACACATTTTTGAATAAATGAAACTCAACAAGAGGTATTCAAACTCAATACTCGGAGTAAAATCTATCAGTCTGGATTGCCAAGATTAACTTCTATACCACAGAATGTAAGCCTTTCAGGGCTTGAACAAAATCGATGAATTTTCAGAAGCTAAGTTGACACTAAGTTTTCAGAGCTATTAATGACGTTGGATATAAAATAAAACAATACATTTGCTCCACAGCAATAGTAGAGCTACCCTGAAGCTAAGACAATCTTGACAGCAAGGTTGGCCTTATTTTAAAATCAACTTATTTTGATTCACAGCTTGCTGATGTACATATTTAATGACATCAATTCCGATGGACAAAGGTAATAATTCTAGTCAAACAAGTAAAGAGGCAATGTGTTGAAGCTATCTGAAAACAAGTACAAAAAGGCTTATGAAGCAATACTGCATGGCTACCGCTGAAGCTTAGAAGATAATTTTTTTGTATACTATTTTCTTACCTTTGCGTGTATGCCACA